>Ga0315536_1000263_pt1 | contig 26488 bp, 19 predicted proteins | sample SalMarSW160230MG_FD_203093 | JGI IMG/M metagenome (GOLD analysis project Ga0315536, IMG submission 203093) | Salt marsh sediment microbial communities from the Plum Island Ecosystem LTER, Massachusetts, United States - Salt Marsh Sediment SW1602-30 ...
GCAAATCCGATTCTGAACATTGTTGGAGGCGCGAATGATTGCCATTCTGATTTATTTCTATTACCTACCAGTACAATATCTCCATCGGGTGCTAATTCGGCTCCGAAGTTTGATACTACTACTGCGAACCTCGTCGAACCAAGCCCGGTCCAATAGTATGTTCCTAAATCGATCATAACGCCACGCATTTTTAACTTATCCAACGTTTCTTCAATATATCTGACAGTGGCACCAAAGCTGAATTTGTCAGTCATTTTTTGTGAATATGTTAATCCTAAAGCAATATCTCCAAAGCCGAAATACTGGCCGTTTCCACGTGGAGAGAACTCAGTAGTAACAGGCATATCATCCATATGTAAAGATGTTATTGCAAGTCCGACTGCATAATTGCCTGCAAAATGATATACACCTCCTAGAAATTCATGATTGATATCAACAATCCATTGGTTATGACTGAAAATTACTTCATCTTCATCGAATTGCACGAGTCCGGCAGGATTCCAGTAAAGTGCAGATGCATCATTTGAAATAGCAACGAAAGCATCACCCATTGCAGATGCTCTTCCCCCGACACCTATCTTGAGAAATTGTGCTGTCGAAATCCCTGCCCGTTGTCCGCCGAGGGTTGGAAACAATTGTGCATAATTACTTGCAGTAAAAAATAATAGCAATAATATGAAAAATAATTTCTTCATCAGAATTTATATGATACTCCAAACTTTACATTTCTTCTTGTAAGATATCTTGCAGGATTAAGCGGGTAAGGTGAAATCGGTGCCTGTAAATCCGGGTAACGGGGATCGTTCCAACCTCCGGGAACATCATCACCATATTCATAAGCCTTTCCGGTTACCGGATTAATGATTGCAGAGTTTTTATTATCAAGCAAGTTATTTACCTCTATAAAAAATGAAAAGGTATTTCTTCCAATTCTGAAATACTTTTCAAAATTCAGATCAATATAAAACCAATTGTCACCTATCTCTCCATATCTTTCACCCTTAACATATTCATATTCTTTTCTTCCCTGTTGATCAATCAAACCTGTAAACACTGCAGGTGTGTATCTTTTTCCCGACTGAAAGAATGCTCTAAGGTATAGACTCCAATCATCGAGTAAACCTTCACCAATTCCAAAACTTCCAGGCTCGACATAAAAATTTCCGGATACTGAAGCAGTAATCGGTCTATCCCAAGACATATATTCTTCTTTTGTAGTTTCCTGAAGATCACCTTGCAGAATTAAAACTCCTTCATCAGCTGAAGAGCTTTTACCTGTTACTATTGCATAAGTAAACGATGCAATTCCGTTAAACCAGGTTCCCAGTCTTTTCTTAAACTCGAATTCCAATCCTCTTGAACGGGCGTAATCCGTATTAACATAAGTAATAAAACTGGAACCTGTTAAACGTGTAGAGGTTATTTTTGCAGTTCTTGTACTCACATAATCGAATATGTCTTTATAGTATGCAGTGATTGTTAAGACATCATCAGGTGTGAATTGTGTTTTTACCCCAAGTTCATAAGCCACAGTTGTTTCAGGATTCAAATCCGGATTACCAAATTTTTGAAAAGAAGACTGGGCATTCACCGGATCCAGTTTTGCGTAGACAAATTGCGGTCTGGGCCATTTGCTAAAATGTCCGTATGAGAAGAATAATGTTTGGTTATCAGAAACAGGGTGAGAAATACCGAGTCGCGGACTTAATCTTGCTTTAAATCTTCTGTTGCCAAACCATCCGAATGAATCTTCTTTATATCTTTGCCTGATTTCATCGGGAATTGTAATAACATCAGGATTTTCTACAGCATCGTCCACATATTTTCCGGGGAACCAGTAATCTAATCTTAAACCAAAATTCAAAATCATTCCACCAAAGTTAATATTATCTTGCGCATAAAATGAACCAAGTGCAGGATTAACTTTGTAGATATCGTTGTTCAATCCTAAATCACCAATCCAGGGTCTGTAGATATCAAGCATCTGCATTTGCTGAAATCTAAAATCGAAACCGGTTTTAAATTTATTTTTTTCATCGAAGAAACTTGTGAGGTCACCCTTAACCGAATATTCTTCCACATAATGATCTCTGTAAGTAGACGGATTTCCAACATCCCAGAAACCATCTCCGGGAATTACACCAATAGTATCTCTGTTCTCATTGTAGTATTGGATAGGAAAGTTAACAAAGTCTTTTGGTTCATTATAATCATACCAGGGCAATCCATTTGCATCGGCCCGAAGATTTGTAAAGAAATAATTGAATTTTAATTCATAAAATGTACTGGGATTAAGAGTGTGTGTAATATTTATATTATGATAGATATTGTTATGCGTAAACGTGTTTGCATTATCCAGGATATTCTGAAATGTATATTGATACCCGGGAGATGGTTCAACATATTCGAGGTTTGTTTGAAGTGACTGTGAATTCTGGTTTATATTTACAGATTGATTAAAAGAATATCCTATCTTAAAAGTTGGTGACCACTTATATGTAAACTTCAATAACCAGAACCAACTATTCTCTGCACGCGGAGCGAAATCAGTTCCATGAAAAGTAGATGAAATAAGTTGGCTTGCCGTTGGCTTATAATAACCCTGGGTAATACCGTCACTTAGACCCATATAGAAACTTGAAAAGAAAGTGAGATCACCGGGAATATCGATTCCAAGCGCCGGGAGGATAACACCGGTTAGTGGTTCAGGACCACTGAGGTTTGCTTCCAGAACATCGACATTAAAAACATGATAAGAACTCAGGTTGCCAAAATTATCCTTCTTATAAGAAATCGAACCACTGTAACTATTACTGCCCTCTCTTGTTTTTACATTAACTATACCTGAGGTTGCCTGTCCATATTCGGCATTAAACCCTCCGGTTATTACTTCAACTTCTTCAATGGCATTAGCACTTAACTGCAAACCGAATCCGGTGCCTGCTAATGGATCCTGTACTGAAACACCATCCAGTAAAAAAGCATTTTCATACGATCTGCCACCACGAATATGAATTTCTTTATCCGATTCTATAACACCCGCCTGTTGAGAAACAATATTCTGAATATCTTCTACTACTGCAACATCGATATCTTCCCTGCTCACCGTTCTTTTACTTTGGGTCTCCTCAACATCCATTAGTGGTTTATCACCTATTACAACAACGTCCTGTTCAAGTGTTAAAACAGTTTCTTCTAAATTTACTTCCAATGATTTTGTTCTGTTCGCTTCAATGCCGATTGCTGTATATTCTGTGGTTTTGTAGCCAATAAGTGAAACTACTACATTATAGTTTCCCACATTAATATTGTTGATGCGAAACTTTCCATCGATGTTTGTTGCAGCTCCGTAGTACGTTCCTTTCAAGATAATATTTACGCCGGGAAGAAGCTCACCGGTTTTGGCATCCTTCACAACACCTTCAAGATTACCTGTTTGCTGAGCAAATAATAATCCGCTGAAAAACAAGAATATGATGAAAAACTTTTTCATGGCGTTAAACCAAATTCATCTATAAAAACGGTCTGAAGTAAGTCGTCAACATTTTGATCACCGCCATTACACTGATGTAACGGCATTCCTATGAAGAAGCGGGTTTTATCTTTTGTTATAAATCCTACGTTGCCGGAAATTTGTGAATTTGAAAGTTCGTACAATTCAATTGCTACTGTTGCATTCGGTACAAAGGTTCTTACATAGGAAATTGTTACGGTTGTTTTTAAGGGTTTATAATTAACTGCTGTAGAAGATGGTAAAATATCAGCACCGGGCAGCAAAAAACCCTGCGAGATCTTTTTACTTACGGAATCTATTGGAATAAACCCCTGAAGTGTTGAAAGATCAAACGCAAATGATGCACTTGAATCCTGAAAGGTCATCGAAAATGCAATTTTGCCCCCTTGCTGTAAATATTTATTCGTAATGATATTAAGCAGATTAAGACTGGGATTCGAAACCGAATACCAATAGGCAAATTTGAAAAGTTTCATAGTCTCAAGGAGCGTTACATTCTGGAAAGGAAGTGGCTGCTTAGCAAGATCATATTCATCGAATTTACCGGCAAGAGAACCACCACCAATTGTGCTGAATACATTCCTATAAAAATTAGTTGCTTCCTGATCGGATGAACTGCCTGAGAAATCATCAAATATGAGTAATTTACCTTTAGGCTTTTTAACATACCAGGTTTTTCCAGTGTCAGGTAGCATAATTATTTTTGAAGACGCCCCGGAAAGATCAACTGCCTGGAGATAAAATTTATTATCAGCGTTAAGTTGTAAACCCTGCAACAACTCCGGATAAATATTCTGATCGGAACCGTTTATTAATATTTCCATTTCAGGAGATGAAGCATTATAATCTTTAACTCTTAGCGTTACCAATCGTATTGATCCGCTCAAAGAGACGAAATTTGTTGTATCATTTAAAGAAATATTAATAGATTGGATAGTTTCTGCACCATCAAGATCATCTGCATTCCATTTGAATGTCATAACCGGAAATGAAGTATCCGGCAAAACAGTCAGATCATCCCATTCAGTTACAGGCGGAGTATTTTTGATAGGAAAATTCAGGTTTGAGGGAGTAGGATCAATCAAACCTATATCGTAGAACAATTCTCCTTCATCGTAAGTGCCATTTTTGTTAGCGTCTATAAATGGCTCACCATTAAATGAAATTCCATTTTGATTTACCTGCGTATCATATTTCCCGTTCCCCTCTGCATCAATTGCTGCAACAAGAAAATTATAAGTTGTATCCGAGGAACCAATAGGTAATGCAAATATGCTGTCGTTCGATGTTGTGAATTTCCAAACAGAATCAATTCCTTCCCATTTAAAATAAAAACCTAAGATTGTACCGTCTTTATCGTCACCCCACCAGTGAACGTGCAGCCTGCTTGGTTGTTTGCTTATTGTGGAATCAGGATAAAGAAATAAACCCGTTTCCGGCGGTTGATTGCCTACAGGATTATTTCCCATATCTTCACTGCAAGAAAATAGTAGTAGTGAAGTAATAATTATAAAGAATAACTGTAAAAATTTTTTCATCAATAAAGATCGAATAAAATTTTCAGAGAGGTATTTGATTGATCAGCTACCTCTCTACTGAATTTCATAAACCTGCTTATTCTATGATAGTTTAATTTCTTACTTAAGAAGAATCATCTTTTTAACCGAGATAAAATTACCTGCCTGTAATCTGTAAAAATATACTCCCGAAGGCAAATCATGTGCATCGAATGTAACAGTGTGACTACCGGCGGTTCTATATTCATTTGCAATTAAAGTTTTTACTTCCTTACCGAGAATATTGTAAATCTTCAAAACAACGTTACCTTCAGCCGGCAATATATATTGAATTTTTGTTGATGGATTGAACGGGTTCGGATAATTCTGAGAAACACTATAATTATTCGGCACCTGAGTATTAGTTTCAACAACAGTCACATATCCGGTAAAATCATCATTTTTCCTTGGTATTAGTTTGTACTCTCCGAATGAATACCACAATATTCCTTCAATACTTTCAAATGTATTTCCTGCCTGAACGTGTATAGGAAGATTTTCCAAATAAGAGCTCCAGTAGTTATGATACTGATGTGTACCATCTTCTAAGTCAACTCTCGTACTGGAATCAGTTGTGTCGGCGACCAATATATCACCATAATTCCTGTTGCCACCCGTTCCCTCATCTACTCCCGGATCACCATCAGCATTTTCATCTGTCACATTTAAATTCTCATACTTAATAAGAACTCCTTCCCATTGTTCAGCCTGAAATGTTCCGTCATCCAGACCGTCAATTTCAGAAGTTGAAAGAACCTGAGGTTCCGGTAACGGATCACCTGAAGAGTTCAAAATAATTACTGCTCCGGAAGTTGTAGTACCAATTTGAGTTACACCGAAGTTTTCGGATATAGGACCTGTAACTGTCACATTATCTCCGCGAACTCTATCATCAGCATCAGTTCCAAAAATACGAATTCCACTCCATGGACCAGTACCATTCTGAATATAAACAGCCGGACTTGAAGCAGTCCCTGTTTCATTTCCTTCAATGTCTGAAGTATCGGCTGTGACAATTCCACTTACCGTAACTTCATATCCATTAAATGCACTGAATCCGCCACCAAAAGGACTGAATTGAACATCTTGTATAGTTAGATCTGTTCTTCCAAGCACTAAATAAAAGTATCTGTTCTGAGTAGTGTCTGGCGGATACATAATTTTATTATTATCATTATCAACAGTATAAACGAAGAAATCAACAACTGAAGAATCATTTCGTCCAGGGATGGTGGCTTGCCAGGTATCCCCTTCTGTATTTGTCATCAATAAAGCATTATTAGTACCATTATTTACTCTGTAATATAACTTCGCAGTGTCAATTGTACCATCTTGGTCGGTAATCTGTGCAGTGATTGTAACATCTTGTCCATATGTAACTTTTACTGGACTTCTAACGATATTTGAAACTATTGGTGAATATAGCTTAACTTTCATATCTTCTCTGAAACCGGGATTTAAAGTAACTCCATTAGCATCGGTTCTGGTTTCTATATAACCTTTGATATATTCCAGCACTGTACCGTCATTAGGTGCAGAATAGCCGTAATAGTAATCTGATTTGGTACCAATAGTTAATTCAGTATTATTTTTATCATAAATTCTAAATCCTCCAGATGAATTTCGATCAAAAGTTGTTACATTTCTGACAACAACATATACTCCTTCCCACTTTTCAGCAGTTACTTTATTTATATCGGTTCCAAGTTCCTTTAATGAATCTAATGTCAGTTCAACTGGTTCGGGACGTTTTTTAAAGCCAACAATATTACTTGCATCAAAGTCAGTAATAAGAAATTCAGTAGTCGTGTAATATTCGGTCACTAAACCTGTTATCTTTACTACCGTACCGCTGTCTAAAATTTGAAGCTCAGGAGAAATTGGGTTCTCTTTAGCGGCCAAAATACCCGACCAATCTGTTTCACTGGTATCCTGAATAAAAAAACTTACACCACCTGGAAAATACATTACAACCTGACTATCAGGATCAGCAGATTTATAAGGTGGAACCATTACTACTCCTGTAATAGTCACGGTATCTCCATTAAGGGGAGATTCTCTATCTCCCTTATCAAGTAATGAATCCAGGTATTGAATATCTCTTATTGTTACTTCCTCATACTGGGCAAATACGTTAATACTTAGCACAAAAAGAAAAATTGAAGTAAAAAATATTTTCATTTTATTCACCTTATTTTATAATTAAAAATTTTCCTTTTTTAATTTCTCCGTTACGATTATTTTTAACCGTAAAGAGATATAAACCGGTTGCAATTGCCTGATCGTTATCAGTTAACAGATCCCAGGCATGTTCACCACCCGCAAATTTTTGTTTATCATCTGATGCATAAGTCTGAAACCAACGAATATCACTACCGTTACTCTCACTGGTATGATCCATTCTTTTAACAATATCGCCGGATAAAGTATAAATTGTGATCTGGCAATCTGCCGGAAGATTATAGAAATATAATTTTCTTAGCCGTTCAGAACTGCCATCCCAAATTGCATTTCCATAATAAGGATTCGGATAAACACCAACCTCGATATCAGGATCTTCAACGGGTTGTGTACCAGGTAAAATTCTCTCAAGATTTGCGAGCGGACTCGATTCAAGGATTTCCAGATTATTCTCAGGGTCGCCTTCATCAAAAGCTGTTACTGAAAATAAATATTGCCAGCCGTTTAACAAATTATCTAATTCAAATTTGTAATAATATTTAACTGTATCGTCGGGGAAAGTAACAGGCTCATCCAAACGGACAAAATCAAAACCGGTATCAAATTCAATATTGTTTCCCGCACTATCGAATGAAGCAAGAACAACCATAGATTTTAATATATTCTGCCGTTCAGTTAAATCGAAACCGGCCTGCGTTCTGTAAAGCTTGTAACCTTCAAAATCCATTTTACCAGAAATTGGATCAACTGAAGATTCCGCTCTTTTATCCCAGTAAATTGTTGCCCGCTGGTTATCCGGAATAACTTTAACTTTAGGAACGGTCGGTGGTGTGGGAAGAATATATCTCGTTATCTTACCATTACCATCAAGATCTTCACCCGGATCAAGAATACCGTTACGATTTCTGTCTTCACCATAATAAGCTCTCAAAGCCCAATCCGCATTTGAATACAAATTTGTTTTCTGCTCTTCAGTATCCATTGCAGGATTATCAGTACCGAACTTCTTTGCACAAACAATCGCAAAAACTACATTAACTGAATCACCGGGTGCAATAGTATTGAAATATCCGTTTGTTAAAAGCATAGATCTGTTAGAGGGTGGTTTTAAACTTTGTGCGTCAACTCCATCTTTCCATCTGTTATCTCCACCAAAGAATCCCTGCATCTTTCTATAGCGGTCTATATCATTTTGTGGGGCAAAAAAGTTAGCATCGCTTGTATTTCTAAACTGCCAGCTTACAAAGTTTGTAGTCGTAAGAGTATCAGTTCCGTCGTATACATATTTTTCAGGAAGTCTTGGATCTGAACCAAGATATAGAATTCCAACATAACTATCAGTAAAACCTATATCACCTGCTGCATCATATTCGTATGCAATTTTTATTGAATCATTATAACCGTTTCCACCCTTATTAAAAAATGCGCTACCTGATGGTCGACCCGTTACAAGAGTATTACGAACGACTGTATCTGTCCATAAACCAATAAAAACGCTGTCAATATATTTGTTCGTAACATTCTTTACCCAGTAATTGAAAATCACAAAGAAGTTTGCAAAAGGATAGTTCCAGGCATAAGTTTCCTGGTGAACAGTAATACCCAGAGGTTTATGATCAGTTATCGGTTCACCATTCAGAAAAACAGTATTAGTATCAGTATAATCCATCACAAAATCCTGATGCGAAATTGCATTTGGATTAAATACTCTTGAATCAAAAAGAGACGATTGTTCCTTCACAAAATTTCCACTTGCATTTGTAAATTCAAATCCACCGCCTCGTGCAGAAACCGAAGAGGCATCGACCGCACCTGTTGTAACCCTTGGTACACCATCACCACCTCTAATAAATCCTCCAACCCACAAACCGCCATCAAAAATATGTTCAATACCGCTGCCGAGCGGATACTCACAGCTTGGTTGATCGGGCCACAGAACAAACCCGTTACCGTAAGTGCCGAAATTGGTTACAGTTATACCTATGTTGCCAATATTCGTGTACTTGGAGTTATCATCATCCAGAGTTTTGGGAAATTTCTTATTATCATCGCCGGGACTGAGTAAGAAGGAATAAAATGTAAAGGATAGAAGAATTAGTAAAAAATTATATTTCATGTACCGGAATTATTAAAAAATTATATCTAAAGCTAAAACTATAAAAATAACTAAAATGCGCCTCAAAGTACACAATATTTCTCATCCTGTAAATAGGGAAATATTATCTTTTCATTAATTTGAATCTTAATAAGTAAGTCAAATTAATTAATAGATTGACAATTAAAATATAGCTCTCGCCTGCTGATCTGCATGATATGAAGAACGTACAAGCGGGGATGATTCAACAATTTTAAAACCTTTCTTTAATCCTTCCTCTTTATACATAGCGAATTCCTCAGGAGCTACAAATCTATGAACGGGTAAATGCTGTTTAGTTGGTTGAAGATATTGACCGATAGTTAGAATTCCACAGCCGTGATTAACGAGATCATTCATTAGATCTAAAACTTCTTCGGGTTTTTCTCCTATCCCAACCATTATACCGCTTTTCGTTTTTAAACCTTTATCCCTAAACCATTTTATTAGCTTAAGACTTCTCTCATATTTTGCTTGTGGGCGAACAACATGATAAAGTCTTTTTACTGTCTCCAAATTGTGATTAAGAATATCGGGTGGATTTTTCATAATGATTTCAAAAGCATGTTCTTCACCTTTGAAATCAGGTATTAAAATTTCAATAGTACAATCCGGCACTTCAATCCTGCTTAATCTAACAAGCTCACTGAATATCGATGCGCCGCCATCGTACAATTCATCACGATTAACAGATGTGATTACTGTGTGTCTCAAATTCAGTTCTTTTATGGATTCAACTATTCGTTTTGGCTCCTCGAGATCGAGTTCATTCGGTAGACCTAATTTTACATTGCAGAAACCGCAGCTTCTTGTACAGGTATCTCCAAGTATCATAAATGTAGCCGTTCTGTGATTCCAGCATTCAGCGATATTGGGACATCTTGCTTCTTCACAAACTGTATTAAGCTTTTGCCTTCGCATTAGGTCGCGTACATCATTATAATTATCACCTGTTGGCAGCTTTACTTTCAGCCATTCTGGTCTCTTACCTAGTTCACCACGTTCTTTTTCTGCAACTTCTGCATAATTTCTTTGATGTTGATTTATTTTACTCAAGATTATCTATCTTTCTTTGTTAATCGGTTTACAAAACGGTTTAAATATTTTTTCTATCTTTTATGCTCCCACGACTAAAGTTGTGAGCTACCTTTTTGATCTATAATTAATCGAAAATATTTACATCGAATCTGGATTAAATCCTTCAAGTGTTTCTTTAATATGCTTTAAAAACAAACTTCCAATCATTCCATCTATCAACCTATGATCATGTGAAATTGTTAGATCCATTATTGATCTAATAGCTATTGTATCAGTCCCGTCTACTTCTATAACGACCGGTCGTTTTACAATAGCACCGACTCCCAGAATAGCAACTTCAGGTTGATTAATTATTGGTGTACCGAAAATAGTTCCGAACACACCATAATTTGTAATAGTAAACGTTCCGCCCGTTATATCATCCGGAGATAATTTTTTATTTCTCGATCTGTCAGCAAGATCGTAAATTGAATTTGCAAGCCCCAACATATTTTTTTGATCCGCGCTTTTTATATTAGGAACGATCAAACCGGCAGGTTCAACTGCAACTGCAATTCCAAGATTAACATATTTTTTCCGGATTATTGTGCTTCCATCGATGGACGAATTAACCAATGGATATTTTTTTAATGCTTTTATACAAGCATCTGCAATGAAAGCAAGATATGTGAGTTTAACATTATCTTTCTTCCAATACACTTCTCTTTTTTCTTTCAGGAATTTATCGATCTTCGTCATATCAACTTCCGTAAGAGAAGTAACATGAACAGAAGTATCCCTGCTTGCAACCATATGCTGCATTATTTTCTGGCGAATATTATCCATTGGGATTTTTTCTACTTCGCCGGTAACAGGAATATCAAAGTTAAACTGAGATGCGTCTGTTTTGCCTGAAACTGGGGAAGTTTCTTTTGTGCTAACTTTTTTACCGCTTATTTTCTTTTGTTCTATGTAACTCAGTATATCTTTTTTAGTTACTCTGCCTTTTATACCGCTTCCAGCTATTCCTGCCAGTTCATCAAAGCTTACATTTTCTTTTTGTGCAATGTTGAGAACGAGTGGCGAATAAAATCTATCGGTTTCCTTTTCTTTAGCATCGGAAGTCTGTGGAGTAAAATTATCATGCATCGATTCTGGTGCAGAGGGATTAACTTCTTCCTCTACTTCTTTGCCTGGTTTTTGCTCTTGAATAACTTTACCGCTTGTTGAAATTTTGGCTACTATAGTCCCAACGTCAACTGTCTCCTGTTCACCTACAAGAATTTCAGCAACAGCGCCATCAATTGGGGAAGGAATTTCCGTATCAACTTTATCCGTACTAATCTCAAGCAGAACCTCATCTTTTTTTATAGATTCGCCTGCTTTTTTATACCATTTTATAACTGTTCCTTCCGTAACTGATTCCCCCATTTTAGGCATTTCAATTTCGTATAAGTCTCCTTCAGTTTCGGCGGAAGGTTTAGAAATTTTATTCCCAACTTTTTCCGGTTCCTTTGGTTCAATTTTTTCTTCCGACTTTTTTTCAGTTTCAACTTCAACAGGTTCACCATTTGTTGAAAGAATTGCCATAACTGTTCCAACTTCAACAGTATCGCCTTCATTTACTTTGATTTCCTTAAGTACTCCTGCAGAAGGTGCAGGAATTTCAGTATCAACTTTATCCGTACTTATCTCAAGTAATATTTCATCTCTTTCTATTTTATCGCCTGGCTTTTTATGCCATTTGATTATCGTTCCTTCACTTACACTTTCACCCATTTTGGGCATTACAATTTCCATTACCTTCGCTCCAAGTTAAATTAAAATTGCAATAATGCTTTTATACCTTTGTAAACTTCCTCCCTGTTCGGTAGAATTGCCGCTTCTAGAATTGGAGAATAAGGAATGTGAGCATCTTTAGCTGCTATTCTTTTAACAGGTCCATCCAAAAATTGAAAACAATTATCTGAAATTCTCGCTGCTATCTCGGCACCAAATCCACCCGTTAATGTATCTTCATGTATTACAATAGCTTTATTGGTTTTCTTAACAGAATTATAAATTGTTTCTTCGTCTAACGGAATTAAAGTTCTTATATCGATCACTTCAACGGAATAACCATCATTCTCTAATCTCTTAGCTGCAAAAACCGAGTCCCACATTGAAAGACCATACGAAATAACTGTAATGTCAGTACCCTCCCGTACAACTTTAGCTTTTCCAAAGGGTAACAGGTAATTCTCGTCGGGTTCAGGTGAAGTTGCAAAACTTTGCCGGTATAATCCTTTATGTTCACAGAAAAGAACAGGATCATTTATTCTGCAAGCTGTTTTTAACAATCCTTTTGTATCTGCAGCGTTACTCGGATACGCAATAAATATTCCCGGGATATGTGCAAAAGTTGCTTCGATATTCTGGCTGTGATAAAGACCACCATGAATATAACCACCAACTGCTACCCTCACTACTATGGGAGAAGCCCAAACATTTTTTGAACGATAACGCATTGTTGATGTTTCACTTCTGATTTGCATAAAGCCGGGCCAGATATAATCGCCAAACTGAATTTCAACAACCGGCTTCAACCCGGCTACTGCCATTCCCGTTGCCATCCCGGTTATGCTTGCTTCTGCCAGAGGTGAATTAAAAACTCTTTTGTCTCCGAATGTCGTTGATAGTCCTTTTGTAGCAGTAAACACTCCTCCTTTTTTATCAGCTACATCTTCACCGAAGATATACATTTTATCGTTTCTTTTCATTTCTTCGTGCAAAGCATGATTGATTGCATCTACCATTACAATTTTTTTACCGGATGGTTCTGATATTTCATAATCGAGAGTTTCTTTAAATCCGCTTTCATCAAAAACATACCTATGTGCTTCTTTGGGATCAGGATCTGATTCTGCAATAGCTTCATCAGCAGCTTCAGTTACTTCTTCATTTATTTCTTTTTTAAGATTATCATATTCCTCATTTGTTAAAATTTCTTCATTGATTAAATGCTTTGCTAATTTTTCAACGGGACATTTTCGAGAATCTTCTTCAAGTTCCTCTTTGGTTCTATACTTTTTCTGATCATCAGACGATGAATGAGATAACAACCTTACACATTCTGCTTCGATTAATGCAGGACCTTTACCACTTCGTATGTAATCAACGGCTTCACTTACTTTTTCATAAGACTCAAAAAAATCAGTACCGTTTACTCTGAATCTTAACAAATTTTCATATCCCGTCATCATCTCAGCAATAGAATTGTCTTTACCTCCACTCTGTTCCTGCACCGGAACTGAAATAGCATATTTATTGTTCTGTACAACAAAGAGTAATGGTAATTTTTCACGACTGGACCAGTTAACCGCTTCATGAAATTCACCCTGGCTGGTTGTGCCCTCACCGCTGCTTACGTATGTAATTCTTCTTTCATTCTGTCTTACCGTAGCGAATGCAGTTCCAACTGCTTGTAGAAATTGAGTCCCTGTTGGACTGGATTGAGAAACGAGTCGATTTCTTCTTGAGCCCCAATGTTCAGGTAATTGTCTTCCTCCTGATGCCGGATCACTATCTTTAGCAAAGCATTGCAAAAAGATTTCTTTAACTGTAACACCTGAATAAAGTGCAACAGTCATATCTCTGTAATAGGGAAAATACCAATCGTTATCTTTATCGAGGCAAAGTCCGATTGCGGCTTGAATCGCTTCATGCCCGGCGCCGGCGATATGAAAGAATGTTTTACCCTGGCGAAGAAAGTTCAATGCCTTATTATCTATAGTACGAGCCGTTAACATCATCCTCAAAACATCCTTTAGCTCATAGTTCGAAAGCTTAACCGCAACCTTTAACTTTTTCTGCCTCCCATTAGTGGGTTTAACGGATTTGTTTTTTGTTGATACTTCCAAATTTTTCTTTGCCATAAATCTCTTCCTTATTAAACTTTGTTAAAATTTTTTTCTAACAAAATACCGCGCTCTTTTACTTCATATTCATCGTAATCAAATACTTCGTTGACATTCCTTAGAATTTTCAATTTTACTTCAGCTAAATCAATTTCCTTGTTCAATTCTTTTTTTAACGAAGTTACTTCTTTGTCATTTATTCCACAAGGTATTATTCCTTTGTAAAGGTTTAGATCGGTGTTTACATTAAAAGCGAAACCATGCATGGTTATCCATCTCGATACTTTAATACCAATTGCTGCAATTTTCCTGTTCTCTATCCAAACACCCGTAAGACCGGGAATTCTACCAGCCTGAAGTTCATATTCCTCGCAGGTTTTGATCAGAACCTCTTCTAAAGCCCGCAAATATTTGTGGGTATCTTTTATCCAATCATTCAAATCAAAGATGGGATAACCTACAATTTGTCCTTTACCATGATAAGTTATATCTCCACCTCTGTCTATATCATAAACAGTAATATGATTTTGTTCAAGATAGTCCTCATTGCAAATCAGATTTTCGTGATGGGCTGTTTTTCCCAGGGTATAAGTATGTGGATGTTCCAACAAAAGCAGAACATCATCAACTTCTTTTTGGTACCTTAATTCAAAGATTTGTTTCTGCAAATCCCAGGCAACCTTATAATCAATGGTTTCTAAATCGTAGTATGTTAATTTTCTACTCAAGTTGAAATCTTATTTTATCAATTAAATATGAATTGCTTCTCCGTATGCCTGAGCGGCCGATTCCATAATTGATTCTGATAGAGTTGGATGTGCATGTACTGTTTTTATTATAGACTCACCTGTTGCTTCCAGTTCTCTTGCCATCACAATTTCGGCGATCAGTTCAGTAGCTTCCGATCCGATAATATGTGCACCTAAAAGTTCACCATACTTTTCATCGAAAATAAGTTTAACAAAACCTTCCCTTTCACCAACTGCAAATGCTTTACCACTTGCCAAAAATGGAAACCTTCCAACTTTAATTTTATATCCCTGTTCTTTCGCTTTTTCTTCCGTTAATCCTACACTTGCAACCTGCGGCTGGCAATATGTGCAGCCGGGAATATTCTGATAATCAATCGGTTTAATTTTTATTCCCTTAATACCTTCCACACAACGAATACCTTCATGTGAAGCAACATGAGCAAGCCACGGTGGTCCAATCACATCACCGATGGCATAAACACCTTTTACGTTAGTTTCATAACTTGATTTATCAACCTTGATATGATTTTTATATAGTTTTACGCCCAATTCTTCAAGACCGAAACCTTCGACATTTCCTGTAACGCCAATTGCATTTAACACCTTGTCAGCAGTCAATTCTTCATTTTTTCCCTTGACCGAAACTGTTACTTTTACTTTTTTACCTTTTGTTTCAGCCTTCTGTACGTTTGCACCTGTGATAACTTTTATTCCGCGCTTTTTAAAACTCTTTTCCAATTCTTTTGATACTTCTCTATCCTCAATTGGCAGAATGTTTTCCATTATCTCAATGACTGTTACCTTGGTACCAAGTACAGAGTAAAAATAGGCAAACTCAATACCTATCGCCCCGGCTCCAATCACAATTAATTCTTTTGGGAGCTCAGGTAAGATCATTGCTTCCGTACTTGTTATTATCATTATTTTGTCTACAGGAATAGAAGGAATTGATTTCGGTCTGGCTCCGGTAGCAACAATTATATTATCCGTAGAAATTGAATTAACTTTATTATTTTTATCATCATAAATATCAATTTTATTTTGTGAGGTTAATTTTCCAAAACCGCGGATTCTATCGATCTTGTTCTTTTTTATCAACATTTCAACATTTTTTGAAATTCTCTCAGAAATGTTTCTGCTGCGCCCTATGATCTTCTTAAAATCAAATCTTAGCTCTTTTACTGTTATTCCAAAATCATTACTGCGATTCTTAACGGTATCGTAAATTTCAGCATTTTTTAGAAGGGACTTTGTTGGAATACATCCCCAATTAAGACAAATGCCACCAAGATTATCCTTATCAATTACTACAGTTTTGAAACCCAATTGTGCTGCTCGGATTGCGGCTACATAGCCTCCGGGTCCACCACCTAAAACTGCGATATTGTACTGATTTGACATCTTTGCAAGTGCTTATTTTATTTGAGGATGGGCAAATATAGGTAAGCAAATATATAAAAAAAAGTCATAGAAACTATTTTCTGACCAATGAGTCAGTTTTTTAATATATTAGTTAAATATTAAATATTTAGATTCTCTGAAACTTTCTACTTAAGAGGTCATCATATTCGGGATTGTTTTTTGTGATCGTTTGAAGATATTTTTAAGAAGTTTCATCAAAATTCAGAACATTTCTTATCCAAACTTTGCTTGGAAATTCATTACAGCGGGATAAAAAAAAATTTATTATCGAATAAATAATAGCTTAAGGAGTATAATTGTTTAAAGAAAATTATGCAGATGATAGCAAACCTTTAATGGTTGAAAACCTAGATACTTTTACATTTGAACAAAAATTAAAAGAAGATAATAACGGAGTATTAATTGATGTTCGCACACCGATGGAGCATCAACAGAAAAGAATACCTGATTCTATTCTAATTGATATATCGAATCCACAATTTTTATTGGAGATAAATAAATTAGATAAAAGAAAAAATTATTATCTTTATTGCAGAAGTGGAAACAGAAGTTTTATTGCCGGAATGCAAATGCTTTCAATGGGATTTAATAGTGTCAGTCATTTGCAGCCAGGAATAATTGGCTGGAAAGGAGAAACGGAGCAATAAGATACTTTTCGTTAATTCGTCTAAACAAAAAAAGAGTCTTCGGTTTTTGAAGACTCTTTTTTATTTTTAATAAATATACAGACCTTAGAAGAACTAAAATCCATAATTGATACCTATCATAGCTCTCGGCTGCAACTTGGGTTGATTTATTGCATTATCTGCATCATTAAAAGTGTAGTCATTTCTAGGATTTACATCCTGTCCGTCGGGACTATATGATGTATCATGACCATAAATTGCACCTGAGAAATAATAATCAGCACCTGCGCTGAAAACAAGATACATATTTGAAGATATTGAAAACTGGGTTTCAAGTCCGCCGCCTAATCCAAATTCTTCATTTGAAATCGTAAAGAATTCATTACCATCTATGAATCTGAAATCAGCGGTAAATAGTGAATACCTAATTCCAGCATAAATAGATGAATGAGAAAACAATCTTATCGGATACAAAAAATCTGCTCTCATATCCCAAACACGTCCTGATTTTTCCGGAACTCCGTTCGTTGCATCGTTAATAAAAATTTTTCTTGCATCAACTGGTCTACCCGGATCTATTGAAGTGTATCCCAATCCTATACGGAATGATAAAGGAATTTCTCTTACAAAATGTGATATCGTTCCATTTCCCTGGATACCGAATCCTCCGTAATAACCTATGGAAACTCCTCCATAAAACTTTGGCCCGTAATAATAATTGGATTGGGAAAAGGATGTTGTAAAAACAATTAAGGAAAGAATTATTATATAAAACAAAGAACGCATACTGACTCCTCTTTTATTATTTGTTACATACTCTAGAAATAGCAAGCGTTACATCATCGAAATAACATCTTCAGAATAATATGAAATTTGGATAAATAAGTAAAGACCTATTTTACTGTGATAGTGGATCAAATTGAGAATTATAGTGAAACATTATTATGTTTATTTAACAAGGAAATAAATTATTTTTGATTCTAACATTTAAGAGATTTGATTATTGCTTAGTGAGGCAGAAAACTATCCGGTTCCAAGACAATTAAACGAATTGTATGCATCCTCTACAATCTGGAAGATTACTGCACTCTGGGCATTTAGTGAAGCAGCTTTGGGAGGAATATTACATGCATTCAGAGTTCCATTTAGAGGAGTATTTATCGGAGGTTCGGCTGCGATTCTAATATCATTGCTTGCATTTTTCTCAAAAGAAAAAGGAGTAATTCTCCGATCTACAATTATTGTAATTATAATAAAAGGAATTGCTAGTCCCTACACACCATTGACCGCTTATTTAGCTGTATTTCTCCAGGGAATTTTAGGTGAAGTACTTTTTTTCAATAAAAAGTTCTTTAAAGTATCCGCATTTGTTCTCGGCATACTTGTGCTCTTATTTTCTTCTATGCAAAAAATAATTGTTCTAACTGTGTTGTTTGGAAATACACTGTGGGATTCAATCGATCAGTATGGTAAAGCAATCATTTCGGAATTTATAGCCAATAAAGAAACGCTTGAGATAAATTTAAGTTATATTATTGTCGGGATGTATCTCGGTCTTCACATTATACTCGGCATGCTTATAGGAACTTTTGCAGGAAGATTCCCATTCAAAATCATAAAAATTATTCATCACGAAAAACCTGAAATTGATGGTTTCTATAGTTCATTTAATAATCAGGTTGATCCAAACAAACAAAAACATAAACACTGGTGGCAAAAACCAACAGGTTATCTGTTCATAATATTGATACTTGGATTGATTATATTATCTTATCTTTACCCTAAGGCCGGCTCAAATAAAACTATGGAAGTACTTATCATGGTTTTTCGTGCAATTGGAATTATGATAATCTGGTACTTCCTTCTTGCCCCGCTACTATTTAAGTTCTTGAGAAAATATCTTAAGAAAAAACAAAACCAGTACTCAGCCGAAATAAGCAAAATTGTTGACAATTTCCCTCATTTTAGAAAATTAGTATACCATTGCTGGAAGAATTCATCAAATGAAAAAGGATACATAAAAATAAAATATTTTGTAACACAACTTGTTACATTATTACTGCTTACGGATTTTAATAAATTATAAACATTTTTATTCAATCCGCTTTAATAATCAAGCAAACAAATTTTCTGAAGTTTTTTGTAACGTTTTAAAAGAATGTACATCTAATATGTTTTTGCTTATTAAAAAACGGAAAATTTAAATGGCAATAGAAGTTAAAGATTTTCAAAAAGATGTTATTGAAAAAAGCAAAGAAGTTCCTGTTCTTGTAGATTTCTGGGCTGATTGGTGTGGGCCTTGCAAAATACTCGGCCCGGTTCTTGAAAAACTTGCAGCAGAGTCAAACGGAGATTGGGAACTCGCCAAAGTAGATACGGATAAAAACCAGCAGTTGGCCACTCAGTATGGAATCAGAGGAATCCCGAATTGTAAGCTTTTTTCTAAAGGAAAAGTAATTAACGAATTTACAGGAGCACTGCCTGAACATCATGTAAGAGTATGGCTGAAAAAATCAATACCCGGAAAATTTGCGGATCAGATTGAAAAGGCTAAAAAGTTGTTAGCAGATGGTAGTATCACTGATGCGAGAGTAATCCTGGAAAATGTACTTGCAGGAGATATGAATAACAGCGATGTAAAAGCATTACTCTCTAAAATTTTATTATTTGAAAATCCTAAAGAAGCGATAAGACTTGCTGAAACTGTTGAATCTACTTCTGATTATTATGAATTAGCTGAATCGGTAAAATCAATTTGGGAACTATTAGAAAAGCAAACAAATCCTGATTTGTTGCCTGATTCACAAATAAAAAATTCTTACTTATCTGCAATTAATGAAATTAAAAAACAAAACTTCGATTCAGCTTTAGAAAAGTTTATCGATATTATCCGAAATGACAGGCAATACGATGATGACGGTTCGAGGAAGGCTTGTATTGCAATTTTCAGATATCTTGGAGAAGAACATAACATTACCCGGAAACACAGAAAAGATTTTGGCAGTGCATTGTATATTTAGAAATGAGAAAGTAAAATGGGCTAATTATTCAAAATTTTTAACTGCGTCTTCAACAGTGGGAAAAACATCAAAAACTTTTTTCATACCAGTGGCTTCAAGCACTTCATCAACCTCGTATTTTGGAGCGGCGAGTTTCAATCCTCCCCCCTTTTCCATTATTGCTTTTAATGCAATTAACAAAGTTGAGAGAAAAGTAGAATCTACAAATTCACATTGATGCAAATCCACAATAATTTTTAAATTGCCTTCATCAATGTGTTTCAATAAAACAACTTTAAATTCTTCAGCCTGATCCCTTGTAGCTTTAACAAGGTTTATCTCTTCAACTATTATATCTTCTACTTTAGTCAGTAAAAAATTTTCCATACGTCAATAATTTGGTAAAAAAATTGTAAATATCCTACTATTTAAATTCAAAAAATTGATTGAGCGATTCCGGATTCATCAGCGAATCTTTGTTCTCGACATTCTCTCCGTTGAGTATTTTCGTAACGGCTATTTCAACTTTTTTGCCACTGATAGTCCGCGGTATTTCATTTACCTGGAATATTTTTGAAGGCACGTGTCGGGGGGTAGCTTCAGTTCTTATATTACTTTTGATTTTACTTTCTAATTCTGGTGTTAAGGTTTTACTTTTGTTCAGTACAACAAACAAAACAATTAAAATATCGCTGTTCGATCTTTGTCCAACTACAATACTATCTTCAATTCCTTTCATTGATTCAACTATTCTGTAAATCTCTGCCGTTCCTATTCTTACCCCGCCGGGATTAAGAGTTGCGTCGGATCTGCCATATACTACTATGCCACCGGAATTTGTTATCTTGATATAATCGCCGTGCTTCCAAACTCCCGGAAAAGAACTGAAGTATGCATTCATATACTTTTTGTTTTCAGGATCATTCCAGAAATAAACAGGCATTGAAGGAAATGGCTCAGTACAAACGAGTTCACCTTTTTTATCAACAACGCTCTTACCTTCTTCATCAAATGCCTCCACTTTCATTCCTAAACCTCTGCATTGTATTTCCCCCTCGTAAACCGGGAGAACCGGGTTGCCAAGCATAAAGCAAGAAATGATATCTGTTCCACCGGATATAGAAGAAAGCTGAATATCTGCTTTTACTTCATCATAAACCCATTTGAAATTATCATTTGTTAAAGGGGATCCTGTTGATAAAATAGCTTTCAAGGAAGATAAATTAAACTCATCTTTCGGAACTAATCCAGCTTTTTGGCAGGAAGTAAGGAATTTAGGACTCGTACCAAAAACCGTGATTTTCTCTTTTTCAATCTGTTGCCATAGAATATTTAAATTTGGATAGGAGGGACTGCCATCGAACTGAAATATGCTTGCTCCCACCTGTAAAGCACTAACTAGCCAGTTCCACATCATCCATCCGCATGTTGTAAAATACGTTATAATATCTTCACTATTAAGATTTGTATGTAAAACGTGTTCTTTAAAATGCTGTAAAAGTGTTCCGCCCGCACCATGCACAATACATTTTGGCAATCCGGTAGTTCCACTGGAATACATTATATAAATCGGATGATTAAAAGGCAGTTGTTCGAATGATATTTCTTGTGCAGTAAAATTAAGTAACTCATTAAAATATAAAAACTTATCTACTTCTGGCTGATAATTACTTTTGCCAGTTAAAACATCGAAAACGGGTATCTTAATAACTTTCTCAATAGACGGGATTTTTTCTGCAATCTTGTTTATTTTTTCTTCACAATTAATTTGTTTTCCATTGTAACTGTAGCTTTCGATCGCAAACAGTATCTTTGGATTAATTTGATCGAATCTGTCGAAAACTCCCTGGATTCCAAAATCCGGGGAGCAAGAAGACCAGATTGCTCCAATACTTGTTGTTGCAAGCATGGCTATTATAGTTTCAGGAATATTTGTAACAAATCCTGCAACTCTATCGCCTTTTTTTAGTCCCAATCTTTTTAAACCCGACGCACAGGCTGCAACAAGTTTATATAACTCGGCATATGTTAGTTTAATAATCGGATTATTTTCACGGTAAGAAATTAATGCAATTCTATCATCTATGTAACGAAGCAGGTTTTCTGCAAAATTTAGTTTCGTACCGGCAAACCATTTTGCACCCAGCATTTTCCTTCCATCTAAAACAGATTCATATTCTGCTGAATGAATGATGCCGGAATATTTCCAGACTGCTTCCCAAAAGTCTTCGATCTTATTTACAGACCAATCATATAGTTCAAAATAATCAGAATGCGAACAACCATACTCGTTGTTAATGAATGACATAAATTTTGTCATGTTCGCTTTTATTATTTTATCAATATCAGGCTGCCAGAGAATGGACGATTGGTTGTTTTCCATCAATAATATATTGATCGAATTTTAATTATGGAAATTCAGTTCGTATAAAGCGGCTTTCCAGGCAAAATCTTTGTTATTGTTTTCAAGTGCACATTTAGCTGTAAGCTGAATAAATTTATTTAATTGCGGATGATTTACCTTGGCAAAATGAATCACCGCTTTCATCATATAATCGTACCGGGATTCTTCAAGGTATTTAAAAAAAGCATTCTCAGTAACTTTAATTTCTTCGGGATTTTCATCCAGAATTTTTCTAATAAACTCATCCACTTCAGTTTTGTCCGGAATATTTTCAACAAGTCCAAAAGCGGCAAGGTTATTTCCGGTATACACAATGGAATTTTTCATAAAGTCGGGAAGCTGGTCAAAGCCCATACTTTGTTTCGTTTGTGGTCTCGGTAATTCAAATACAGCATCACCATAAGCACGACAGTAAAAGCTACTCGACATTCTTGAAACAAGGTCAATTTTCTGAGGATCTATAATACCATTTGTGAATATTTCCTCTGATACGTGAAATTTCAATACTTCGCAGATTGAAATGTTAGCTGAACTTCCTTTCTCACCATAGCTTTTCATATCGACTAAATTACATTCCATCTGAAATGGTGATTCTTTAACACGTTTCGGTTTTACTAAATCTGAATCAATAGGAGTTAAACCACTTTTAACGAATTCGTCAACTTCTGAAGTATATTCGGTTGAAGCAAGATTAATCTGTCCCACCATAGAATAAGTAACAGCCTGAACAACGCATTCTTTCGTTGACATTAAATTATTGTATGTATCCTTAAGACTTGCATCTTTTCCTTTTCTCGATGGAGAAAAAGCTATCATTGGAGGATTTGAACCGAAAGCATTGAAAAAAGAAAAGGGTGATAAATTATTAATTCCATCTACAGAGATTGTAGAGACCAATGCAATAGGTCTAGGAGCTACACCACCCACTAAAAGTTTATAAACTTCAGGAACGGCCAGGTCTTTAGGTTCGTAGTGAAACATTTATTGATTCTTCTTTTTTGTGAGAATTGAATGTTCTCTTTTTCTTTTGATGAATCTGTTCTTTAAAATACCGGGAATGGCAATTTTCACCCCATTGCTTTTGTATCCCAACAAGTCCACATCTTTGCTGATCCAACATAAAATTCTGCATAATCATAATCTAAAATTATAATTTTGTCAACCATTAACAATCTCCTTGTATAATTACTTGAGTGCGATATTTGATACTAATTTATATTAAAAATAAGATAGAATAAAATAAATAAAATTTTACATCAGGGGAAAATTATTTTTGCTATTTATCAAGAAAAGAAATTATAATGTGCAAAAAATGTGTGTTATACTAATAATTGATAAATTCGTTCACGAACAAATTTTCATTCTAACCGATATTATCAAGAAGCATAAAATCATTTTTTTTACGATCGGGTAAATAATCAAAATTTTTATACTCATACTTACAAATTTTTTGTAAAGGACAAATAGAACAGATCGGTTTTGCAGATTTACAAATCTCCCTGCCTAACCTGATTAAATTTGTGTGAAATGAATGAGCAATGTTTTCAGGGATTTTACCGAATATTTTAGAAAATGTTTTATCAGGTGAATTGGTTTTTACCAGTCCAATTCTGTTTAAAGTTCGGTGAACATGAGTATCTACGGGACAAATATTTCTATTCATCGAAAACAGCAAAACACAACTTGCTGTTTTTACACCAACACCATCATACTTTATTAATTCATCGATGACCTCCTGATCATCTAAATTTTCTAAGTAAGTTAAACTAATTTTACTATGTTTTTTCTTAATACCATTCAGAACATTTTTGATCGCTTTTGATTTTTGTTTACCGAGTCCCGCAACTCTAATAATCTTTTCGATTCTTGAGGGAGTTAATTTTGCTACTTCATCCCAGTTACTGAATTTTTCTTTAAGGTTTCGGTATGCTTTATAAGAGTTCTTATCATTTGTGTTCTGAGATAAAATCGTTCCGATAAGCATATCCAGTGGGTTGGGTCGTTTTTTATTTCGATTCGGAATTCCGAAGAACGCAATTAACAGTTCATTTATTTTAATAATTTTATTTCTCAATAGATTGGATTTACGTTATTTGAAATAATAAAAATGATAAGATAATGATTTTTGTTATATTTTAGATTTAGCTTTAAAATTCAAATTATATGATACAACGGAGGATGAATTGAGTACTTTGATGGTCAGCGTTTCAGGAATTAGAGGTATTATTGGTGACGGACTTGATCCGCACACGATTGTTAAATATGCAAGCGCTTATGCCGGATTCATCGGTATAGGAAAAATAGTGTTGGGTAGAGACGCACGGATTACAGGAGAAATGGTTGACAATCTTGTTACCGGAACACTTTTGGCAAAAGGTCTTGATATAATTAATATAGGTATTTGCCCTACGCCTACAGTTCAATACAACGTAAGAGAATTAAAAGCTGCTGGCGGCATTGCGATTTCCGCCAGTCACAATCCCAACGAATGGAATGCACTAAAATTATTAAATTCAACCGGTCAGTTCCTTAATCCTGAAGAAAATGAATTTATGATCGAAGAGCTGGAAGAATCAAATAAGAATTATACAGGCTGGACAAGAATCGGAAAAAATGTAGTATACGCTGAGGGCATTAAAAATCATATGGATGCCGTTCTAAATCTAAAATACATTGATCATAAAGCTATCAGGAGGAAAAAATTTAAAGTATTAGCAGACTGTGTAAACGGCGCTGGTACCTATGTAATACCTCAGCTTTTAAGAGAATTTGGATGTGAAGTAATTGAAATGAATTGTGAAAAAACCGGAGTGTTCCCCAGAATGCCGGAACCTGTGCCAGAAAATTTAAAAGAAACAATGCAGGCAGTAAAAGATGTTAAAGCAGACCTGGGAATTGTTGTTGATCCTGACGTAGACAGGCTTGTATTAATTACAAACGAAGGAAAACCTTTTAGCGAAGAGAATACAATAACACAGGCAGTTAAATTTGTTCTAACAAAAGAAAAAGGAAATGTAGTTGTGAATTTATCAACAACCCGTGCAGTTGATGATGTAGCAGAAGCAGCCGGGTGTAAGGTTTATCGATCACCTGTGGGTGAAGCAAACGTTGTAAAAAAGATGAAAGAAGTCGAAGCTGTGATCGGTGGAGAAGGTAGCGGCGGTGTGATCTTCCCTGCACTACATTATGGAAGAGATGCTTTAGTGGGTATTGCCATTACTCTACAACATTTACTCGAATTTGGGAAGTCAATTGCTGAAATGAAAAAGGCATTACCGCAATATTCTATTTACAAAAGGAAAATTAATATCGCCGAATCTGATCCCGAATTGATCATCGAGAAATTCAAAGCGAAACACAAAGATGAAAAAATTAATACAGATGACGGTTTAAGAATTGATTTCGATGATCACTGGCTGCATTTAAGAAAATCAAATACAGAACCGATAATAAGAATAATCACGGAAGCAAAAACTGAATCTGAGGCAGAAGCTAAGGCAAATAAATATTTAGAAGAAATACTGCCTTTTATAAAATAGTTTAGTAAAGCTTTGATCTCTTTTGAATATAGCTCAATAAAGCTTTATCAAAAGGAGCAGAAGTTTCAATCAGATTGTAATCAATATTAGAATTAAGACATTCCCTTTTAATCGTATTGACAAATTCTTCCATAGCAAGCTTATACGCTTTTTGAATCTGGTAAGGCTGGGTTGTCATTTCCTCTTCTGTTTCCATATCTTTAAAAATTGCGTCTTTACCAAATGCAAAACTTCTCTCCATCGGATCTAGTATCTGGAACACAATCACTTCGTTTTTATTATAGCTAAAATGTTTGAGTGCACTGATAATTGATGATACATCGTCAAACAAATCTGAAATAATAATTACTAATCCTCTTCTTTTAATTTTCTCAGCAACTGAATTCAGACAGGTTGCTGTGTTCGTAGTATCTGATGGATTTGCCAGTGAAAGAGTTCTAAGAATTTG
>Ga0315536_1000264_pt1 | contig 26481 bp, 29 predicted proteins | sample SalMarSW160230MG_FD_203093 | JGI IMG/M metagenome (GOLD analysis project Ga0315536, IMG submission 203093) | Salt marsh sediment microbial communities from the Plum Island Ecosystem LTER, Massachusetts, United States - Salt Marsh Sediment SW1602-30 ...
TACACAACCAATACTTGAGGATCAGATAGACCGTGAAGTTAACAAGCTCATTGTCGATTCAAATAATGAGATAATTGGAAAAGTTCTCGAAACCATAAAAGCATTGCAAAAAAAGTAGGAAAAACTTGAGTAACATGAACAACGTTTTAAGGCTACCAGACCAGCATGCAAATAATCAGTCATGGTGGAACTGAAAATTGGCAAAGAAAAGAAAATCTGGTGGTCGCAGCAAAGGCGGGCACGGAAGAAGTAAGAGCGTACAATGTTCCAAATGTGGAAGAATTGTACCTGCAGATAAAGCGAAAAAATATACCAAAAGGGTTTCTTCGGTTGAACCTCAATTGGCAAGAGAACTAAGACAGCAAGGCAGCTACATTCAAACACGTAGAATAACAGCATACTACTGTGTGAGTTGTGCAGTACACGCGGGTAGGGTACAAATCAGACAAGATTCTGAGAGAAAATCTGTACCGACACGTGATAGGCAATTCTAAAACCCAGCATGTTCGCCTTTAAGGTCAAATTCAATAGACCAATCGTTTGAGCCAATAATTAGTCGGTATGCCAAATGCCACATTCCACCATACTCAGATTTATCCAAATTCTTCCCAAGGTAGCAACATCAGGAGATTTCATTTTAAGAGACCTACCAGGATCTGGTAAACGAATCGATATACTATGTCGAGTTCTCTCAGCTTGTTTTCAGTGGGCACCGAGTAATTTGAAAAAAGAAGAGTTAGAAGTAATTGCAGTTATTGGGGACTCTGTAATCTTACGGTTTCAATTTCCTACAGGACCTCTACCTTCGGGGGAAACCGCGTGGGCTCAAGTTCTCAAAGAGTCCCTTAAGGGGAATCCACCTGATTATGTACAGATATCTGAAGGGAATCTGGAGAGTGTGATTAGAGAGTTCAATAATTCTACATCATCAAACCTTTGGGTACTTCATGAAAAAGGCGAAGAACTTGACCTACATGAGATAGCTATTTCAGGAAGCGATAACAGTTTTATGCTCGGAGACCATAGAGGCTTTAATTCCCAGACGGAGGAACTGATTTCAAAATTTACCCTGCGAAAGGTTTCTTTGGGGAACACCAGCTATCTAAGCAGCCACTGCGTGGCACATATCATTTCGGAGTTTGAAAGGAAGGATAAGTGATGCCAGACGTTGACCAATCAGGCGAAGATAATCAACCAAAAGCCATGAACAGATTAGTGAACAAACTGACAAAAGAGATGCTCTGGATGTATATTCTCAGACTTCTTCAGGAGCGTCCACACTACGGTTACGAAATCAAGCAGTTGATTCAAGATAGATTTGGATTTTCTCCTGCTACAGTCAGTGGTTATGCCATCATTTACAGACTCATCAAAGATGGACTCATAGAGGAACAACGCACTAGTGATTCCCCAAGAAAATACTATGCAATCACGAGTAAGGGTGACAATGCAATGTTTGAGGCCAAACAATTCCTCACAAGAACTGTGAATAAAGTATTCGATAAAACTGGATAAATAATGCATCATCGAGTTTCGATGTCAAGCGCAATCGCATCTGCTTTTTGGAGAACATTAGTAAGATTCAGAGGAAAGTCTGGTCTGCTTTCCGGAAACATAAATGTGACTACGGATGTACCTAAAGCAGCACAGCTAGATGGTGTGTAATCATTTAGTAATCCAAAAATAAATCCACCTAGAAAAGCAGCACTAGCATCCATAAGATCACACACTTTTGCAGATTGGGATGGGATGACACTGTATTTGTCACCATCAAAAAGAAGACAACCTTGTGAATCAAGGGTTATTACACAGTGGTCTGCTATTGAATCTACAATGATCTCTGCAGCAACAAAGGGATCAGACTCTCCCGTAATTAGAAAGGCTTCACGCTCACTGGGAATTATGTAATCAATGAATGAACGAGTTCTGCTGGCTACATATAATTCGGAGATCACGGATACTCTGCGATTCTCATCTATAGTACGAAGTTGGGGGTCTAAGAGAATTAGTGCATCAGATGAATTACATATCCATTCAACTAGTTCAGCATCAATTTCCTGCAATAACGGGCAGAGAGCTATGATCTTTGATGTTAAGAATTCCTCAGGAATCTCACGGATTCCAATACGCTTTGGGATACCAATAACACTTGCGATTACCGGGTCCTTATCATCATCACATTCAATTTCAAAACCACCTGTTTCTGGAGACTCTATAGAGAAATGTTCAGGAATACCATAGTTGTCTAACTCGTTGATAAACTGGGGTTGAAATTCAGAACTAATTGAACCGATGAGAACCATGTTTTCTATACCTAGCTTTGTAGTAGTGAGAGCAGCTGTTATAGCTGGTCCAGATAGGGTGCGAGTGGCTCTTTTTACTGAATTGTATGTTATCCAATCGTATGAGGGGCAACCAATTACAGTCAAATCATACATCAGGAGAAGCACCTTGTTCTGTTGCCAAAATGACTTTCCGAGCGTATATGAGTCTCTGTGCAACAGTGACGTGAGATAGAACTCCAACAACTACAATACACAAAGCAAGTATGTTGGTTATATCCAATGCAATAAAGATGTTCATGAGAAATGGGACATATGCCAGAGCATCTATCCAGATATTAGTCGTGGGTAGAGCAAGTAAGAGAATACCTACAATTTGCAAAATCAGTTTTTCTTGACGTTCAGCAATTCCAACCGTGCAGCTCTCCATCCCACCTACAGATTCTGCTTTTGCACGGGTGAAACTCGCCATAATCATACCAAACAATGTAAAGAAACCCCAAAACCAAGGAACAAAGCTATCTCCGGGGGCATATGGCCACCATGTAATTGCAACTGTTCCAATTGGTCCCATCATTAAACCTAGCATGAAGAGATATTCTGCATATCTATCAAGAACATGATCGAAGGTAGCGCCGAACTTTGATCCCAAGCCGGCTGCTCGAGCGACGGCACCATCAAACATGTCCATAACAACTGTCAGGATTAGAAATGCCAATCCAATCAACAGGTCTCCAATGACAAAGAACCAAGCTGTGACAAGAGCCACAAGTACAGTTAGTCCAGTAATCATATTGGGAGTGATTCCAGTCTTGGCAATCACTCTTCCAACTGGCATCATTACACGCTGATATCGTTCTCTAAGGCTTCCCAGCATTGATATAGAACTCCTGACCTCTAAATTGGAGTCGTCGAAATGTGAAGTGCTAATAAACGTGTTGAGGGGACCAATTTTCGATAGACTTTTAGCTCTATAGCAAACTTCGAATGCGCTCTAGAACCCAATCAGTTCCTAGCAGAAGTAGGAAAGGACCCAATCGAGGGCCAGATTTTCTTGAGATAAGGATTCTATAGAGCACTTGGAAAGCTCGTTTAGGTTTAATCTCGACTTCCTTAGCAGTGTTGAATATCGCTGTTTGAATACCGTCATCATCCAAAGACGCCTTCTCAAGAATCTCAACAAACCTAGATAAAAAGCGCTTATCGTCATCTGTCAGTGTGGCTATGATGTCGTCAGATACAGTTTCGGGAACATCAACTATGTCCTGCTCACTACCAAATTCTTTAACCCATGCTAAAGCTCGTGAAAGCCTTGTTGGTATCAATGCCTTTGCTTCTGGTGAAATGTCAGTTAGACTGTGCTGTTTCTTCAAGACATCATAACATCGTCCCAGAATTACTTCTTCACCAAGTATTTCTTGAAGCTGTGAAGTCACTATAGCAAATTTGAATGAGAGTTTTGGTATGTATTCATCACTAACCGGGCGGACTTCGGTATTAGGATAAAGTACCCTTGCAAAGTCCTTTTTCTCATTATCTACATCATCAAGTCCATAGTAGGTTCGTTCGAAAGTTTCGTAGATATCAACTAAATCTGGAATTAGATCAGTCTGAATGTTGTTTGATTTTTCAAGGTCAGTTCTCAAGACCATGTATCTGAATAACTCTGGAGGTGCAATATTCAGCCATGACCGTGGTGTAAAGATATTGCCTTTTGATGTACCCATATCTTTACCAGCAAGGCGAACCCATTCAAAGGGAACCTTGACTGGTCCAGACCAACCAAATACACGACGGGACATCTCCAATCCAGTATCATATGAACCACCTTTCACAGCATGGTCTTTACCTGCGGGTTCAACTGTGGTTTGCATGACATACCATTTCGCAGGCCAATCTACTCTCCATGATAATTTCAGTCTCAGCTTGTCAAATTTAGCAGTTTCAGAATGCCCACAGTGAGCACATTCGTAAGAGACCTCATCTTCTTCTTGGTTGTATGCGGTTACTCGATTCGGTACTATCGAACCCTTTCCACCAGATTGTATCCGCCCACAAACTGGACAAATAACTGATGCAGGATACCAAGTCTTCATAGACTCTATATATTCAGCCCTTTGTTTGTCACCAAAGTCACGTGCCACATATTCAATCAGAATCTCCCGGATTGTTTCAGTATTCACCAGACAGGTACGAACAGCATTAAGCATCTCTTTTGTTTCATAGAGCTTTGATTGCAATACAACCTCTGGGTCAGCTCCAAATTCGGGAAATGATTCGACAAGTTCATTCGTCCAATGTGCACCTAAACTCTCACAACACCCATGCGGATCAGGAGCATCTGAATATGGAACACCCATGTATTCGTCAGGAGAGAGGGTCAAACTTGGTGGGAATGATCTGATTGGATCATAATCATCGGAAATGAACACGGTCTTTGCATTTTTACCTAGTGCATGAAGTTCTCGCTTAATGACGTCTGCAATGATTATCTCTTTCATGAACCCGATATGTACACTACCACTCATGCTCTTACCAGTCACGATCAGATATTGTTCTGGGCTTCGTTCGAGAACTTCATCTACTAAATCTCGTATCCAGTGGATTGAGAATTCTTCTTGAGATTCTTCGGACGTCATTAAATATTCCTCAACCTAGTTCGGAGCAGAAGTCTAAAGAATATTGCTCAAGATGTGAATACTGAGTAAGTATTAGAAACCAAGTAATGTCTTATTGCTCTGCATCATTCCTTCAATTATATGAACGAAGAACCTTTACACGACATAATCAATCAGATTGCTAGTTTCAGCGGAAGAGCTGAAAATGCAAAAGGAGGCGCCGTAGTTGTCTTGAAGAATCAAGGAGTAATCTACGTCAGAAATTTATCTTCGTGGGAGGATGAAGTTATCGGAAAACAAGTTTCCATCAAAGGGATTGTTCGATTGGAGAAGTATATTCCAGACCCTTACATATCCGAAGATGGAGGGATAAGTCAAGGAGCAATTGGTTTCCAGTATGTGCTTGATGATCCATTGTGGAAAATAAAATAGGGATGAGTCGAATTGAAAATCAGTTCAATACGACTCAAGATGAAAATTCTGACACCCTTAGATCATTTCGCGACATGAAGAAAACATAGACAGGAATAGATGCAAGTAAAATCACCACCAGCATTGAAATGAATATAGTGACAATGGACACTGGAAGGTAGGCCAGAGTTGGAACAGCAGCTTCAGGTATGAGAGTATAGATACTTAGAAGTGCCGCCACAAACAGTGCCGGTAATCCTGATTTCACACCAATGTCCAATCCCTCTGCAATCATCACCCTAGCAATGAATGAAGGTTTCGCTCCAATGGACCGCATGATGACATAGTCTCTAAGTCGACCAAATACTGAAACTAGAAGATAGTTCAAGAGACCGAGAAAAGCACCGACTAGAGCCATTATTGCTAATGGATTCAATAGAATCCAAATTGTGTGGATGACATTAATATTTTCATCCAAAACATCTTGTTGTCTATAAATAGCAAATCCATAGCTCTGAGCAAGATTCTCAATTGTGGAAATTACTGCATCATCATAGTAGTCGAGTTGGACAAGAGCTAAATTACTTCCAGTAACACCGACAACGCTCTGTAAAACGGATTGGTCCATAATTGCAAGCATTCCCCCATTCAGGGTATCAAACGTTCGCGCACTTACTGATAGGGAGTGACCTCTGAAACCCAAAGATTGCACGAGAGGATCTACAAACATATCGGTCGCTAGTGTTCCTCCAATCCATACCTCAGTGTTGTTTGGTCTTGTCCCCTCAAAATACCAGTCGGATATTGTAGATTCCCAGTCAACACCTACAAGAAGCGCTGTATCTTCACGGCCGTTCCCAATCCGGGTATAATCTTCTATCAAATCATTCCAAACAATCCCATCACCTTCTTGTACATCCGAAAATACAACAAGACGAGACTCTACTGCAACAACTCCAAGTACGTTTTCTAGTTCATCCAAAAGTGATGTGTTGATCAAATGTGAGGACTCTAGAAAATTAAATGAATCATTTAGAGGTGTACCATATGGAGAATATGCTTCATAATATTGATTCAATAGTGATGAGTTCCCTATCGCGATGACATTCGTTCCCATAGACCGCATCATATATGCATTGGATGTTGTTTCTACGACACCACCTCCCATCCAAAGGAGAGATGCAATTGTAAAGCTTAGAAACAGAGATATCATCGTTCTACGAGTGCCACGAATTCTTCGGCCGGTGCCTTTTGCTGCAATGCGAAATGCCAAACCAAAACTATCGAGAAAACCGGATCTGGTGACTTTAGAACCAACATCGGGATTTAGAGCTAGTGAAGGCGATTCTTGAACAGTATCGTAGATGGGTTTCTGTGATGAGTAGTACCCAGCAAATATGTAGATAGCTGCAAGCAATCCAAGTTGAATGAATGGAAAGTCCATTGTAAATTGAACATTTGTCAGATAGGAAGCTAGCCAAATCATTCCGAGTATGTAAAATATAGTTCCAAAGGTGAGCCCAAGAATGACACTTGCTAGGAGCAAGATTACGGATTGAGCCATAAAGAAATCAAAGATGGTATCCATTGTCGTACCTACTGCTTTCATTAGTCCAATGTCACGACGTCTTGTGACCATCTCCAAGGATGAAGTAGATGAAACCACAACAGCTCCCAGTATAAAGACAAGTAGTAGAATAAACCAGACGAAGGTTGAGAAGAACATTCCCATAGAAGAGGAAAGATTCCCTGTGAACGAATACACAGAAACATCAAGAAGCACATTTCCAAATAAGAAGATAAATGTCGTAGAAGCCACTACGCTAGTTAGAGAGAACAGAACAAGTGTTGATCTAAATGGGCGCCTCTTCAGATCCTTCGAAGCATAGGTCTCTAATTCAGACATGTTCAACTAACTCCCCAGACACCATCTCGAATCTGCGAATACCTGACTGAGTGATTATTCCCTGATCATGGGTCATTACAATGACTGCCTTTCCCATTTGATTCAATTCAATTAGAAGATCACGAACCATCTGACCACTTTCACCATCAAGATTTGCAGTAGGCTCATCAGCAAGTATGATGGGGGGATCATTTGCCATTGCTCTAGCTATTGCAACTCTTTGTTGTTCACCAGAGCTGAGCTGCCAAGGAAGGTGGTCCGCACGATCATCCATTTTGACTCTTTCAAGTAACTTGATTGCTTCATCTTGAAGTTTTGAATGGCTACTGTCTGAAAGTTGCATTGGAAACAGTACGTTCTCTATTGCGGTTAATGTTGATATCAGATTGTAACTTTGAAATATGAAACCAGTATTATTCAATCTGAAGGAGGACCGAAATGCCTCATCATAATCATTGATTGGTACATCCATTACAAAGACTCTACCAGAAGAGCTCAAATCAATGGCTCCGATAATATTGAGAAGGGTTGTCTTTCCAGAACCAGAATGGCCAGCTATGACAACAAAGTCACCTAGTTTTACGTCTAGATTCACATTTCGCAGAGCCTGTATCTCCTTGCGGCCAGCACTGTATACTCGAGAAACATCGGCTAATCTCACTGCAAAATTAATTTCACCAAAGTCCTCAACATCCATGTCATCACGAGTATAGTCTACTGCATCTAAGTATTCATCATCAGCCATTCAGTATCACCTATGAAAAACTTGAATCTCTGTCATTATATCTGTGAAGGGCTCTATCCATTTTGAAGATAAGGATAGAGGTCGACCAGTTATTGTACTATATCCAAAAATCGCTTATGATAAAATATCTGAGTAGGTCAACGCTGTACGAGCCCAATCAGTAAGTATGACCGGTTTCTCTCGTCCGAAGACTTTGATAGATCTTAGGATGTCAGCTTTGAGAAGACTACTGGTGTAGTAAGATATGAGACTCTTATCTACATTAAGATCTCTACTAATCTCAGCCTGTGTTGTTTGACCATTTTTCAAACACTCTATCAGAATTGAACTTATGGTAGGATTCCTAGAAAGTGCTGTCAGTAAAAGTACTCGCTCTTCACTTGAGTAATTAGGTGGAAAGACGTGTCTCACATTTCCAGCTCGGAGAGATACCACTTCACCATCCTTTTCAAGATTCTTCAAGTGATATTGAAGAGCACCCATTGCACAACCAATCGTTCGATGAAGTTCACGAAGATGTACACCAGGACTAGCAGAAACCTCATCTGCGATTCTATCACGCAGTTTGAGAAGGCGCTTATCCTTTGTACGTTCTACAGAAATCGTTCCTATGATCAGTGCAATAAAGCCTAAGTCCAAAGCATTGGATATCCAACTATCGAAACAGCTAAGTGTTCCAATTCCCGCCCAAGCGAGCGCATCAAGTGTAACATTAATTGTCCCACTGCTTATCGTGGACATTGAAAATCCCAAATCAAGTGTAGCTAGATTGCTATTAGCGTCAGTTGGAATATCCTGAGTAAGTAGATTGATTCCACCAGACCCAGAACTAGACAGAGCTACACCAATAATACCCCAAGTTAGGAGTGCAAATGATAATCCTAATAGGATTCGTTTAGTCCATTGGCTGCTCATATATTTTCTACCACCATGAAGCTTATTATGTTTTAGTAGTTAAGCAAATGGATTGTTGAAGGTTTGCACTACTGGTTTCCACCACGTGCAGGATGAGTCAGTGTAATCTTGAAAGTGCAGCTTTCGGCACCCATAGACATACAAGTATCCTCTACAACGATTAGTTTCTCATACTCGATTCTATTGAAATCAGTGAGGTACTCAAGTACTGCTTCGATGAATCCTTTCAAGAAATAACAGGAGACGTCTTCTGCATTAGATCCTGACGCATAGGGATTATCTTCAATTTCAATTATTGCCTCTTCGTCAAGCCATAGTTTATACAGTTTTGCGATTTTTATTTCACCAAAAGGCACAATCAGAGTTTCCAATGCCATTTTGATAAATTCGACTATTCCCTTGAAATCACCAGGAGGTTTCTGTTTTCCAACTTTGAAATATTCTCTCTGTGCTTCAAGACCTGCAAGCCTTCCAGCAGAATAGTAAAGATCACGTACACGATCAGGGAACATAACTGCAATTCTACTACCAAGTTTATTCCAAGTTTTAGCGAAAAACGCTACCATCAGTTCGCGCTCTTTTAGTTTGCCTTGCCACCAAGGAATCACCTTATCCTGCTTTGACATTTAATTAACCCCAACGTAATTGCATTTGTGTGAATACGAGTTAAGTGCTTTGTTGTGATATTCTATCCAAGACGCACATTCCAAGTGCACATCTCTGCACCTGTAGCTCGACTCATCTCTTGAAACACTTTGGCCTCTACACCCTTAAACTCGAGTATTGTTTCGAGTATCCCACTAAATATCTCACAGTAACCAAAGCCTCTCATTCCTTCTAAATTAACCTCTTGACACCATACACATTCTTTGTCACTGATTCGGACAGAACCTCTTGCAGTTTTCATATCGACGTCATCTGGTTTCTTATCGTAGAGAATCTTGTAGACTACATCAATAAGCTTTGCAACATCTTCGCGAGTGGTTACACTGTCTTTAGTTTTCTCCACAATCTCAGTATTGAGGTAGATTTGTTTACCGATCTCATGTCCTAAATCACGAAGTTTCTGATTAGCTTCATCGATATTGGAAGTTTCTGAAAGAATCTTGTCAACAAAATAGGCATAGAAACCTAGTAACAATGGATTTTCTATCTTGGGCATTGGTTATGACCTCTTTGTAATTATTTGATAGTTCGACCAATCATCTTAAGACCGGATTTTCTGTATTTTGCCAGAGTTTGCATTACTTTGGGCATTGGTAAACTAGTAGCTTCAGCAATCTGCTCAGGGGTTTTCTTACCATCACAGAGTCGGATAATGTTCAAATCATCACCAGATACTTTGTCGAGAGCACCCTCAAATTTAGGGCATTTCACATATTTGCCCATAGATCCGCTGCTTCTGGATTCTGTCTGTTCAGCAGAACCTTCAACAACTCTTGGTGCAATGATAATACCCCTCGTTGCACTCCATTTCAACAGGTCAATTACTCGGCCCGTAGGCTGGAACATTGAGTCAGCAATGTTCGTTACATTATTTGATCCATCTACTAGCATTAAAACATCAAAACCAAAGTTTCGATAGAGACTCTTCATCTCAGAATTGATCTCTGAATCCAATGTTAATGCTGTCGAATATTGGGGTCCTCTTTTAGGAATTGTAGTTGTTGATATATTGAAATCTTCGGGGGATAATTCCACTACTGGAACACTTGCTGCTTTAGTAATCGTTTGAGGTGTATAAGAAGCAACAGTACCAGAAATGGTAGGAGTTTCTTCAACTGCAGAAGCATTGATAGCGATGCTTTCAAGAACTTGTAGGTTTTCTTCGGATGACTCCTCAAATTCTTCTGGTGGAGGTGGAAGCTCAATTCCTTCAAGTAAACGAAGCACATTCTTTGTTTTTGCGATAGCTAATCCTAATTGAAGCTCTGGTATATAGAGAACCGTAAGAATCCAATTGTTATCGACAGGAGATAGAACTACTAGACCCTTATCAGTATCAATTGTCATGAGGCGAAGATCCTTCTTGTATAGATTGATACTATCCTTCACTCGTGGAAAGAGTTCGTCAGGAAAAGCAAAGCTAACGAAGGGGCGTCCAACTTTTGTCATCAGTGAATAACCGAGAACCTGATCGTCAAATCGTAGCTTTGATAGAGCTCGCTCTAAATCTTTGGACATCTTAATATACCTCAAGCATAGTAGTGGAACTACTTCCAGCCCGTTCAAGCTCTTTTGCTCAAAGATTTAAGAAAAGCATTGTGGTTATGGGCTCTAATCTCCAAACGATGATTATTCAAAAACTGTTAAGAGGTAAATGAATTTCAAATGTAATTAGTAATTCTGAGGAGATTAAATGAGAAATCTACTAGGTGGAATTATTGGGATTCTGGTCGGATCTTTGCTATTAACGATATTAGTCGGTTTATCAGACCCAATATACTCATGGCCGTATAGTATGATATGGTTCCTTCTTAGTGGAAGTGATGCTCTCAGATTGTCTTTTGTTGGATTATTCAATCCAATTTCATCACTTCAATACATCCTCACTTGGATTCTAATTGGTGTAATTATAGGACTGTTTTCAAAAAAAGGATGGAATACTGTTCGTTCAACGCTCTGGGCAGGATTTATTCTTGGAATTCTTTCTCTTGTATCAGTCTTGCTTTTGGACCCAGGATATTGGATAGCACCGACAAGAAACTTCGATTTAATGTATCATTTCATTGGTTCAATAATCATATCACTCTGTGCGATTCCCAGTGCGATTCCTATCACAGTCATCATTGAAAGAGTCAGAAGACAAGCTGAAGAACCAATTCCTGAAAAAATTGAAACAACTTGTGAATGTGGTGCAGTGTTTAAATCAAATCCACTAATCTGTTCAGAATGTGGGAACCAACTTCGTGAGGTTTGATTCTAACGGTCCCTAGTAATACCGCCGCCCAAGAGACCACCTATAGCACAAGCAACACATGGGTAGATAGCTCCTTCTAGAGCGACCTGCATCAGTAATAGAGATTCGTTTGAAAATATAGCCATAATGTCAAATCCTGGAGATATCATGAAGAATAATAGCCAAGTAAGAATAGCTCCAAGAATTGCAGCGAAGACTGCAGAAAGAATTCCTTGGAGGAAGTCTTTCGACATTAAACCAGCAATTAATCCCCCGGTTCCCCAAGTAACAAACATCAATACAGAGGCGCCACTCGCACCGTATCCAACAATACTGCCTAAACTTGAGCCGCCTAAAGCTGATGGATAGAGAATTGTCCCAACGACAGCAAGTCTTAGTTCTAGATCTGCGTTAGCTAAAAAGTCAGTAACAACACTAGATGATATCAAATCCTCAGGCATGTATATTCCAAATGTCATCACAATAAATGCAATTCCGAATGCAGTAATGAGTCCGAACAGCGTGCCTAAACCTTGACCCAATGTGAATACCTCCAAATCGTTGGATTGTATATTTTATTCTCTCGTCTAATGTTTTATACCTATTCCATACAGCTTGTGCTTATCTTGAGATAGTATCAGTTTAAGCTAGTAAACGTAAGGTCCAGGTGCAAGCATCGTCACCTAAAGCTTTGCATGATTCCTGAAAACTTTCTGCGGAGAATCCACGCAGTTTCATAACTGCATCAAAGACGCCGCTTACAAGGACACAGTATTGCAACCCAGGCATGTCAGAGATTACCACACCCTGACAAATTGGACAATTCTCATCAGTGAATTTTATCGTTCTCTTGTCATCGCTGATCTCGATAGACGTAAATTCCTGACCCGAGTTTACCTTGTATGCTAGATGTAGTGTCTTTGAAAATTCGCCAAATGATGCAGCATGTTCTCTAATTCGGTCCGCATAATCCATGAGAAGGGTTTCACCAACTCGAAAGCCGATGTCCTTCATCTTTGTATTGATTTCTTCCACGCTTCCACTTGTACTCATTAGTAAATTCATGAGTTCACGATAGCTTGCTTGGAAGAGCACTTTTGATACTTTATCAGTTTTTAATTGCCATCCTAATTTTCCTTTAATACCCATTTGGTTTAACCACCTGTTATTTTAACAGTGCGAATAAAATGTAGCGATTTTCCACGATATGGAATAGTACATTGTAGAGCATCGAAATATGGAATTCCTAGAACATTTGCGATCTGTTGAAGTGATCGTGTTCCATCGCAGAGTTCAAGCACAGCTCGATGTTGTTTTTTGGCCTTGTCAATTTTTCCTTCAAAGAGAGGCATTTCGACAAGTTCCTTCTGTTCGGGATCCTGATGGTCAGGACATTCAACATCAACTATGCTATTCTTCACAAACCATGTGACCGCGTCTAACACTCGTTCAACAGGTTTTGCTAATTTCTCAGCAATCTTGTAGACGGTCATCTTTTCGTCAATGACTAGAAGAATATCGACACCAAGATTCGCGTAAGTTCTTTTCAACGCTAAGTTCAGTTTTGAGTCAAGGGATACTGCATCATTGTAGTTCTTCCCTCTCAATACAACACAGCCATGAAAAACCCTAATTTCTTCAGGTTCTGATTCTTCCTCCTTTTCATGGAGAATAGATTCACCTTTTTCAACCATTATGGGTTCTTTTGCGACTTCTTGTACAATAGGAGCAGGCTCTTCTGGTGTTACAGCGATTTCAGGTTCTGGTGTAGCCATTGGAGGAGGTGGTAAATCTACTTGAGTAAGGAGACTAACTACAGCTTGAGTTCGTGATAGAGCACCACCAAGATGAAGCTCCGGTTCAAAGAGAACCGCAAGCACCCACTTCGGATCAACTCGAGCAAGAACCACACTACCCTGATCTGAAAGGATATTCATCAACTTCAAATCGTTTGCATGAATTTTGAGAGTACCTTTTATTCGTGGTAGAACTTCATCAGGGAGTGAAAATGATAGAAAAGGATGACCATCATTTGTGATTAATGCATAACCTAGTACTGACTCATCAAACTTCAATTTTGTCAATACGCGATCAAGTTGCAAATCTTTACACCTAACTTAGCGGTTAAATTCCCATTGAACGGTTGTAATTACCCCATAAGTAACTTGTTACCATTGCTTGAAACCACTGGTTTTGATTTTAGAAAATGTATCACTGCGCCTTTGCTAGGATGGTTAGAGTCCTGTGATGAAATATATATTGCGGCAACTGTATTTGCTAAAATCAGCTGCTCTATATGGTCCAAATCAAGAAGCAGCCCATAGATAAGTCCTGCATTGAATGCATCACCGGAACCACAGGCAATTTTGGTTTCAACCTTGAAAGCAGGAACTGAAACAACCGTATCTCCAACAATACTAGCCGCAAAGTGTGGAGTATGCAGAATGACGCGAATGCCTGTTTCCTGTGATATTAGCTTCGCACCTTTGATCCAATCTGTAGGATTATTCACAATATTCAACCAGTGTTCTTGACCCGTGAGCGCCCATGAGAGCCAACCAACCTCATTCTCATTGAGACCGAGAATGTCAAGGTTTCCACTTTTAATTGCTTTTTTTAGGAGGGGTTCAACTAATTCGGAATTGCCTGATGGATCTCCTATATCCATGAAGGTTATTGCGCGAGTAGATTCCTTAACCTTTTTGAAAAGATCATGTGCAAGATCAGCACCATGTTTATTGTGATTTAGGTTGACAAGTGCCACGAGTCCGCTATTTTCGATTAATTGAATATCTGCGGAACTAAGGTCTGTGAATTTGAAATCAGATGCCGAGCCACTATCACTGACCATGATATTGACTTTGCGCCCCTCAAATTCAGTTTCTAATGATACCGTACTTGACAATTGTCCATCTGTATGAATATGACTAAGGTCGAGACCCGATGGTGCAAGGGCTTCAAGAAGTGATTTACCATATTCATCAGTAGTCACGATTAGTTTTGAATCAATACCCAAAGCAAAAAGAGCTGAGGCGGTATTTACGCAATTACCTCCACGGCGGATGAATTGTTCACTCCCTAGCAAGTTACCGCCACCTTGATGTGCAAGTTTTCGGATATCTTCTATGAACTCCTCAAGCGTGGGTACCAGCACGAAATGGTCCACAAAGAAATCCGGGAGGATTACAGGATATCGCACCCTAGGTGCTTTCGATAATTTAGAGATGATCTGCGAATAATCCAGCTCGATCACCCCGGAGAATAATTATGGCAGACTACACTTTTTTCAGTGCAGCCTTTACCATTGCCGTAACACGATCTTCGTCTATTCCTGTCTTTTTCGCAACCTTGGCTATATCGCAGTATGCCAAATCGGAAATTGACTTGATTCCTGCATCAAACAAAAGTGGTGCTTCAGATGCCTTGACAGCTCTGAGTTTAGTGAGCTCTGCTACTGCATCATCTGTACTTTTAGCACTAGCAACAACTACTTCGTCCTTAGCAAGTGCAGCAATGATTTCTTCAAGGTCTTTCATGTACTGCTTAAGAGCTTCGATGTTCTCTGGATAAACGGATTTTCGCCTGAGGTCTACTATTAATCCCATCTTGCGAGCATCATCAATAGTAAGACCTGCTTGAGAGGTCTCTTCTCTACTGAAACCACGACCACGTCTGGGTTGTGAACTCTTGGGGCACTTAACTGTAGGCTCAGCAATAATTTCAAAGCTCATCAATTATTCACCTGACTCGGCTCCGTGTCTTGGGTCCGCTTATCAAGCTTTCGAGATGGCAATAAATGATTTCAATAATACTATTGGAAGATTCCACGTTTGCAATGTCTTATGATGACTACGCACTCTTCTTCGTTAGCAGTACTGCCATTGTTAATGTTGTTAATGTTATAAGAATGATCAGAGGAAGTACGATGAATAACAGGGGCATTTGAATGTCCATCCCTAGAGGGAGCATTTCCAGAAGTACATACACAATTGTCACACCAAGCAGACTGCTCATCGCAATCAGAATACCACTGAGAAGATAAGCCCATCTGGGTGGTCTGTTCATTGAGTTCAACTATGTTCCCTGTAACCTTCACTCTTTGCACACTTATGTATTTGGTCAAACAATGGTTTCTTACAGAATCCACAGCCTACAGCCCATATTGTTATCAAGCTTTCGAGATGGCAGTTGTTAGAGGAAGCCTGAAAGACTTGTGCTAGAACTCATCCAATGATGTCTGATGAAAGGTATCAGATTCAAGCATGGATTCCAGTTTCCGTTCCTGTCGAGAGTTGATTATTCCGAGAAGAGAGAGCATTTGGAGAGCATTGAGAGGAGCATTTCCTGCAAAGTGATTGTTGAAGTATCCAAAAGTAGTTGAAACTGTATCAGTCACTTGTTCTAAACGAGGAATCCAATCTTCAAGTTCGTTTAGAGAATATCGATTGGTACTGAAACAATGAGATTCACAAGCCTCTTCGAGTGTTTGCAGAATTGTATTTTTCCTTTGACAACAATGATTATCGTTCCTTCATGGAGCTCTAACCCATTATTTCCAGAAACCAAGTCAAATTCATCTATCTATTACATGTAGACTTATTAGAACTATTAGAGCACGAATTTTCACTCAAGTTTCATAATGAGTTATGAAGGATTATAAAAAATGAGAAAGATTCCTACAAAATTAATTTTGGCTATGTTTTTCACAGCTTTTTTGTTTATGAGTAGTTCATTTGCTGTAGCTCAATCTGGCAACATGATTTCATGGCACTCGAGTGTTACAACAAATGCAATCTTTGGTTGGAAAGTCACATCCGCAGAGAGCGAAAATCAATCAATGTCATTTCCATTAGGTGATAAACAGCTTGGTCTTGGAGATGTGGTCCAATTCAAATTTGTTGCAAATCCACCGACAGATGGTGATATGTTCTTTGATATTCAAGCGCCCCCAACATGGGTGTATATGTATGTGAATGGAGAACAAGTTGATTACTACCAAATGGGAGATGAAGGTAGTGCTTTCATTAGGCTCATATTACCTGTAAGTGCCAGTTTAGCTAACGGTACGAATTTCAATCTGACTGAGGCCAATCGATTTGGACCACCTCAAGAAATGGAGGATATGGCGAGTTACTATCAATTCAACAGCACTCATTTCAATGCCACATATATTGATGAATATACTCGACTCAACTATATCACTAATTTAGAAACTGGTATAACTGGATTTTTCTCGGCAGATGTATATGATGTAGGCGTTTCCATAGATCTAGAATACTTCACTGCTGCTGCGAATGTCAATGAAGATGGTTCGACAGAAGTCATAGACACTGAATATAACACGTTCAATGGGGCTTCAACTGGAACAGAAATATACCTTATAGTCGGAGGAATAGGTGCAGTAGCCCTCTTAGTTATCGTAGGTGTTGTACTGAAACGAAGATAAGAACAACTTGAATTTTTGATTTGAGGTCCTTCGATTTTAAAAATGGAAGGGCCCAAATTCAATCAGTTTACTAGAATTCATCTAAAGTTGTTTGCAGAAAGACATCTGATTCAAGCATAGATTCTAGCTTTCGCTCTTGTCGAGAACTGATTATTCCGAGAAGAGAGAGCATCTGTAGCGCATTGAGTGGTGCATTTCCAGCAAAATGGTTGTTGAAGTATCCGAAAGTAGTTTCCACAATGTCGGTAATTTGTTCTAATCGAGGAATCCAATCTTGTAGTTCATCTATTGAATATCGGTAGTTGAACCAAGGATTCTCTCCATGTCCATGCCATCTGATATATGAAAAATCTGCAGTGATTCGAAGATCGATGGGGAGTTTGGGCTCATCAACAATAACGTTTGCAATACCATAATCTTCCAGTAAGCTCCAGACCTTATTTGTCAACCAAGAGAAGTCCCTGAACTCGATTGCATATCGATATGAAGAATCTAATGCAGCAAGAAAGGTTTCAAGGTCAGCCATTGTTGACATAATCCAAGGAGGTAGTTGAATCAACAGTACGGGAATACGTTCCTGGAGTGGCTCAAGAAGTCGAAAGAACTCAGCAAGAATTGCTCCACCTTCACCTGTAAGATCCAGACGGTTGTCATGTGTAACTTTCTTCGGAAGTTTAGCAGTGAAAATTACATTCTCATCGAGGGTATTAAGATGATTCACGAATTTTGGTTGGGGGAGAGCATAGAAGGTGGAGTTGATCTCAGCTGTTTCAAAATACGAGAGATATTGCTGAAGCATGGATGTTCCCGATTTGTAGAATACTCCTTTCCAGTCCTTATCATAGGACCAACCACTTGTTCCAATATTGAGCCCTTTTCTCATTGCATTCACTAAACTAGTATGATACTAACTGGTTTCTATCTTCCGAATCAAATATTGCCCGCTAGACATGGTTCATAAGAGTGTTCGTTAATCAAGAATTTGTGAGACCAATGAGAGCTGATGAAGTAAAATCAGAGTTCAATAATTTAGAGATACACTTGGGAAGCTTCAAAGATCACAAGTTCAAAGCAAAATGCATCATCACGTATGACGATCAGATGTTGATAATGGATTGTGGAAAACGAGTTATCAGAATGCATGCTAGAAATATCGGAAATGTGCATCTGGGCAAGAATGACATCACCATCGCAGGTTTGAATTTTGAGATTAAAGAAGACGAGGAAGTCAGTGTAGTTAGCGGTTCGGTTAAACTTGAGCTTGGTGATGAGGCAAAAGCGTGGTATAAGGAACTTTGGGGATAAAACAAGACCTTTAAACCCTTTGTGAACCTCTCTGGTTCGCGGACCTTGGGGACAGAAATCATGTCAGAGAAGATTGAAAATATCGAATTGAGATTCACAGATATTCTCGGTAGTATGAAGGCAATGATTGTACCTTGTACTCCTGTTGATGACTTGAAAGCATTAGCAACAGATCCCGCATTGAAGAATGGGACAAGTTGTGATGGCAGTTCTGTTATAGGATTGGCTCATGTACAAGCCTCTGATTTAAGATTAGACCCGGATCCTTTAACTCTCATCGAAGTTCCTTTACTTGGACGAAGAACAGCGGCAGTAATGTGTTATGTGAGAAAGAAAGAATCTACTGGGGCAAGTAAGGAGTTCTACTCATTAGATACACGAGGAAGATTGCAAAGTGTCTATGAAGAACATCTTCCAGGTAAAATGCAACTCAAGGTCAAAGTAGAACCAGAATTTCATTTGATAACTCCAGAAGGTGAACCATTTGATGATGCGGGATATGCAGACACTTATCCACGAAGCCCAGGCATCGATGTTTTACTTTCAATATCGGCAGCAATCAGAGAGATAGGAATCAAACCAAGAGTAATTCACCATGAAGTTGGTGAAGCACAACAAGAAATCGAGCTTGATTTTGAAGATGCTCGCAAGATGGCGGATCATATATTGATATTCAAGAATATCGCAAGATCAATAGCTCAGGACCATGGTATTGATGTAACATTCATGCCGAAACCATTCGCTGGAGAAGCAGGGAGTGGACTACATTGCCACCTACAATTATGGGATGGTGAGAAAAACCTCTTTGGTAATCCAGAAACTGGAGGGCTTTCAGAAACAGCAAAGCAGTTTATCGCAGGATTACTCGAGCATGCACCAGCCATAACTGCAATTGCAAATCCCAGTGTCAATTCATACAAACGCCTAGTTCCTCACCAAGAAGCGCCAGTATACATTACTTGGGGTGAGATGAATAGGACTGCGCTCATTAGAATCCCCATGTTTAGCTCGAGTGAAAAAGCAGCTGTCGAATTTAGGTCAGGTGATTCGATGGCAAATCCATACCTTCTCTTCTGTGCCATTGTTGCAGCTGGAAAAGACGGTATCAATAGAAAGCTTGAACCACCTGAACCTCGAAGCGAGGACATCTTCGAGATGAGTGATGAGGATAGGGCTAAACTCAATATCAAAATGCTGCCATCTTCACTGAAAGAGGCTATCGATTGTCTTGAAGCTGATTCTGTGATATTGGATGCGATTGGACCAGATATTTCTAGGAATTACATCAAACTAAAGCGAGAAGAGTGGAATCATTATTCAAATCACATTGTTACAGAGTGGGAATGGGAGATGTATCAAGATCTCTAGTTCTTACAAAAATACTTACTCAAGCGATTAAATGCCTCATCGACTGCTTCAGGTGTAAGTGGACCAATTGAGATGCGGATATGGCCTTCTCCAGGTTCTCCAAAGATAACTCCAGGTAAAACTAAAGTTCCTGTTGATTGAAGAATATCCATGACAAGAGCCCGAGAGTCTGTGCATCCTTTCACCTTTGGGAACATGTAAAATGTTCCAGATGTTCTATCCATCTCCAATTGGTCAATCTCACTAATCCTTAGATAAGCTAGGTCTCTAAGTAGATTAAGACGTTCAATTTCTTGTTCAATGACATCAAGTCCATTCTTCAGAACGTCAAGCGCCAATAATTGACCTGCTGTTGGTGCACAGATACTAACAGTATCCTGTACTTTTAGATATTCATCAGTGAATTCTTTTGGTCCAACTACAAATCCAACCCGCCATCCACTCATTCCAAAGTCCTTTGAGAAACTTCCTAGGGTGATTACATGGCTAGTAGCATCACGTCGCAATTTAGGACTATAGTGAGATGCTCCATCAAAGACCATCCGGGAATAGGTTTCATCAGAGATCAAAACAATATCATGTTGAATACAAAGGTCTACAATCCTGTCGATTGTTTCTTTAGCATAAACTGCGCCGGTAGGATTGTTTGGAGATACTAAGAATATTGCCCGAGTTTTTTCATCTATTGCTTTTTCAATATCAGCAGGATTAGGTTGAAAATTAGATCCAGTTGGGACTTCGACTACATTTCCCCCTGCTATCTTTATTGCCATAACGGAATTGAAGTAATAAGGACTAGGCATAATGACATTTTCATTTTGCTTTAGCAGTGTCAAGATTGTTCCAGCGAAAGCGTTGTTAGCACCTGCGGTTATAACGAGTTCATTCTGGGGATCCACATCAATCCCTGTGTTTTGGCGGAGATACAGGGATAACTCCTCTCGAAGCTCCAAGAGACCTTGATCTGGAGTGTACAGGTGAGTTGAAGGATGATTTAGACGTTCCTTTAACGCCGTTATTGCCTCTTCTGGAGGGATGTGACCGGGTAGTCCCTGTCCGAGGTCAATATAGTCAGGGGAAGCAATAAACCGTTTAGCAGCTTCAGTTAGCTTAACTATGGGTGGGGGGATGATGTCTTCAGTTCTGAACTTCATCAGAAAATTACTCCGGAGGGAACCATTGTACCGGGCTAATACTAGTTCCTTGACAGAAGAATAGAGCTCGGTGATATAACCTTGCCGCTCATTTTGAAAAAGAATGAAACATGCAGCAATCATTATATCGGAATAAAATGCACCTCGTGATTGAATTCCATGAATAATAGTAACGGAAGACGAAGGGTAAAAAAAGCAGCTGCGCTATCAGTCCTAGCAGCTCTATTACTGACACTTCTAAAACTAGTCGTTGGTTATTTTACTAATTCACTGGGTGTGATCTCAGAAGCGCTTCACAGTGGGTTAGATCTTGTGGCTGCAGGAATTACACTGATTGCAGTACAGAAAGCTTCCAAGCAAGCAGACTCCGATCATCCATACGGTCATGGAAAAATAGAGAACTTTGCAGCTCTAGCTGAAACAATTCTCCTTTGGATTACCGCTGGTTGGATCATATACGAAGCGCTTCGAAGAATTGCCGGAGAAGAATTCATCGAGCCGAATATCTGGGGAATCGCTGTGATGCTCGTGAGTATCTTTGTAGATTATGAACGTAGTCAGATGCTCTATAAAACAGCCAAGGAGTTTGACAGTCAAGCGCTCGAAGCTGATGCACTTCATTTCCGAACGGATATGCTGAGCTCCGTTGTTGTTCTCATTGGATTGATTTTCGTGTCACTCGGATTTGCCATTGGAGACCCACTTGGGGCACTCGGTGTATCAATAGTGATCCTCTTCGTATCGTACAACCTTGGAAAGAGGTCATTCGATTACTTAGTCGATCGGGCTCCTGAAGGAATCAATGAAAAGATACAGGACGTATGTAGTCAAATCCCAGGGGTACTTGCTTGCGAGAGAATTCGTGCCAGAACATCAGGACCGGGCTTATTTGTTGATATTGTGGTAACAGTAGATGAAACAGTAACAACAGGTGAAGCTCATCACATTGCAGACACAATCGAATCAAAACTAAGTGATTTAGCTGCTAATGTGGATGTTGTTGTACATATTGAGCCAGCAGAAATGGATTCTGAGCAATATGTCAAATTGAATATCTACGATCAACTCCAAGTACTTGGTAGAAGAGAGAAGGATATCAAAAGTATCCACAACCTCAGAGTATTTTCAATGAAAGAGGGACTTGAGATAGTGGCGGATCTTGAAATGACTCCTGACTTGACACTACAAGATGCACACAACATTTCAGAAAGAATAGAGAAAGAAATCAAGAGATTGGTTCCAAGGGTTCTGTCCGTGACACTTCATATGGAAACCGCTCTTATAGAAGGAACAGCGAATGATATCACAGAAGATTCCCAAGACATTGTTCAAGGCGTTGAAGAGATTATCTTAACGTCAGCTCCAAGTGCAGAATGTTCCAAAGTTATTGTTAGACAGGAAAATGACGGTCTGTCACTACTTATAGAATGTAAAGTTGATGGGTCTATCCCCTTGGCAATAAGTCATGATATTTCAGATAATATCGAGAAGAAGATTAAGGAAGCATTTTCGACTGTGACCTATGTATTTATCCATATAGAACCACTATGACTCAAGCTTAATATTGCGAGAACGTTCAGGTTCTAAAGAGGTTATACTATGTCCGAAGATTGCGATGTGAAGGTACTAGGTGCACCAGAAGCACATGTTGTTCAGACAAAAGAAATGAAACTTGACAATCCCCTAATGGTCTGTTGTTTCCCCTCTGCGGGAGTCGTAGGTCCAATAGCGGCACACACAATAATTGAGCAATTCAAAATGGACGAAATAGCCCACCTGAGATCGAAATACATGCCCTCAGCCGCTGTATTTCTAGATGGTCGCCTTCGTCATCCTTTTAGAATCTATTCAAGTAAAAAACTCAACCTGATTCTAGTCACTGCAGAACTTCCCGTTGCTGAAGAAGGGCTCTATGCGGTAAGTTCCGCACTACTTGATTGGGGAGCTAGCATGGGAGTAAAAGAAACAGTTATTCTTGATGGAATACCAGTCCAAGGAATACCATCAGAACGCAAAGTCCTCTATGCAGCTGAAGAAGAGAAAATCCCTGAGCTAGCAAAGAATGATAAAATGGAAATTCTCGATAAGGGTATAATCACAGGAATTGCAGGTTCTATTCTCTCAGAAACTTTATGCAGAGAAATGGTAGGATTTGCTCTACTTACCCCAGCTATTTCCGTTGTTCCAGATCCCGGCGGTGCAGAGCAGCTACTTGAAGCACTCAATCAAATGTACAATCTCAACATAGATCTTACGGAACTCAGGGAAGGAAGTGAGATAATTCGTAAGAAGATGGAAGAAATGGCTCAGCAAGTGGATGGAATGCAGCAAAAACAGGCTGCTGTTGGTGGTAGACAATACGAAAGGATGTATGCCTAATCCTTCCTCGAATTAACACAATGTATGAGTGAATGCTTCTTATGAGGCAGAACTCATGCAATCAATCAGTGCACATATCGTAGGCGTCTTTTGCTCCTTCGGCATTCCTGTCGCCTACTTTACCCTTCCAATTTTCACAAATTATCTTCTGTACTGTTTCTAACTTGACTAGACCAGTTGCTTTTGCAAATGCTCCAAGCATTGTTGTGTTTACAACAGGTAGACCTGAAACTAGAAGTCCGCGCTTCAGTGCAATGCCAGTCCCGTCGTATGTGTAAACATGACCTATTGGTAGGTCTATTTCGCTGGGGCTCTTCGGAGAATTGATAACGACTTTACCGCCTTCCTTAAGACCTTCTGTGACATCAATCAAATCAAGAATTGTAGAATCAAGGACTGCTACAATGTCAGGAGTATAGATTTGGCTTCGTACATTAATCTCTTCATCTGCAATTCGAGTGAATGCTTTGACAGGTGCTCCGCGTCTCTCAGCGCCAAAATAAGGAAATGCCTGTACACCCTTGTATCCATCATAGTACGCAGCTTTTGCAAGTAGCTCGGCAGCTGTAACTCCACCTTGTCCGCCTCTTCCATGAAATCGGATTTCAATCATTTTCATTTGAAATGGCTCCTAAGCCAACCTTGTATACAGACCTTGCGCGGCATCGGTCAAACATAACCTTTACGTTCGCACTATAACTCAAAATATGTGTGATGTTGATGGATGAATACATGAACACAAACAAAGAGCTCTGGGATAAACTTGCTAAAATTCACCATGATTCAGAGTTCTATGATGTCAAGGGATTCTTGGAAGGTAAGCAGACCTTAGACCCTATCGAGGTAGACGAATTACCAGACCTAAAAGGCAAGACCCTAATCCATCTAATGTGCCACTTTGGAATGGATACTCTCTCTTTGGCTAGAATGGGAGCTACAGTCACAGGGATTGACTTCTCATCCGAAGCGATTGATTTGGCAATCTCTTTAGCAAAGACTGCAGGTATTAATGCTAAGTTTGTGTGTTCAAATGTCTACGATGTAAGAAAGGTCCTGAAAGAAACGTTCGATTTTGTATTCACCTCTGCCGGCGTCCTCACCTGGCTACCTGATCTTAAAGCCTGGGCAAAGGTGATTGCGGACTCTTTGAACCCGGGAGGTACTTTCTATATCCGTGATTTCCATCCATATTCGTACATCTTTGATGATGAAGATGCAGAAGATCTTCAAGTGAAATATCCATATTTTCAAGGAAAAGAACCTCAGATGTTTGAAGCGGAGGGCTCCTATGCAGATAAGGACGCAAAAACGGGAATGATGAAGACGTATGAGTGGAATCATCCTATGTCAAGAATAATCAACTCTCTCATTAAGGCAGGTCTACGAATTGAGTTCTTCCACGAGTTCGATGTGACGACATACCAAGCTCTTCCATTCATGATTGAGAGAGAAGATGGGAGGTATGTCATACCTGGTAATAGTGACAAAGTTCCCTTAATGTTCTCAATAATGGCAACTAAGAACTAGAACCCATCCTCATGTAGAGCTTTTACCGCGCCGTCAGCAGATTGTGCTGCTTGTTGGAGACCTACACCAGAGCCAGCAGTGTCAGTTCCAACTATGTAGAGTCCTGAGATGGGAGTTCTCGGTCCGGGTCTATCAAGATCTGTTTGGCCAGGAATTAATTTTGCCCGTGTAGCATACGAGGTCTGGATATGTTCCATTTCGATGTGTTCTAGGATTCCCGGATGATACTTCTCAAGTCCATTTCCTTTCATTTCTGCAATATGCTCTTCCACAGACTTTCCAGGTTCAATCATCATTGCAATTGCTACCAGTTCTTTTCCTTCAGGGGCACAGCTTGGATCAAAACTAGAGATTGATACTATCCAACGATTCGGATTGGGATGGACCAATACCCTGTTCTTTCGGTCTCCAATGACTACTTTATCAAGTCCAAGCCAGAGAGTAATTCCATGGGTTGGCTCCATCTTGCTCCACTTCTCGAAGAAATCGGTCGTTTCCTGTAATTCAGATTGAACTATTTTATTCATGGACCATAGTGGAATATTGCTGACTATTCTAGAATGCGAGAGGTTTCTACCAGCTACCGTTATTCCTGTCACTTTTCCATCCATTGTATTGATCTTCTCAACAGGAGCATTGAGAACGTAGTCACCTTTTATGGTCTCGACAACTCTCTTTACGAGACCCTCCATACCTCCAATTACGTATCCTTCATCATAATCACCGCCGCCAAGAAGTAAGCGCTTCGCAGAGCCGAGTTTGGATGATTCTTTATCAGTGTCTTTGAGTGTTCGCAACGCTTCGTAAGCGGATGCCTGAGAGATTGGAACACCAGCAGCCATGTAGATTGCACTTTGCATGACATCTAATGTAACTTGATGAGTAGCTCCTCGAGATTGCATGAACTCTAGGAATGAGATGTCCTTGTACTTTTTCATCTCTTCGAGCTTCATTGTTTTAATCTTCGCACCAATCTTCACGAGCCCAAGTCGACCTCTCCAACCAGCAAGTGGCCATCGGAGTGTTTCACCGATACTCGAGGGGATTGTTCCCGTCTTATCATGTACACGGAATTCCCAGCCATCGTGAAGAACGAACTCAGGAGGTGGAGAGAGATAGGTCTTCAGAAAACGTACAAACGCTCCTCTTGTTACACGTGTTATTACGTGAAGTCCTTGGTCAACGCGAAATCCATCAACCCAATAACCATGCCAAACACCACCAACCCTATCTTCTTTCTCGATCACAAGCACGTTCTTTCCTTCAGCAGAAAGAGCTAATGCTGTAAGTAGACCACCTGCACCTGCACCAGCTATAATGACATCGTACTGGGAGGGATCAACTTGGGCTAGAGTTATTTCCTGCATGACTTGACTCGAGCGAAATGAATTCCTAAGTCTACTTAAGCATGACCCATTTCTTACAATTGTGAGTGAACTGTAAGAAACTCCTGTGTTCTACCTTTCTCACGACTGCTGTCACCAGCCTCCGATAGACCAGAGTCTTTCAAAGTGTCGCGAGCTTTG
>Ga0315536_1000265_pt1 | contig 26470 bp, 28 predicted proteins | sample SalMarSW160230MG_FD_203093 | JGI IMG/M metagenome (GOLD analysis project Ga0315536, IMG submission 203093) | Salt marsh sediment microbial communities from the Plum Island Ecosystem LTER, Massachusetts, United States - Salt Marsh Sediment SW1602-30 ...
TCCTTTCGGCGGAATCAATCTTAATGCCTGTTCTCGAGCATAACTCATCAATTCTTCGCTTGGTAAAACTTTATTTACTAATCCTAACTCAAGTGCTCGATGAGATGAGACTTTTTCCCCCATATAGCATATTTCTTTAGCTCTCTGAAATCCTACCAGTAATGGTAAAAGAAAGGTTGTACCAAATTCGGGAACGATTGCTCTTCTTGCAAAATAAAATCCTAACCATGCATCTTCAGCCATATAGACTAAATCACCACCCGCTAATGGCATGGTAACACCTCCCCCTATTGCCATCCCATTAATCGCAACGATTACGGGTTTTTGAAAATCCCACATCTTTAAACAAAGTTTTTTTTGCGCGATATCCATCAAATCAATTTCAGGATATTTTTGCATTTTATAGAACATTTCAGGTTTAAAATAACCTCCAGAAGTAAAAGCTTCACCTTTAGGATCACCAGTTATTATCAATACTTTAGCTTTTTTATCTTGCTCCATATCTTCAATAGCATAGAAAAGTTCTAAGAAAGTAATATAGGTTACAGCATTCCTCCTCTCCGGTCTTGAAAACATTGCAGTACAAATACCATTTTCTTCTTTTTTATAGATAATATCCTCAAATTCTTCGATCTTCATGGCTTAATCATAAAATTAATTAGTTTTGAATGAAAATTAAAAAAAACAAAAAAAGTATTTGAATTATAATATACCGTATTATTCGTCTCTCAATTTCTTCTTTTCTACCTTTCCAACTAAAGTAAGCGGAATCTCTTCACGGAACTCCCAAATCTTAGGAATTTCATATTTTGAGAGATTTTCTTCGGCAAATTTCTTTATACTTGATTTAACTGCCTCGTCTTCTATTACTCCTTCCTTTAATTGAACAACTGCTTTTACAATTTCAGCACCAGGTCTATCTGGATTTGGGATTCCAATTATCGCTAAAATTGCAATATCAGGATGTTTCGTCAGTATTTCTTCTACATGGACGCTGTAGACTTTAAAACCACTGACTATTAGCATGTCTTTAGTCCTATCGACAATCTTTAAATATCCTTCTTCATCAAATACACCAACATCACCAGTATGGAAATACCCTTCACTATCAAATGCTGCTTTAGATTCTTCGGGTTTATTATGATATCCTTTTGTTACTTGAGGACCTTTAATTAAAATCTCCCCAGGTTCCCCGATTCCCAATTCCTTCCCCGTGTCAATATCAATAATTTTAACTTCAGTATCTGGTAGAGGTAAACCTACAGTTCCTATCTTTTTTGTACCAAAAGCGGGATTAGCAGTAGCTAAAGGAGATGTTTCCGTCATTCCGTAGACTTCGACAAATTTATTTTCAGTGTGGAATAGTTTTTCAAATTCTCTTATTGCTTCTGCTGGAAACGGAGCAGCTCCACTTACATATAATGTGATATGATCCAATATTTCTTTAGGAATTTCTAGTGCTTTAGGATTATTTTGTATCATCAAAAATAATGTGGGGACATTTCCAAAACTCGTTGGTTTCTTGTCAATAATTTCTGCGATGATATGATCTGTATCTCTAGGATTAGCAATTAAGGTTTGTGTTCCAGAAATAAAAGGAAGAAATAGACCTATCAAATATCCTGCGATATGGAAGAATGGAAATGCTGAAAGTAATACTTCTTTACCATGTTCTCGACCAAGCCATGCATCAAATTGCGTTAAATTTGCTAGCAAATTCGAATGGGTTATAATCGTTCCTTTAGGTCGTCCAGTGGTTCCACCAGTGTATTGAATCAATGCTGCATCTTCTTTAATATTGATGTTTACTTTTTTAATGTCAATTTCAGTCTTTAATGCCTCTTTAAAAGGAACTACTGTTTTTCCCGGCCATGGATCCATTTTTCCTTTCGGAATTTTTTTGATTAATTTACCCATAAATACTTTAAATCCTCCAAAACCCATGAATTCAGAGATATTAGTTGGGACAATTAATTGCAGATTTGGTAATTTATCTAAAAATTTCGATAATACTTTTTCATAGATCACATCCATCGTAACAATTGCCTTTGATCCGGAGTCCTCTAATTGATACATAATTTCTGGAGGGCTTAACAACGGAGAGCATCCAGAAACGGTCGCTCCTGCCATATAGGTTCCGTATACTGCAAATAAATATTGAGGTGTATTAGGAATGCATATAGTGACCACATCACCTTTTTCAATACCATTTTTTTGTAAAAAAGTAGCAAATTTCTGAGAATACTCTAATACTTCTTTATAGGTAAAAGCCGCATCCATAAAATAGATTCCAATCTTTTCCGGAAATTCTTTCATGTTCTTTGTTAAAATCGTTCCGAGATCTTCAGTTGGATACTGTAGATTTGGTTTAACATGATCATCATAGGATTTCAACCAAAATTTATCAACCATTTATATCAACTTTTTAAAAATTCAAATTTGAGTTTTTAATATTTAATTACTCGTTCATTATTTTTATAGTTAGTATATTTTTTTAGAGAAAAAGGAGAATATGCAAGAAAAAAGCCAAAATATATGTGTTTTTATAGAATTCAGAAATTTTTGTGATCCAGTCATTTATTACTTTTATAGTTATTATTTTTCAATATTAAAAATAGATAAAATATTACAAAAAGTAATTAAAAATTAAGATGGAAAAAAAGATTTATTCATAAACCGGGAATTCTTTTTCGAGAATATAGAACGTCCAATCCTTTTGATATTATCGTAATAGTGATTAGAAAAACAACCGCAATAATTAAGTAAGTAGGAAGACTTAGAAAAGTTTCGGTTACTATATAATGCGCTTGAGCGAATAGTTCTACAACACCAATATAAAAAACAACTACAGTATACTTCGGGAGATATACTGCTTCATTGGACCATGCGGGAATAACCCTTCTCAGAGCTTGTGGTAATACAATATGTCTAATCCCTCCTATTTTAGAAAAACCTAAAGATTGAGCCGCTAGTAATTGTCCTGATCCTACAGACATCAAAGATCCACGAAAATACTCTGCTTGATAAGCTGCACTATTAAGTCCTAAAACGAGTATACCGATAAGTACTTGATGATTGAGAAAAATAAAGACTACATTTTTATCCCATAATCGCAGTATTACATAAAAATTCCAACCTCCGATTGGAATTGTAGGAATATTTTCTGCTTTCAAAAGAGCATTTATACTATATGGAGCAAAATATATGAGAAAAAGTTGAACTAAGAGAGGTGTTCCTCTTATTACTTCAATATAGGCTGAAGAAATACGAGAAAGTATTCTTCCACCATATTGACGGAGTAAAGCTAAGAATAGTCCGAGAATAAACCCCAAAACCAAAGCCCAAATATACAACCACATGGTAGATAAAAATCCTGCTAGTATATGATCCCAATATTCAAGAACGTTTAAAAAATCTAGAATGAGTCCTTGGGAACCTTGATTTATCAATTTTATTCTCCTTTATTCTTTTAGTAGTTTTTCATATCCTCCATATAAAATATCAAGTTTATGGAGAAAATTCTTTACTCTTTCTGATTCTGGTGATTTAAAGAAATGGTCTGGAGTTCCACGTTCAGAAATGACCCCGTCATCAATAAAAATCATTTCTGAAGCGACTGCTCTTGCAAACCCCATTTCATGGGTGACGACAATCATAGTTGTGCCAGATTTCGCTATATCGAGCATAACTTGAAGTACTTCCCCTATTAATTCAGGATCCAAAGCAGATGTAGGTTCATCAAATAAAACAACATCAGGTTCCATTGCTAAAGCGCGAGCAATCCCAACTCGTTGTTGTTGTCCACCAGATAATTGTGCAGGATAATGATCTGCCCAATTTGACATTTTTACTCGTTCCAAGGCATCATAAGCTTTCTTTCTTGCTTCTTCTTTTGTAAAGCCCTTCACTCGCTGGAGAGCAATGCTAACATTATCTATTGCTTTAAGATGAGAAAATAAATTAAACTGTTGGAATACCATCCCTATTCGGGTTCTCATCATATTAAGATCGACCCCTGGAACTGTCAGATTTTCTCCTCGAAGATAGATTAATCCTTTATCTGGAGGATCTAATAAATTAATGCATCTTAGTAAGGTGCTTTTTCCTGAACCACTTGGTCCAAATATTACCTTAACTTCTCTTTCTTCAACATCAAAAGATATTCCCTTGAGTACTTCTAATTCACCATAGGACTTCCATACATCCAATACACGCAACACAGGTTTATTCATATTTATTTTCCACCGATTCCTAATTCTTTTAATCTTTTATTTTGTTTCTTCCCAAATATTCTTGTAACTGGATATGTGACTAAAAAATATAATATTGCTGCAATCAACATTGTTGGAGCCCATAAAATTGGAAAATTTACTGAAACTCGATAAGCTGCTTTTGTTAATTCAATAACTCCAAATGAATATGCAAACGATGTGTCTTTTATGACCACCGAATATTCATTTGTCCAAGCAGGAACTGCCAATCTTATGGCTTGCGGTAGAACGATGTGTCTAAAAGCTTGAATTTGTTTCATTCCAATAGCACGAGCAGCCAGCATTTGTCCAGGATTAACAGACAAAATCGCCCCTCGAAAGATCTGGGATTGATAAGCAGCACTACGAAGAGAAAGTGCGAGAATTATACTAGCTACTTGTCTATATAAGGAATCAAGATACCAAAAAATTTCTGGAATGCCATAAGCAAAAATAAATATTAATACTAATACCGGTATTCCACGCATAAGTTTTTCATAAGCACTTCCTATCCAAGCGAGTTCTCTCTCACCATATACTCGCATTATGGCTAATACCATTCCCAACAAAAATCCAAATCCTAATGCTAATACTGTAAGAATCAGTGTTGTAGGTAATCCAGTGACTAAAATATAAAAAAAAATAGAAGGAAGGTCTGGTAGTTCACTCATCCAAACCACGTTATTATAAGATCTTGTATTGTGCCATCTTGATAACCTTCAAGGATGACTTTATTCATCACGTATAACAATTCTGGTTCACTATATCGCGTCCAAAGTGCCAATGGTTCTGGGTCCGTGCTAAAGATTACCTTAATCTCATATGTAGTTTTAAATGCCTCATAAATTGGTTCATCTACATAAGCTGCTTCAATTGCACCTCCATCTAAAGCTAACATAAGTGCATCAGCTCGAGGATATGTAGTGAAATTCACGCCTGCAACCATTCCAAGTGCTTCTAAATCAGCCTGCATTACAGTACCTGCTTGAACTCCGATCAATTGATTTGCTGCAATTGTTAAATTATCTAAAGCAGTTATAGCCATGCTTGAACTGTTTTTAACAATTACAGCTTGAGCTACTGTTACATAAGTAGTTGAAGCTGCGAGTTTTTCAGCTCTAACTTCGTTGTAAGTCATTGCAGCAGCAATCATATCAATAGATCCTGCGGTACATGCTCCTATTAACGAATCAAAATCCATATCAACCCATACTACTGTAACACCCATTTCTGCTGCTATTAAATCTGCAATATCAACATCAAAACCATAATATGTATCATTATTTGTATAAAAATCTTCAAATGGAGGATAATCAGCACTAGTACCAACAATAAAAGTTCCACGTGATTGAATAGTATCTATTACAGCTACTCGTGTTGGGGTGGGAAATAATGAGGGGATAAACCACCCTATAGCTAAACCCCCACCTAAACATAAAATCATTCCAATTATAGCCGCTTGTTTTCTCATTCTTTAAATACCTCAATTTTTAATATTAATCTAAAGAGCTTTTTTTTGTTTGATTATGATGTTGAAGTATTTGACGTGTTAATTTATAAAATTTTCTATCTTCTACTATTAAAAAGAGAACATCAAGAATTACGATAGATATCTAAAAAGAGATTGATAAAAAATGAAAAAATAAAAGTATATCATTTTGCGTGTAAAACAACGGCAATTGCTCTTGTAAGCCGGATGACATCCATTACCTGTCCTTTATTTACAATTATTTGCTCTCGTGATATCGCGTGAGTGAAATCACCTTTTCCTTCGCAAATTCTCACGATTGCATTAGGGTCACCAGATATTACAATATCAGCCTTAGTTTTAGTTCCTTCCGTTAAGAAGACTTTTTGGTTTTTAATCTCCAAATAGAAGGGTTTGTCCTTATTTAAATTAAACTGGAATGACATCTCCCAATAGACATCTTTCCCTGCAATATTTGTTACAAATACGGCTTGAGCTTTTGGGTTTTCGTTTATTTTCTCAATGATTTTTATCAAGTTTTCTTTTGCTTGTCCCATTTTTATACTCCTCCTTCGAATTCAGGTTGGGATATCCAATTTTCATACTCATCCTCTGGAACAAAGAAGAAATCTGTCATCTTACCTTCTCTTTCCTTATTAAACACGGCCTTGACTCTTTTCCCCTTTTTAATTTTAGAAGGGACAAGATTTTCTGAAAATATCCCTTGAAATAATGCCGTTTCAGCGCCGTCTAATTTGATAAATCCGATCCCATAAGGTATCGCTTTGATGAAAGCTGAGGTCGTATACCACACGATCGTGCTTACTTGTATCGTTCCAGTCTGTTTAAGTTCTACCCATTCTGCAGGCTTATAACAATCAGAACAATTAATCCTTGGAGGCATCCAAGTCTTTCCGCATTTGGCACATTTCGTGCCGAATAGCTTTTTATTTTTCATTATTTCGATAAAGAATTTAGATTGACCTCCCATTGTATAGCGATATTCTATTTTAATTCGATCGCGAATTTGATGGTTCTGGAAATTTTCTGTCATTATTTTAACCCCTCCTTATTTGCCATTACGATTACGGCAGCATAAGCCGCTCCTGGACCTCCAATTGAGTGAGATATAGCCCTTCCTTTCTCAATCGAAACTTGATGCTTTCCAGCTTCTCCTCTTAATTGTAATGCAGCTTCTCCCGTACTCATTATTCCCGTGGCACCAACCGCATGACCACATCCTATTAAACCTCCAGAAGGACAACATGGAAGTTCTCCTTCCCGCCACGGTCCCTCTCCTGGCTTCTCAAAAGTCTTTTCAATCCAAGAGCCTCCTTCACCAAAAGGAACGAATCCAAGCTCCTCATAACTTATGACTTCCTGCCCACTAAATGCATCATGTAATTCTGCTAAATCGATTTGATTTTTTATCTTATTATAATCGAGTTCTGCCATTTTATAAGCGGCTTTTGCAGCATAAATATTTGAATAAAGTCTTCCCATATCTTCTCTGTTCCCTATAAAACAATCAGTATTAGCAGCTCCAACTCCAGTTATCCAAATTGGATTTTCAATCTTCAATTCCCTTACTTTTTCTTCACTTGCTAATATCAATGCCGCAGAACCTTCTGAATATAAACAACAATCAAGCATTTTAAAGGGATAGCAAATTATTCTAGAATTCAATACATCCTCGACGGTTACCTCCATTGGAGATTGTGCTTTAGAATTTAACATTGCGTTTCCATGATTCTTAACACTGACATAAGCCATCTGTTCTTCAGTTGGATTGCCAAATTCTTCAAAATGAGCGTTTACCATTGAAACATATGAACTAGCTGCCATCATTCCCATAGGATATTCATAAGTCATATCAGCGGAATATGCAATTGCATTCAATACTTCAGGAGTAGTCACACCCGTCTGTTCATCATAACAATCGTTACATTTCTCCACACCAAGACAAAGGCATAGATCCGATAGCCCTGAGGCTACTTCTGAGTAAGCCATTCTCACGGTATAACCTCCAGTGGCACCCCCAGACGCAATTCGCGTTCCAGGTTTATTATTCATTCCGATATACGAATTTATAAAAATATCCGGCATGAATTGTCGCTCAAATAACTCGTTATATATACCATATACCGTAGATTCTAAATTATGATGTGTAATTTCCGCTCCATTATTGTTCGCATCTTCCAACGCAAGTTTTGTTGCATCGTATGCGAGTTCGAAATACGTTTTATCCAAATATCTTGCTCTAAAAGGAGTGATACCTATCCCTATAATAGCTACTTTTCTTGACATTTTTACATTTCACTTAGATTTTTATTTTTTTTATTTTACATAAACAAATTAAATTATACTATTGAAGTAAATTTCGGATTAAAATTATATAATTCTATATTTTTTGCTTAAAATACAATTGCTATTTTAAATATCGAGTAAAATAAGGAGGAGGGTTAATTTCAGTTTAAACATCGAAGATGTTCCCTAAATTATAAATCGTATCATCTAATTCAAGAATTATTTGACCACCTGAAGCTATTTCTATGGCATAATTAATTCCTTCTAACACTCTATTCATCAAAAATTCGTAAGCTTGAAATAGATCTTCAAGTTGATCTTGATTATTGCCCAAATAACAATTTGAAATCGCGGGTATGAGGACTGGAATGAAGTCTTGACTCAACATGATTTCTTCTGCATCAATCATAGTTTCCTTTGCAACAGTAAAAGGATTAAAAACATCCATTTGTGCGAACATTACCTTACAAACGAATAAAGAAGCTTTTATTTCTCTCATTATGAATTTGATTCGACTTTTATCATCTAAAAACTTTTTAAAAGTTATTGCGTAAATTATATCCTCGTTAGTTACAATATCCTTAAGATCAATCATTTTATTAACTCTCTCTGAAACTCTTTTGGTTGAAAGCATTAATTTTAGATTCATTTTATTCTTATGAGTGTAGTCCTTATAGAAAGATGCCATGAATGCGTGAGCTCCCAGACCCTCTTGTTTTTCCGGTAAATTTAATTTAAAGTTATTTTCTTTAAATGAAGTCATGAAATGTTTTATGATCAAGAATTTTAACTTTAATCTATGCAAAGCTAGATAAAGGCACACGCGCGTTTTAGTATAAGCCGCTACATTTCCCATTCTGAATCGATCTTGATGGTCCCTTGCATACATGACGATCGGTTTGAGTTTAGGCACAACTACGTCGATAAAATATTCAATAATCCTCTCAAGAGGTTGACATTCTAAAATTCGGAAAATTTCTTTAAGATATTGGCTTGAAGGCTGACTTTTGGGAACCTCTTTTATTAGATCGTAACTATAATATTCTAAAAACAACGAAGTTAATGCTTCCATCTCTAATACCGTTCGACAAGGTATAAAAACCTTATTAAGATCATTTAAAATAATACTACTTTCGGGCATGAAGTTTAGTCTCCAACTTATAATAATTTTATTTTTTAAGATGTCGGTTTTTTCTTTTTTCATTTTAATCTAAACCAACATCAAATTTATTATCTACTCATATTTTTTGAATCTAAATCCAATATTTCCTAAAAGGTACTAATATTGTTAAAATCTAAAAATATAGTTTAATTTAATGGCTATTTATTTACCTAAATTAGTGGGATAAACCAGTTCATCTTCAAAAACAGATTCTAAACTTTCTAGGCAGAAGCGAAAATTAACATCACCCAAAACCAATTAATATATGCCCTATAAATATCAAAATCTCTTATTGTAAAAACCCGTTAAAATGTCAAGTCAACTAGTTTTCTAATTTCTTCCGCTACTTTTCTTGGTTTTTCAACACGAGTAATTGCTCCACCGATTATAATGATATCTAGGGGGTAGGGTTTTAATTTGGGGATCTCGGATTTTGTGATGCCACCTGCTATAGCCAATTTCGGTCTATTTTGTATATGAGCTACAGACTCAATTTCTGATAAAGGGGAATGCCTAGATTCTTGTCGGTCTAACCCACTATGTACCAATGAGTAATGCAATTTGGTATTTTTGTAATTTAAATCCACAATCTCTTTTAATCGTTTTGCTGGTCTTCTTGACATAATGAGATCTGCCATAATTTCTACATTGAATTCATGAGCCGCACGGAGAGTCTCTACAATTGTTATATCATACGCATCAGCAAGTACGGTGATTATATCTGCCTTTGATTTGGCAGCCATTCGGACTTCAAGGTAACCAGCATCAGCGATTTTTAAATCAGCACATATTAATTTATCAGGATGTGCATCTTTGAGGGCACGGACAACACGTATTCCTTCTGATTTTATTAATGGTGTTCCAGCTTCTATAATATCCACATAAGGAGCAACATCTGAAGCTATTTGAAGAGCTTGATCCAAACTTTCAAAATCCAAAGCTACTTGCAAAAGGGGTGTTGGTTTTATTTCTGTCATATTTACACTTCATTTGCCATAATCGAATTCTATAAAATAAGAAGTAATGATGATATATATTTCTAAGAGGATCTAATTAAAATAATATGTTTTAATAAATAGCATAAAATAAGAACTCCTATGGAAAATCGAAAATTAATTTTTTATGAAGAAAAAGGTCGAGTTGCTGTAATAACTATAGATAGACCAGATAAAGCTCATTCATTTAATAGTGACATGTTAAAATCGTTTCATGCGATGTTAAAGGAAGCGGATAGCGATGAAAAAATAAAGTGCATTTTAATAAGAAGTACAGGGCAAAAATTCTTTTCTGCTGGTTATGATCTAAAAGAAGTCACTGGAGATCCTGCGAATGTAGCAAAAATTCAAGAATGGGGTAGGAAGGTCAATGAAAGTATGATCCTCATAAAAAAACCAATAATCGCTCAAATTCAAGGAATAGCAATTGGATTTGGTGTAATGTTAATCTTATCCTCTGATTTAAAAGTTTTTGCAGATAGACCAATAGAAGAGGTTTATTTAAGATTACCCGAATTAGCAATTTCTGCATTTCCTCAGACAGGAGCAACGTTTTTACCATTAATTTCATTTGGATTTAATTATGCGAAAAATTTACTGTATACGACCGATAAAATTGGTTTAGATGAGCTAAAGAATATTAATTTTCCAACAAGAATTTTCAAATTAGATCAATTGGAAACAAAGACATTGGAATTCGCTAAGGAGATCTGTAAATATCAAACTAAATTCTTGATCTTTTTGAAAACAATGTTAACAATTATGGAAAAAGGGCGAATTAAATCATTTTTTGATTTAGAGGATGAGTGTGGTAAGGTTGCTTATGATGGAGGTATAAAAACAATGGAAGAACTTGATGTTTTTATAAGAGAGTTGTACGATAAATACACATAAATTTAGAAAGGTTCCGGGGTTAGAATTAATAAAATCAATAATATTAAATTATACTTTTGAGAAAACCTTATATCTTCTTATTTTTTTTTATTGAATAAGGGAAATCTCACTTTTTAGACTCTGAAGTAACAGATTTTAAAAAAACCTTTTTTAGTTTTAAATTGGTATAATTATATATAATATAATTAATTAAATTGAAGATAATAATGATAAAGACACGAATCACTGAAAAATTTGGAATAAAATATCCAATTTTGAGCGCTCCTATGGGTCCATTTTATACAACGGAACTTACAGTGGCAACTTCTGAAGCAGGGGGTCTTGGAGTTTTAAGTCATGCTACTCTAAGAGGAAAAAATTCTGTCTCAGATTTCAAAACGCAAATTGATTATGTAGTTGAGCATACTGACAAACCATTTGGTGTAAATGTCCGAACGGCAAGGATTCAAACAGATCATAAAATTTTATTGCGTAAAATAGCTCAATGGCGAAATGAAAATCCCAAAATCAGAGAACAGTTAGTATATGGTTTAACAAGCGCGGGAGGTCCAAGAACTGCATCCAAAATATGGAAGGAGAGAGCTCCGGATATGAGCCATTTTCATGTTGGTCCCGCTTTATGGCTTGTTGATAAAATCGTAGATGCAGGGTGTGATGGAATTGTGGCAACTGGTACAGAAGGAGGAGGTCATCAAAGTTATGAAGGGATTTCCACATTAGTTTTAGTCCAACAAGTTGCTCGTAAGTATCCTGATAAGTTATTGGTAGCATGCGGAGGTTTTTCAAGCCCTGAGGGGCTTGCTGCAGGATTGGCAATGGGCGCTGATGCCATTGCAATGGGTACGCGATTTATAGCCTCAAAACAAAGCGAATTTCATCCCAATTATAAAGGTTTGATTCTACCAGCCACTGCTCGTGATACCATGCTTACTACAGGAGGTTTTGGACCAATCAGACTGTTGAAAAATAAGTTCTGTTTAGAACATGGGGAAGTTATTTCTAAAGAAGAAAAAATTTCTCAAGAGCAGGCTTTTAACATGGATGAATATTTAGATGAATTATATCGCTACGAAATTGTATATACTAAAGGAGATGTAGAAAACGGAGCAATTCCAGCGGGTCAAACATGTGGATTAATTTATGATATCTTAGACGTGGAGGATATAATCACCACATATACGAAAGAAGCAGAGAAAATTCTTAAAAATCTGTGTTCAAAAATATCTTGAATAAATTCTTATACATTTTTTCTTTTTTTATATTAGAATATTTGAATCTTTTTACTGATTTTATTATGGATGTTTCACGTTCTAAAGATTTACAAGAAGCAATTAATGAATTATCTAAAATATCGTATAATGCTGTTACTATTTTAGAAAAATGCAAATCTTGTGGAACTTGCATCAAATATTGCCCATTAAAAATAAGGAAATTTAACTCTGAAAACATAGCAATTACCATGAATTCAGATAAATCTTGTGGAGGATGTTCAGTCTGCTTCCATAGATGTCCAAATAATGCTATTCTATTAAAACCAATTAATAAACACCAAGGAAAAAATGAATTTTCTTACTGATGAGATGGAAGGAAATTTGACGCGATGGTTGAGATTCCTGGGATATGATACACGTTATGCTAAGGATTACGAACCTTCTTATGGATCTCCCGTTGCTGATGATGATCTAATTGAGCAATGCTTTTTAGAACATCGGATTTTAATCAGCCGTGATAGAGAGATGATTAGAAAATTCAAAAAAAGGTATGAAAAAAAAATTAATGAGAATCCAGATCTATATTTAAAATTCGATATTGATCATTCTATAACACCTTACATTTTATTAAATTCCACTAAATTTGCTGAAAACATGTATGAAATCTTTAATAAATTCAAGATTCGTTTAAAATATGACTCCACCATCGCTAGATGTTCCAAATGCAATTCTAAAATTAAAATCGTTGGAGATAAGACGAAATTTAGAAATAATATTCCTGATTCAGTTTATCTAAATATTGACGAATTTTGGGTGTGTACTAATAAGGATTGCAATAAAATTTATTGGATAGGGGGTCATTTTAAAGATATATTTAATAGACTAGCTGAAATTAAGAAAAATTCTTAATTTTTTCAAGTTCTTTACTTTGTTGCTCTCTCTCTTAATTTTCTCCTAAAAATTTTCCCCACGGCAGTTCTAGGTAATACATTTACGAATTCAACCAGTCGAGGATATTTATATGCTGCTAATCTATCCTTTGACCATTCGATAATATCTTTCTCTGATATTTTATCCTTAAATTCTGGTTTAAGCGCTATATATGCTTTTATTGTTTCACCTATTTCAGGATCTGGAGCTGAGACTACTCCTGCTTCCAAAATAGCAGGATGTTCAAAGAGTTTCTCTTCAACTTCTTTCGGCATGACTTTATAGCCTTTGTACTTGATTATGTCCTTGGTACGCCCTTCAATATAGAAATAACCTTGTTCATCCATTCGAGCCAAGTCACCAGTTCTTAACCATCCGTCTACAATAGTTTTCTTCGTTTCTTCTGGATAGTTCCAATAACCTTTCATTATTTGAGGACCTTTGATAAGTAACTCTCCAACTTTACCCGTTTCTAACTCTTCCAAAGAATCTGGATTCACAATTTTTGCATCCGTATCTATTATTGGCACTCCTATGCTTTTTGAATTTATTTCAGGCATCCATTTTAATGGCATGTGTGTTATTGGAGAAGTCTCTGTTAATCCAAATCCTTGTCCAACTTTTATCCCCACTACTTCTTCCCATTTCTTTGCTAATTCTGGAGCAAGTGAAGCTGATCCTGAATTTGCTTCTTCTAAACTGGATAAATCTCGTTTTCTGAAATCGGGGTTATTAATCAACATTTGAAACATAACAGGAACTCCAATATAATTGATTACTCGATAATACTCTATTGCTTCTAAAACGCTTGATGCATTGAAGGAATCAAACATTACCAGCATTGCGGCCCCGTATAAAGCGATGATTAAAACTTCAAAACCAAAAGTATGGCATAATGGTAATATGGATAGATTGACTGTTTTGCCATATAATTCCTCAGCTTCCTCTGATACCCCATTTGATACAAGAACAGATAGCGCATCTGCGACCAAATTATTATGGGTTAACATCACTCCTTTTGGTAAATCGGTAGTACCTCCAGTAAACAATAATGCCGCTAAATCGTTCAATGGATCTATCTCAACTTTGGGAGCTTTTGCGGGTTTACCCTCTATAAGTTCTTCGAATGTAGTTGTTCCTTCTTTAGCAGCATCTGCTCCTAGCAGGATGACGTTTTTTAATTTAATTTCTCTTATTACTTTTTTAATAATCTTATAAAGATTTTTATGAACAAAGATTGTATTGATATTACCTGCTTCTTTTATAATATGGATAACATCAGATTCTTTCAATAAGGGATTGATGGGCGTAACTGCCGCACCACACTCCATAATACCCATGCAACAAAAAGCGAATTCTGGAACGTTTCCTGTCATTATACCGACAGCCTCTCCTTTTTTTATGCCCAATTCAAACAGAGCATTTCCAACTTTATCTGATAAAGAGAGAAAATCACGATATGTATAATTCTTATCAGTTGGTTTATAGTAGATGCTGACGTTATTTAAAAAATTACTTGTAGATCTTTTTATAAATTCAGTTACGGGAATTGGTTCAAATTTTATTGATTTTGGAACATCTGAAGGTCTAAATTTTAACCAGGGTCTCTTAGCGGTTTCAAGATACGGAGATTCATTATCATAATCATACTCAGGTTCCCATTCAGAATAGTCTTTCATCCAACTTTCCTCACAATTTTGATTAAATCCAATAATATTGATATGATGATAGTATAATTTCCAATTAACTATTTATAATTTTATTGATGATTTTCGAAATGTTCAATTGAAAAATTAATAAGAGGGTTAAAAATTCATATATTTCTCTTGTATAACATCTCATCTGGGACATAACTCATCATAATTAAATCGTCTCTTATTTCCCAGCCTATATCCTGATAAAACTCAACAACATCTTTGTTATATTTTTCAATAAATAAATGAATTTTATGCACACTCATTTCACGGAACTTCTCTATTAAATCATCCATGATCATTTTCCCATAACCTCTTCTTTGAAAATCCGGATCTATAGCTAAATGATGTACATAACCTCTTCTTCCATCAAATCCTCCCATTACAACACCTATTACTCTATCATTATCCTTCCCAATTAAAAATAAATTTGGATTTCTTTGAAGCATCCTCTCAAGTTCTTCTCTTGTGTCCGTAGAACCAACATTAATCCCAGATCTTTTCCAGAGGTTAACGACTGTTTCATAAGAGTCCATGGTAAACTTTTCAATTTTCATAGGTTTTAAAATTAAGGGGTTAATTTGATTAATTTATCAAATTTATGGAATGATTTAAAGCATTCTAATAATAGGTATCAGAATAGTTTAAAAGGAATTTTGAAGAATATTCTGAAAATAATTTAGAATGATTATTACTTTTTAAACATTCAAAACATATACCATATATCAAAAAAATGTGAAATCTATTATTTCATTATTTTTAATGTGTGAAAAAAAATGAGTGATGATAAACGGATAAATAAGGATGAAAGGGAAGCATTTAAAGAAATTGAAAAAATTTGCGGAGTACCTTTAAGGAGAGTTAATATGAAAGATTTTACAACAGTAGAAAACCTTTTTAACTTTAATGATGAGGGCTCCATAATAATGCTTGGCTTCAATTTACAGAAATTAGAATTGGATGATAATAAATCAAATCTTTTAGGAGAATCTATAAAGAAGCTAAAAAATATTGAAAGATTTCTTATTAATTGCCCCAAGGGTAAAGGAATACCCAAATGGTTAAAAGAGTTACACTACATCAAGGATTTGATCATAACAAATAGCGATTTAATCGCGATTCCTGATTATATACAGGAGTTCAAAAATCTAAATAGTTTAAATCTAATGGGTAATAGAATAATTAATCTACCGAATTGGTTAACCAAATTAGATCAGTTAAGAGAGTTCACTTTAAATCAAAAGATACAAACGCTTGAGTTAACTTCATCGAATATGGATATACTAAGAGTCTTACGTGAAAAAAAAGTCAAAATATTTGACCCTACTTATAATTTGCATATTAATTTAGGTGTTCCAATTGAACAAATTGAAATAATCAAAAAGATAAGTTGGAAAAATGATGGTTTAAATCGCGTTTTTTCTGAAAAACTTGACTCAATTAATGCACCTTGGAGGAATCCTGGAGTTTATGGAGTTAATCTTCGAATTTTTGATGGAAAAATTTTACATTTGAGTATTAATCAACAATTGGGACATAATGAGACGGCATTAAATGCACTTCCTGAGGATTTTGGAAATCTCACCGATCTGACAACTATATCTTTAGCGGGTAATAAATTTAGTTCTTTACCAGAATCGATTGGGAAGATAAGAAACCTTAAGCAACTTATGTTATCAGATAACCATTTAACATCTCTACCTGAGTCGTTTGTGAATTTAACTACACTTCAAAGTTTAAATCTAAGTAATAATAAATTTGATGAGATTCCAACCCAATTATGGGCCCTTACGAAATTAGTAGAACTAAATTTAAGTGGAAATCCTTTTAGTAGTGAGGAAAATACCATTATCCAAAAAGTTCCCGATTTAATCAGAGATTATTTGAGAAAAAAAGCTACGATAAGGGTTTTTATCTCTCATGCAGTTGTAGATTTTGAGTCTTATCGAATTGGTGATCTTGTCAATTATTTAGAAAAACAAAAGGAAATATCTGAAGTTTACTTTTGTGAAGCAGATCTTGCGGGCAATATTGACAAGTGGATGTTAGATGCAGTGCAAAAATGTCAGTTAATATTATTTATTGCGACCAAAAAATCTGTGTTCGATTCCGTGGATTGTGCCAATGAGTTACAACTTGCAGACAAATTCTCAATCCCAATTATTCCAATAAAAGGTTTCGATGTAGATTGGTCGGATTTAGCAGAAAAAAACCTTTCTCGTGAATTAGGCTTAGAATTTGATAAGGATAACTTTGAAGTATTTTGTGAGGATTTATACAAATATATTGAGAATTTCAAGCGTGAAATCAATTTAATGGATATAAAAGAACGGAAACAAGGTATCATTGATATCTATGAACGATTTCGCTTGATGATAGATGAGGTCATTAGTGATATCAATAGAAAACTCGACTCCTTAGGAGAAAGATTAACAAAACTTGAAAATCAGTAATTATTTTATTAAGCTAGGGTGTTAAAATTTTCCATTTTTTCCTGCTTTTTGTTCTTAAAGAAAGGATAATAAAATACGTATTAGATTACTCATTAAAAGATTCAATCGATAAGTTTTGTATCTTTTTGCGATTTTTTGTTTTAGAATCTATTATATCTTTAATATAAGTTGAAATTTGTATTCTTCTTTTATGATTTGAAGGCAGAGGTAAAATTACCTCTATTATTCGATTTCCTATACTAGCTATTGTTCCTTGTATAAAGGTGATTGATTCAATTTGTTTTTGTACAATCTCGAGATTAAGAAGATACAATAATAGATAAGGATCGATTGCTTCATTGTTTTTTAATATTTTAAATTGAAAAATGTGACTTTGTATGATGATATTAGTATCTAATTCACTCACGTATCCTGTTTTACCAATTAAGTTCGATCCACCATCCTTAACGAGAAGGATATCCCCAATTTCAATATTTTGTTTTTTTTTATATTTATCATAAACTTCCTTTGATGTACGCTTATTGGAATTCAAATTGATTTCCCAATTATTTAAATCGCTAGTTCTAATGAAAGGAATATCCCCTAAACCATAAAGTAGAGATCCTATTTCATCTCCTCTAGGAATGAACCCATTATGATTAGTATATATGATTTTTTCATCAGTTAGGTGTTTAATTGACACTAATTCGAAGTTCTTATCCTTTTCTAACAATTTTAGCGTTTTTTCTACTCCCGTATAATAATATGGAATATAAATTTTGTTTTTAATCTGGTAGTTCTCTAATTTAAAAACTTTTTGTTCTTTAAGATAATCAAAATCCTCCACTTTTTTTAGATGGATGTGCAAATCAATTAGATCATCATTTATGATTGGATTTCCTTCATCATCATATTTATAAGACCCATCCTTATTCAATTTAAATAAATCTTTTCCATCTTTATCATGTCCAATGTTTTCTACAATAGCAAAGTTAATCGAATATTCAGTGGGGATGACATCTAATTTTTGAAAAAAGAGAATACTTGTTTTGTTACAAGTGAAGGGTTGAAATGTATTTTGATCTAATGAGACCACGCCTAAAATAATGCCATTTTTATGTATATATTCCCAAATATATCTATTTGTTGGATTTCCAAATATTCCTTCGGGGAGGACTATGCCTAATTTTCCACCTACACGTAATAATTGAATACATCTTTCTATAAACAATATTTGAGGTGGTTGATTCTTAATGATTTTATCTTGCATAACCCAATCATTATCAGTAGTATTTTTCCAAACGTGACCTAAAGCATAATTTTTTAGAATTTCTTTACTGTTAATAGGGATTCGTGCTCCAAAAGGAGGATTTGTAAAAATGTAATCAAACTTACCTTCTTGGATCTTGGCTTTTGTTGAGTCTCTGTAATTTTCAAAATCTAATGAATCTTCGCAAAAAATATTAGAGTGTTCTCCACTTAAAATCTCTAAATAGAGGCGGCATATTTTTACAAGAAATGAATCCTTGTCAATTCCATAGAGATTAGAAAGGATCATGGGGATAATATTATCAAGATCCTCATTTTTGAATTTTGATAACAAATAATCTTTAACTTCTAATAGGAAACCACCGTGACCACAAGCAGGATCTAATATTTTTGAGTCTATATCTGGATCTAAGTAGTTTACCATGAATTTTATAATGTTTGGGGGAGTAAAAAATTGACCTCCCTCCTCCTTTAGCACTTTACTTACAAAAATTTCGAATGCATCACTTAAAATATCTTTTGATGAGTGTATCAGAGAAAAATTCTGTAATTCTTGAACTACAATGAAAAGTAAGTCTGAACTTAAGTTAATATGCTCATTTTCATTAATGATATCTTTGTACCTTGATTTTACGTTATTCTCGAAGAAGTTATAAATTCTTTCAAATAAGTGATCTTGATTTTCTTCATCTCTAATTGAAAAGTCCAAAAGATCTTCTGAACCTTTAGAAATTTCATCAACAAGCTTGCATAACAACAAATTTATTATTTCTTTCGATCTGGTTCTTGTATCGGTATCCATGTGCTTTAATTTTGCATAAAGATGTTGATTAATCCTTTCAAAAGTACTTTTTAAGTTTGGACTAATGACAAGATCTTTTTTTCTAATCAAAATTATCACTTGAGGCCTTAAAACCAGATTTATATTTCTGTTATTCAACTAATATTATTAGAATTTGCTATTTACCTTAAATAAGTTATTCTATTTATTGGAGAGATTTTTAAGAATTTGGATTAATAATTTGAGTTTTCATTTATCGAATAGGTGATTGATAGATTTAAATGAGAGAATCATTTGTTCATCCCTCAAAGTAAAAATTTAAAAGGAAAAGGAAGATGTAGTAGTTAAATTAAAAATAAATCTGATTATAAATGACATTAGGAGTCCTTGATTTAGCAAATGGTATCTTAATCTTATTATTAGATGGTATCTCGATATATGTTGGTGCACGACTAATCTCAAAATATTTTAAACTTAGAAAAAGAGAATTACTCTTAGTTGGATTATGTTGGATCCTTTTAGTTTGTCCTTGGTATCCTGGTGGTATTTCTTTTATAATGTACTTGATTAACTCACAAAACTTAACAGAGATTCCCTATTTCATCATAGGCAATATTTTAATGCCTGTAGCTTTAATTTTATGGATTTGGGTTCTTTGTGACTTCTTAGATCTCAAGAAAAAGAAAATGATCAGATCTTTATTTATGGTATATGGTCTTTTCTTTGAAATTACTTTCTTTATCTTATTGAGTATTGATCCAATCTTAATCGGATATCTTAAAGGTGTTACTGATGTCCAGTATGGTTTATTTGTTGCTGGGTTCGCATTTACTATTCTTGTGATAATGCTTATAACAGGATTACTTTTTACAAAACAATCTTTAAAATCTACCGATCCAGACATAAAACTAAAGGGGAAATTATTATTAGTCGCTTTTCTATTATTTATTATTGGCGCTACGCTAGATACAGCTATTCCACTTAGTATCCTAACACTTTCAATTTATCGCACTCTAGAAATATTAAGCGCAATCTTCTTCTATGGCGGATTTTACTTACCTTCTTGGATGCAAACTTTATTCCAACGTAAATAGCTTAAACAACTTAATTATTTTAATTAAAAAACCTACTTTATTTATTTATTTTAGTATATAATTCTACTTAATGCCAGAAAATCGATATAATTTTGGAGAATATATAGAATTCTCAATTTTAAGACATTTTGGAATTATCATGCTTAATAAAGTCCATAGATCAAACTCATTTACTATTGGTCAATTAAAACATTTGAAAGAAGCAGTTGAGTTTTGTCAAGATAATGAGAAAATTAAAGGAATCATTTTGACTGCCAAGGGGAATTCGTTTAGTACTGGAATGGACTTGGGGGAGATAACACAATATGATTATAACGACGTGAAGGAACTGGAGTATCTAGCAGCTTCTATTTGCCAATTATTATATAATGGAAAACCAGCGATATGTGCAATTAATGGTCGTACTTTGGGTGAAGGTGTAGTATTTTTAGTTTGTTGTGATTATCGAATAGCGGTAAAGGAAAGTTTTTTTCAAATGCCAGAAATCAATTCTGCGATTTTTCCTGGCACTGGTTGTGTTACCCTTTTCTCTAAAATTATCGGGATCCCATGGACCAAAAAGATGCTCATGTTTGCTGAAAGATTAAATGCTAATAAAGCATTGGAAATTGGATTAATAGATGAGATCGTAGAAAATCAAGACGAGTTAATGAAAGTGGCTTTAAATAAAGCAAAATTCATAAATTCTAAAAACTCAACCGTCATGAACTCGATAAAAATTTTAAGCAATCATTTAATGAATAAAAGCTTCATTGATGCGTATCCACTAGAAACCATCGCTTCAGATTGGTACAAGTTCACCGATAAGAAAAAAATAATAAAAGACTTACAAAAATCTCATAACTGGATCGAATAATACCAATTTGTTTCTCGAATTATATCTCTTGTTTTACTTCAGAAATGCTTCTGTTTTACTCTCGCAATAAGATAAGAAAAATTGCAAAATGTTTATATGATTACATAAGTTTATACAAAATAGCTAACTATGCTTTTAAGGTTAGCTTAAATGATAACTCGGAAGAGTTAAAAGCAGAAAGTAAAGGAAAGAAACAAATTACGGATAACTAATAGGTGAAAAATATGAGAGATAAAGATGATTCAAAAGTATTTATTGGTAATAAAAAATCAATGGCTTATGTAATGGCTGCCATGGTCGTGCTCAATGAAAAACCAGTAAGATTACTCGCACGTGGAAGATCAATTTCAAGAGCAGTTGACGTAGCTGAAATTACCATAAATAAGTTTGTAAAAGGAAGCAGTTATGGGGAAATCAAGGTAGGAACTGAAACGTTGAAAAATACGGATGGAACAATCACTAATGTTTCCTCGATTGAAATCGAAATTCTTCCCGCATAGAAATAAACAACCCTAATACTAGTTTAATGGAGAAAATCAGGAGACTTTCTCGCTTTTTTTTTAATTTTAATCATTCCTACTTTTCTACTATAAATTCATATTGATCTACATCAATGATTGGTCGATAACCTATTTTTTGATAGATGCTATTTGAAGTAGGATTCAGTAAATCTGTAAATAAAAAGCAGAATTTATTCCCTTCATCAAGTAAGAGCTTACTTAATTTTGCCACACACTCCGTAGCATATCCTCTTCTCCTCAACGATGGAGGCGTGTACACTAGGTTTACCGTGATTCCATTAGGTGTCTTTCCTGCCTTCCGGACCATAGAAACAGGTAATCCGTTATCTAATAACAAAAAGATCCTCCCTTCATCTACCGACCTCCGTAAACTCTCTTTCCAATTATCCCGAAGATTGACTTCACTCTCTGGTAATGCTTCCACCATAAATTCTCTTCCCCAATTAAGAATCAATTCTTTAAAAGAGTCGTCAGCTTTTATAAACTTTCTATCTCCGAGTGTATTTTCAGAAATTTCTTTTAATTTGTAAATCCGCTCATTCGCAATTAAATTAGCTTTTAATTCTTTCCCCTTACACCATAATTTCGTAAATTTTTCAGCACCCTCTTTAGTACCGAGTACTCCTGGTAATTCAAGATCATTCTTATTCAAAGCATCTACGAAAATATCTATGGAAGTTAGATCATCAGTATATGAAATGAGTTGATTAAACGGGGGTGTTCTAATAGCTATAAGTTTTACTTGATTTCCATCCATTACCGATGTTAAAACGGGCTTAGATTCCCCATATCGATTGGGATCATCTTTAATCGTGTCTAATATGCCTAAAAGAAGATTGTTTTCTGTCTCGTGCATAAGCAAAAATGGAAGGGCTATATTATAAAAATCGAAGATATCATCATGAAATCTTACTTGCATGTTAAATTTAGTAAGTAATGTTTTTTAAAAATTGCTTCCCCATTAAAAAACCTTTTTTATCTTTAGGACTTGAGTTTACTCAATTCTTTACTAAATTCTTCTATATCAACATTCGTAAGTTCATTCGCTTGTACTTTTTTTAAAAGTTTCATAAAATTCTTGATTATCGGGTGCTCTAAAACCTCACATTTCTGATTTAAGGTATTCACGCTCATGATTAAGGCTGATTCCAATGATTCACCCATTCCTAGCACGTCTTTGAATAATAATTCATTATTATCCGTGTAGGTTAAAACTACAATATCCTCTAATATCTGCAAACCATCATTTTGCTTGATTATTTTAAATTCACACATCGCTTTAATTCACTTTAATTTAATTCTACTCTTCAGTAAGTTTGGTATGTTCTTCTAAAACCAAATTTTTTAAAACACGTTTAATAAAATAAAATATAGCAATTATATTAAAACTTATAATTCAAAACTCAAACAAAGGAAATTGATGAAAAAATGGCAAGACCTTATCAGAAGGCCAATATTCCAGGTCCAGAAATGGGCACTAGCGTCTATGACCCAAAAGTAATGGCTAATCTTTTAAAATCACCTAAACGAAAAGTGATGATAATTGGTGCTGAAGCAATTAATTGGGAACTAGATGGAAAGAAGGTCGCTGACTATTACATTGACATCGCAAATAAATTAAATTGCCAAGTCGTTTCGACTGGACACGTCTATACGTACTTAAAAGATAAAATAAGCAAGGATAGACTCCAAGACATGTCGCTAATTAATATCACTGGAAGATTGGTAGATAAAGACTGGAAAGGAATAGATGGAAAGGGACAATATAACATGGCAATTTTTGGCGGTCATTTGGTTTATTATGTATCACAAACAATGAGCAGGATCAAAAATTTCTCAAACTGGGTAAGAACTATTAACCTAGATAAATATTCTCATCCAAATGCTCGTTTTAGTCTACCAAATCTAAGCGATGACGATTGGAAACGATTTCTAGAAGAATTAATTAAAAATTTATAAAAATGATAAATAAAAATAATAAAATAAATGAGGTTTAAAAAGACATGAGTTTTAGTGACATTCCTGTAGATGTAGGTCCGGTATATGAGGGAGAACGTATACGGGCAAATCAAATGTACGTAGAGCTTGGGGGGCCTAAGGTGGAAAAACATTTCGAACTCGTTCGTGTCGTTTCTCCGAAGGAGATAAAAGATGGAACAGTAACCCTTATCGGTCCAGATCTTACAGAGATGGGAGAGGGTTCCAGATATCCAATCGGAATTTATGTGGAAGTAGCAGGACCTGAATTAGAAGAGGATCTCGAAGCTGTATTTGAACGAAGAGTTCATGAATTCTGTAATTTTGTTAATGGAGTAATGCATCTTAATCAGCGCTATACAAATTGGATGCGCATTTCCAAAGCAGCATTCGAAAAAGGTTTTAATTCTCTTAAAATGCTTGGTACTGTTCTCATTAGGCTCTATAAAGCTGAATTGCCTATCATAGAACAAGCGCAAGTAACGATTTATACGGATCCTAAAGCGATTGAAAAGCCTTACGAGATGGCAATGGAAATTTATAATAAAAGGGATGAACGAGCCAGAACCATCCATGATTCTGATGTTGATATGTTTTATGGTTGCGTTTTATGCCAATCTTTCGCGCCAACCCACGCTTGTTGCATAACCCCTGACAGAACGAGTCTGTGTGGTTCAATTAATTGGTTCGATGCTCGAGCTGCAGCAAAAGTAGATCCAAAAGGTCCCTTATTTGAGGTTCCTCCCGGAGAATGCTTGAATCTTGAAGCTGGAGAATATACAGGCATCAATGAAATGATTAAAAAACGATCTTTGGGAGAAATTGAGAGGATTTATCTCTATTCAGGCATGGAATTCCCACACACTTCCTGTGGTTGTTTTGAAGCGATCGATTTCTTCATTCCTGAAGTGAATGGCCATGGAATTGTGGATCGAAACTTTGGTGATGTTGCGATTAATGGCTTACCTTTCAGTGCAATGGCCAACCAGACAGGAGGTGGAAAACAAATGCCCGGATTCAATGGTATCAGCATTCAGTACATTGGCAGTCCAAAATACCAACAATATGATGGTGGTATCAGCCAAACCGTGTGGATGAACAGTAGTGTAAAGGAACGCGTGGCAGAATTTCTTCCGGCAGATCTCGTCCCAAAAATCGCGACTGAAAATGAAGTCCAAGACATTAACGCCTTAAAGGAGTGGTTAAAAGAAGTGGATCATCCTGTTGTAGCATCTTGGGCGGGTTTAGAAGCTGAAGAAGAAGAGGAGGAAGAACCCGAAGAAGGGGGCGCCATGATTCCAATGGGAACCCAAGCATTTACAGTTCCTGGAGTAGGCGGTGCCGGTGGTTTCAAGATCATCCTTAAGAACTGCAAGATACATGCTGAGTCAATCATTATCAAGAAGATTGAACCATCTCGCAAAAAGAAATAATTATTTCTTATTTTTTCTTATTATTCTCGTTATTAATTTTATATTAGGAAGAATGCATTAAAGATTTAATATCCTTCCAACCATATCCTACTAAAGTATATTCTTTTTGATCAATAAGATGAGGTTTAGAATCAAATAATTCTGCTCCAAGCTTAATATAAAACTTACCAAAGGGATTATTTTCTATGGTCCAAACACACATGGAATTTATATTATTTTTAATTAGATAATCAACCACTTTTTGAACTAATAGTGTTCCAATACCTCTTCTCTGATATTTATCAGATACATAAATAGCCATCAATTCACCTATATCATGTTAACTTTTAACGCTTGGATCTTGTTGTTCTTGACCTGCAAGAGCGAAACCAACCAACTCGTTATCTATTTCAGCAACAAATATTTTGGTTCGATTATCCAAGGATTCAATTTTAATTCTCCATCCATGAACTTTATCTAAATATGATAAATTATCTAAAGTTTTTTTATCAATCAGACCTGTATATGCACTCCTCCACGTATCAACACTAATACGAGCAATTTTTTCACTATCTGAAATTATTGCATTACGAATTTTCACGTTCAATGTTTTAACCTTTGAACTATTTTCCATTCATTCACTAGTTTTACAACACTTTTTGGTAAAAAGTCTTCCCAAGGTTCATCATTTACCATTGCACTGCGAATATTACTTCCACTTAAACCTTTTTCTTCCAAGCTTACTTCCCATAACACGTGAATTTTTAATCTTAAGTCTTCAAAATATTTTTTTTTTTGTCTACCCCAATCATCATAAATAGAAAGAAAGAAAACGGCATCTAAAGGGACGTAATATTTTAATAGTTCTGGTATATTAATTGGAAAGGGTACAATAGTAAAATCAGAAAGTTTTAATCCCACTTCGAGTAATGCTTCTCTGATCATAAAAAGACGTTCGTAATAGGTGAGAGGATTTGAACTCGTCTTGCTTCGGTGCGGATTTGCATAGCTATCTCTCGTCAAGGTTGGATCGGGATTGGTAATGCCAACAATGAGATGATTGCATAACTTTTTACCTGCCATGAGGTATTTCATGTGATCATTATGAAGGATTTGAAAACGACCATGAATAACTCCAAGATTAAAATATTTCTCTATACTTGTCATCTTCTCCCATTGTGATATTTTTTAATTATTATTCGAATAATTTAAAAAAG
>Ga0315536_1000266_pt1 | contig 26401 bp, 21 predicted proteins | sample SalMarSW160230MG_FD_203093 | JGI IMG/M metagenome (GOLD analysis project Ga0315536, IMG submission 203093) | Salt marsh sediment microbial communities from the Plum Island Ecosystem LTER, Massachusetts, United States - Salt Marsh Sediment SW1602-30 ...
AACCGTATGGGGATGAACCGTACTTCTACAAGACGTCTATGATTTGTTATGATTATGAACCGATGTATGCATTAGGGACGATGTTAGGGATATCTGAACCTGAAGGTTTCCTTAAATTGATGGATCAAGTGGAAAAAAGAGGGCTTGATTCGATGAGCACTGGTGTGATTTTAGCCTGGGCAACTGAAGCTTTTGAAAAAGGTATTATAACTGAGAAGGAGACAAAAGGAATTAAGCTTCGATGGGGGGATTATAACAGTTATATAGAGGCTGTAAAATTAATTGTTGACAAATCAGATGGTTTTTACAGTGCTCTTGCTCGTGGTGTAGAATATGTTGCTTCTAAGTATGGTGGAAAGGATTTTGCACTAAGTTTTATGGGTAATGAAATGCCAGGATATCATACTGGACCGGGAGCACATGTAGGCGTGTTTATTGGCGCTCGTCATAGCCATCTGGACAATGCAGGGTATAGTATCGATCAAAAAGTTCTTGTTAACCGTACGCTTACTCCTGATGAACTTGTTGAGAATTTATTGAAGGAGGAATACTGGCGTCAGATTCTATCAAGCCTTGCTATTTGTTTTTTTGCTAGAGGAGTATATACAACAGATATCGTATTAAAAACATTACAAACTGTAGGGTATGATTTTACTGAGAATGATCTTCATAAAATAGGGGAGGAGATACATCGTGAAAAATATAAATTTAAAATCCGTGAAGGTTTTAACTTTGATGATTTTCGTATTCCTAACCGTATTTTTGATACCCCAACACCAATTGGTGAGTTTGATAGAGATTTTGTTCTACATGCCGTAAAAATTATAAAAAAGAAAATTTCCTGACGAAAAATTTAATAAATATCATTCTAAAAGGGAGATTCAGACTGATAATTGTGAAAAATTGGAGATCGAGGGCTTTTAACTTATACTCATAGAACTCCTGTGGACTTGTATTTTCGAAGGTCATCAACCAGGAGAAAAAAAGGTTGTCAAGCCGCCGAAGGGACTACGGCGTATAGATTAAAAGCCGTCCCCAAAAAAACATAGGAAAAATGAAATTTTAAGACGAAAGTTCTTAGTAATTAAAATTAACTCTAGTTTTGGCTTTACACTTTTATTCACGTCACTCAGGAGTGTGATCCTTACTCTTAGGATATAATGGATACTAGGGTGGGGATTTGACAGTCCATTTTACCGGTAAAAATATTTTTTAGAAGACAATTTCAAAGTCCTAAGAATTAACATATGCTCCCATCGGGAAGGGAACACGAATTTACCAGTAAAAAGTGCAGGGGACATAAATACCATTTGGAGCTTAAATCACATTTAATCACGGCCGTGTTGGGATTTGAGCACTTAAATGATGTCATATTTTTAGGTTATATATCTTTTGATTCTTTATGGTTTTTTAATGTTTCGAATCACTGAAAAAATAAAAGATATTTTTGAATCATCTCACAAAACCTATTTTCTCCTAAAAAATCAATAATTGTTCAAATCTTTCCCATCATTTGTTAAGTAAATATTTCTGCATAATAATGCATAACTATACATACTATTTAATTATTTGTTGTTACAACGAATCAAATAGCGTCAGGTTATTACCTTCTAAATAATCTTATGAATAATATTAAAAGAGGAAAAATTTCCAACCTACCAAGAAGCATTGCTAACATTAACACAACTTTTCCTACAATTGGAACTGTCACTAAATCCATGGTGCTTAATCCAACGGTCCCTAGAGCTGATGACATAGTAAATAGAGAATCAAGAAAACCGTAGCCCAACAATAAAAAAATAATTGTTCCAATAAAGAGTATCAAGAAAAATAACGTTACAAAAACAACGATTATTAAAAGGTCTTTTTCTTCAATAATTTTTTTGTTTATTTTTAATGGAATAATTGCATGTCTAGGAGAAACTAATCTTCTCATTATCAAAGGAATCAATGCTAAAAAAGAATACACTCGGGCAACTTTCATTCCTCCTGAGGTACTGGCTACACTTCCACCAATTAACATTCCGATTATGATTATCATAATAAAAAGAGGTGGTAATGTTGAAATCTCTGAAATTGAATAGCCGGTACCTGTAAAAGCTGAAATCAGCTCAAAAAGAATTACCTTAACATCAGTATATACAAATAAGGTTATAATAATCCCTGATATCAAAAATAGTAAAAAAATGTTCTTTTCAAAAGACAGTATAAATTCCTTGAATTTTCTCTGGAAGATTTTATTATGGGCAATGAAAGAAATGGAACCTAACAACATAAGACTGCACAAAATTATTAACTGGATATCACTAACATTTAGAGACTCGGTGACAATAAAACCTCCTGTAGAAATACCTGAGAAAGATAGAGCAATAGATTCAAACAGATTCATTCCAGAGAGATATAATAGGATAATACCTAAAATGGTGTAGATGCTATAAATAAGAAGAATATTTTTGATGCTTTTCTGTAAACTAGGTTCTAATTGTTGAGAAAGACCTTGTGATTGATATAGAGAGGAAGTCGCTTCAATTTGGGTTGTTTCTTCTTTGCCATGAAAATATAGTCTAGAGATTATAAATAAGAAAAATATCACAATTCCCATTCCACCTATCCACTGGGTTTCTGCTCGCCATAATAATAAACTCTTGGGTAAACCTTCTAGCGAACCATATACTGTTAATCCAGTTGTGGTGAAGCCAGAAATTGATTCAAAATAAGCATTAATAAAATTATAGTTAAATGATGGTAAAAATGTAATTGAACCAATTAATGTTAAAAGAAGAAGACTTATTCCAACCAGCATAAACGCTTGTGGAAGATTAAGATTTTCTAATGAATCAATAAATGAATTTTGTTTTTTTCCTAACCAAATTAAAAACAATCCTAACAGCGACGAAATAAGAGATGTAATAATAAAAATAATTATAGATTCCCCATAAATTATTGCTGTGATAATCGGGAGTATTCTAAAAACTGTGGAAATAAGTAAAATATAACCTAAATTGCGAAATAAGATATTCATTTTCCTTCTATGGCCTCTAAGACTGTTAAAAGATCTTTTGTCTTTACTGCAACTAAAAGAATATCACTTTCTTTTAATATAGTATCAGCAGTAGGAATTATAATTTCGCCCTCTCTAAAAATGGTAGCAATAATAGCTTTCTTGATTTCGGTTTTTTGATTGATTAATTTACTTTTTTTAGAGATGACCTGTCGGATTATTTGCACGTCGCCCATCTGAGCAATAGTTTGGGCATCACCATATGTTGTTAAGATTCTCTTAATAGACATAGCATTACTACCTGCAACAGAAACATAATTATTGACACCCAATTTAGAAAATAGTTCTTCATTTTTTGGTTTTCTAACTAATGGAACAACTTTTTTTACTTTTTCCAATATTCCCATCTGAGAGATCATCAAATTAGTTGTATCATCTTCTGTAGTAACGATTAAAGCATCAGCTTTGCTAACTTCAGCTTCTTTTAGGATAGAAATATCAGTTCCGTCTCCATGGATTATTAGCGCGTTCGTCTTATTCGTAAGTTCTTTTGCTAATACTTCATCTTTTTCTATAATTGTAATTTCAGCTTCTTTTTCAAAAAGTTTTGCAGTAGCTAAACCAGTCTCGCCACCACCGACAATAATAATTTTCATAGTAACACTATTTTTTTTAATAATGTTTAATTACTTATATATATTTATATATGAGACTCGCCTCCCGTATTACTCTGTTCTAATGCGTTGCCTTTTTCTAATACCTGCTTTATCAGCTGCTTCAAAAATCACTTTCCTTGCTGTAGGATAACTAAACATCTCTTTGTAGTTGTTTCTTCCGATACCACAAAATAAGAAAGCATTAATGTTTGTCCTATCTGGATGATTACCGAGCCAGTTAGCGATAGAGAGAGCAGCTGCACAGAGTCTAATGGGACGGAAACCAGTTTTACCTGTAATGTTTATTCTACATCCATACTTATCAAATTCAATATCCTTAATCTTCGTCGGTAATATCTCTCCGATACGACACGCACTTTCGTAAAAAGCTAAGACAAACGCTTTATCACGGGAATTTAATGTATTATCTGCGATTTTCATCACTTCTTCAGGAGTAAGGAGATGTTCTGGAAGCTTTTCCCTGATCTTTGCTTTCTTTATTTCTTTGTGAGCTATCTCACTGATAGCTTCTTTTGTTTCCTTCAACGTAATTTTTACTTCTTTCTCAACCCATTTATAGAATCGTCGAGTTAGTATACAATAATCATGCTTAGTCCATTCTTCGAACTCTTTTTTTGTATTGACATACTTAAAAAATTGAACAACGTCTTTTTTCGTAATACGATCGAGATTTTTACCTAGAATCTTAACAACTTGTTTCATGGTGTAAAGATATTTCATTACACGTATCTGGCTTAAACCATCCGCTAAGAGATAGTCCAAAAAATCAGTAATGAGCTTTTTGTTTCGAGAAGATATCGAAGCATCGTTCGTAAATTTCCTAATGCACTCTTTTAATTTTATTTCCGTGTTATGGATATCCACGTCAATCTATAACACGAATAGAACCAGGGCTCTTAACCTTTATGCCGTAAGCCGCCGAAGGGATACGGAAAAAAAGTCCGGATTACTACCCTATAAAATAATTAAAATTGTATCTAAACGCCAAAAATAGATATCTTTATATAAACGTAGCGGAGAAGCATTAGCGAGGTTTTAACGAAGATTTTGTGTGAATCAATGATAAAAAAATCAGAAGAGAATTAAACTGGGATATAACACTGAATTTTTTTTTATAGAAAATTACTTCAATAATAACTAAGTATCCACTCTGTACGTATTGTTGTCGTTGAGGTGGTTTGTTGTGGCACGATTTATTAAAAAAAGTTCTAAGACAATTGGTCTTCCACCTGGGTCTCTTGTTCATGTTGGCGATTCAAGAACCGCTCAGGTAAAAATCACTGTTATCGATTATGATGAAAAAAATTTTATAGAAAAGGAGGTTTCGGTTGAGGAGTGTTTTCCATTCAAAGACAAGCCATCTGTTACGTGGATTAATATTGATGGTGTTCATCAGATTGATATTATTGAGAAAATCGGGTTGCATTTTGGGTTACATCCTCTGATTTTAGAGGATATTGTTAATACGGATCAGCGTCCGAAGATAGAGGATTTTGAGGATTATATTTTCATTGTGCTTAAAATGTTGTATCATAGTAAAAAAGATGATGAGATCAAAGCAGAGCAGATTAGTCTGATTCTTGGTAAGAATTTTGTTCTTTCTTTTCAGGAGACCGAGGGGGATGTTTTTGATTTTGTCAGAGAACGTATTCGGAATAGCAAAGGACGTATACGTAAGGTTGGTGCTGATTATCTTACCTATTCATTGTTAGATGCTGTTATTGATAATTATTTTATTATTCTTGAGAAAATCGGTGATACAGTTGAAGAAATGGAGGATAAATTAATTGCGAATCCTATACCTGAGATCCTTCAGGCAATTCATGATATGAAACGGGAGCTGATTTTTTTACGCAGATCAGTATGGCCGTTACGTGAAGTGATTAGTGGGTTACAACGAGGGGAATCAAAATTAATACATAAATCAACACAGATCTATGTACGGGATATGTATGATCATACCATACAGGTAATAGATACCATTGAAACATTTCGAGATATGATTTCTGGTATGCTTGATATCTATATGAGTAGTGTGAGTAATAAAATGAATGAGGTAATGAAGGTCTTGACGATTTTTGCCGCAATTTTTATTCCTTTGACTTTTGTTGTAGGTATCTATGGGATGAATTTTGATCCTCGTGCTTCACCATTTAATATGCCTGAGCTTGGATGGCAATATGGATATGCAATGGTTTGGGTGGTGATGATTAGTGTTGCGGTTATCATGCTTTATTATTTTCGAAGGAAAAAATGGTTATAATAAAAAAGATATTTATCTTGAGATGGAGTTGTAACTGCTTCATTTTTCATGGCTCTTAGTTAATTCAGTTAGTGCTCTTTGAAAAATATAATCATTGGTGAACTTACTTCAAAAATCATCCTAAACTTAAACTAATTTTGTAAAATAATTAACATTTTTTTCTTTTATAAATAAACCTCGAATGTATAATTTAGCCCATGTAAAAGAAACAATAGAACCAATTAAGTTGGCTACTACTAAACCCCACCATACTCCACTAAGGCCAAATGAAAAAACACAACACAACAAAACAGCAAATATAGGCGTTAGAATAATTGTCCTTAATAAAGTTGCTATCAAAGAATAAAGTCCTTTTCCTGTTCCTTGAAACATAGCAGACGAAGCTATTCCAAAAGCAGCTCCGGGATAAAATAAACATGATATTTTTATAAATAATTCAATATCTGATCTTAATTTTGGTAAACCTTCTCCTGTTGTAAATATTAAAGTTACAGAAGGAGCTATTACAAAAAAAATAACTGCAATGATAATTTCGATTGATAATCCAAATTTTATCGAAAATAGAAAAGCCGTGTTTAATTTTTTATACTCTTTTGCTCCAAATGCAGCACCGGTAACAGATACTATTGCTGTTGCCAGACCAAGTAATGGGAGAATTGCTACCATTACAACCCGCCATCCAATAGTATAAATTGAAATACCTAATACTCCAACTAATGCAACATGGATAATAATAACATTAATTACTAACATTGTAAAAGACATTGACAATTGCTGAATTGAAGCAGGTAAACCAACTTTAAAGATATCAAATATTATATCTTTTTTGAATTTGAAATTTTTGAGTTTAAAATCAACATATGTATCTTTTTTGAAAAGTAGCCAATAAACTAAAATAAATGATGAACATAGCATTGACAGAATAGTAGCATATGCTGCTCCTGGAACCCCTAATTTTAACGTATAAATAAAAATTGGATCTAAAACTATATTTAGTGTTGCTCCAAAAATAATTGCGTACATCACTCTTTTTACATCACCTTCGCCTCGTAATATAGCTGTTGCAATATTTATAAAAAATATTGTAATACTACCGGCAAAAATTATTCTACCATAAGAAACAGCGTAAGGAAGTGCTTCGCCAGCACCAATTAATTTTAACAAAGGCTCTGAAAAGATAAACAAAATAATGCTAAAAAATAGAGCTATAATAAGAGCTAGAATTATTGAATGTTCAGCAACATTATCTGCACCTTTTTTATCATTAGCACCAATCCTTCTTGAAATCGCTGAAGAAGCCCCAACACCAATACCTGTTGATATCGCAATTGCCATCATAAAAAATGGGAAAATAAGTCCTATTGCAGCAACCCCAAGATCGCCAATTCCACTAATTTTAGAATCAGTAAATAACTCTTGTCCAATTCCTGATATAAATAGGGTATCTACAAAATTATAAATTGTCTGAACAGACATCGCAATAATCATTGGTATTGCAAGTTTGATTATCGCTTTCTTGGGATCTCCAAGTAATGTCTTTACTCCTTTTGTCTCCTGTTGTCCGTTAGAAAAAGATTTATTAATCACAAAATTGGGAATAATAAGATCTATTTTAATTTTATGATTCTGAAAAATGTAAAATATTACATTAAAATAATTGATGCAAGGCACGGATTTGGACACCTGGGTATAAAGCCCCCTTTTGATTTTGTGTTTTTCAGTGCTTTTAACAGGAGAAAAAAAGGTAGGCAAGCCGCCGAAGGGATTACCCCAAAAGATACAAATCTCACAAGATAAAAAGTGCAGAGGGACGGGGATTTGAACACAAGTTTGGTCTAAAAAAAAATAATTATTGAATGATCCATCTTTCCAAAATTTTAATAATACTATTTTAATACCTAATTTGTTAAACGGGGAATATTTCATGAATAAAAAAATTATTGTGATAGGTTTAATTTTAATTTTATCAACAACTGTGTTTAGTGGATGCCTTGATGATAATACCGAAACGAATAATGACAAAAATAATGAAAATAATAATGCTAAGACCTATACAATTAATACTAATTACCCTAGAGACCATCTTGGTTTAAATTCTGAAGGGGAAGCTGCTTTTACTGCCGCATGTAACAAATATAGCGAATTAAAATCGAGTATGACCGATGAAGAGGCTAGAACAGCACTTGTCGATGAGTTGAACAATGATTTTGAGTTTGTAAAAGAAGCGGGTCTATCTGAGGATGGATATACTATTGCTGTGATTTTTGAGGATGATACTGCTGCACTCATTATTACTTATGATTTTAATTCAGGAAATTATAGTGTCAATACAGGTTCACAGTTCAGCATCTATAATACAAATACCAAACCGGTTAAAAATTCATATTATAAAGATAAAATAACTAATATCAAGGCAAAAGAAACGTTATTAACACCTTTGGCGTCTGAAATAGATTCTTCAAATAAATGTGAAGTTGATTTTGTTGTTCCTCAATCTAAAAAAGTACTCATTATTAATGCAGCATCATTGTGTAACCCGTATTGGTCAAGTTATGAAGAAAGAAAGGTCATTAATTCATTTCAGGAAAACGGTTGGACATTAAATGATATAGATATTAAAAAAAGATCATCTCTTAACGATGGGAATTTAACACCCGATGATTATTTTGATTACTCCGGCTATGGTATAATTATGTATATGGGGCATGGAGGTTATTGCAGTGGTTATGAAGGTTCAATTCCTGGTCATCATTATTTAGAGTGCTGCGATATTAAAGTAAATTTTACAAGTATTGTTGGTCAGGAAAGGCTTGACCAGTATCGAACTTGGAGAGATCAGGGAAGATTGATTTACGGAGGTTATTATAAGGATGAAGCTGAAACAGAATGGGAGTGGGAACTTTATATTGATACAGATCTAATAATGGAACATGCAAAAGTAGATCCAGGTACAATGATATATATGGATTCTTGTAACTCAGATAGAGCAGCTGATGCGTATCTAAATAATGATGCAGGGTGTTTTTTTGGATTTGATTATAAAGCGGATAGCAATGCTTCAGCAGGGGCTTTTTATGCATTAATAATGGCGATGGTTAATGAAGGGATTGCCCAAAATGGTGCAGATGCACTTAACCAGTTAAGTGATGAAGTTAGAACATGCAAAGGTGGCGGTAAACTTCAAATATATGATAATGGAAAAGATGTTTATCTTCCAAGTTTTGGAAAACTAGTATTACAACCAGATTCTCCACCGTCTGGAACAAGCCACTATGAAATTGAGTTTTTACCATATGGGCCAACAGATACAATAATAATAAATGCTGGTGAAGAAATAGAATATGATGGGGTAAGCCCGGTTAATACAACAATTAATATCAGGGCAAAAGGATCCACCGGAAACATCGTTGAAACAGGTATTTTTAAACCAGAGTTACTCTCAGGTGAAAATGAATTATTCACTATTACGTTGTATGATACCTATGGTATAATTCTTGAAGCTGACCCAACAATTGTTAAAGCTGATGGAACCTCAACGTCAACGATAATTGCTACATTGAAAACATGGCAAGATACCGATGTTTTAGAACCAACTGGTGATGCTATTTCATGTAAAGAAGTAGAATTCATAACAAGCTTTGGTTTTTTTACGGGTACGGAAAAAGTATTTACCGACCAATATGGAAAAGCAACAATTGAACTAGCAAGTAATAAAGAGGGAATAGCAACAATTAGAGCTATTGTTGAAGAAGACGAAGTTGAATCATATAAAAATGTAGATATAACTTTTGGCGATGTAGATTATAGTTTTAGATTGGTTGATCGAATCACCGAAGAAGAATCAGGTTCAGCAGGAAAAACCACAATAGTATATGGATGGAGATACTGGCTAGTATTTCAAGGAAATCCAAATGTAGAGTATTATATAATAACAATTCATCTAAATGATCATCCACTTCATGAAGGCCAGGTAGACCATGAAGAACATATAACTCAGGGAATTTATTTGCCATCGGTGTCTCAAGGTTGGTTAACACCACAGCAATCAGAAAACTGGACGGAGGATTACAACGAAGGTTACCGATTTTTTGAAATTCCGGGAGTTGGCGTTGATCATTATTCGTATGAAGAAGGTGTTACCGATGTCAGTTCAAAGCAAAATGAATATTACTCAAAAATAACTAAATGGACATTTGAAATAGAACCTTATACTGGTTAATAATTTAAAAATAATGCAAGAAAACTTGCCAGCTATGACTTATATTTGTTGATAAATTAGATGGCGGGGGCTTTTAACCTATACTCATAGAGCCCCCTGACAGATTGCATTTTCAGTGGTCACCAACAGGTGAAAAAAAGGTGGCTAAGCCGTCGAAGGGTTTATAGAGTTTAGGTTAAATCTCACTAGAAAAACCACTGGACATCCCAATAAATATGTATATCTTTAAATATAATATATGTTCTTGTCGGAAAATATAATTAAACCATTACTTTATAATGAAAGTTAAGGAATATGAAGAATACAATTGTATCCGCTATATTAATTTTCATCATTGGATCAAGTATCTTATCTTCCGTTAACGGTTCAAATGAAATTAAAGATAATTCAAACCTAAACGACGAACACAATATACCAATTGATGAAGGTTCTAATAAAATTAAAGGTACAGACGGTCCGCTTGGAGAATGGCCAAATTTTACTCCGATTGGTTTTATTACAGCTCCTGATCCAGATAATCCTCAATACCAGACACATCTGTATGGTGATTGGGGCGGGATCGTCGGTGAAGAATTTATTTTTTTAGAGGAAGATAAAATTAAGCTTCTTTATCATAGTTATCATGAAATCTATTTGACCGAGAGAGAACATGAATCCGATATTCTAGATAATTGGACACTTGGATATGATCCAGTAACAAAAATCAAATATACACCCCTTGTCAGCCCAGGGGGACCTAATCCCGGTCCTGCATGGGAACACACCGATACACCTGCTTATTTTCAACATCCCTTAACCGGTGAACATCTAATCTATTATACCGTATGGCCTGGTACAAAATATCTTCATCCAGAGTGGGATGAACTCGAAGGGTGGGAGGGTGCTATTCAAGTTGCGACTAGCGAAAAACCGCCGACAATTGGTGTTCCATTCAATCAGACCTATGAAAACATGCTGGTTCCAGAATATTGGTGGGAACAAGGGTGGAACCAGAGCGGTGTAGTCAAAGGAGGTCTATCAGAGCCAAGCGCTGTTTGGGATCCTCATCTCGGAACACAAGGAAAGGTACGACTTTTTTACCGTGGATTACATGGTGCGATAGGCTCGTATTGGTACTGGAGGATTTCTTATGCGGATAGTGAGGATGGAAAAACAGATTGGGTGAAAAACCCTATACCGACATGGGATCCTTCAGACCCAAATAATCCTGCGCATCAATGGGCACCATTTAACGGTGCATGGCAGGCTTCGTGTACAGGTGATATACGTGCTGATGGAGTTCATATGGTGCTGACAGTATCCAATCAAAATTATCCGGGTGGCGGAATGATAGCATATTACTGGTCACCTGACTGGGGAGATACTTGGATAGGTCATCCTGATAATCCAATCATCATACCTGGTGATTCCCCTAATGGTGTGCCGTGGGATGGATTCCAACGAACACCATCCCTTCTTATTGATGAGGACTATGGTCGATACATTCTTGCTTATAACGCAGGATATAATGTTAATCAATATTGGAAACGGCGGACGTATCTTGCGGTAGCTTCACGTCCGACAATCAATAATCAACCAGATATGCCAATGATTACTGGCCCAATAAGTGGCAACACAGGGATATCATATGAGTATAATTTTACCGCATCTGATCCTGATGATGATAATATTTCTTATACTATTAATTGGGGAGATGGAACCACCTCAAATTGGATAGGACCATATCCTTCTGATGTTCAGGTATCTCTATCTCATTCCTGGAACAATTCTGGTACGTTTCTGGTACGGGTAAAAGCAAAAGATATTCATGAAATTGAAAGCAATTGGTCAGTACCACTTGCTATAGTGATTTACGATCTCAGTCTTACGATTACTGGTGGATTAGGGATTAAATTGCAAATTACAAACGAGGGAATCAATAACGTAACCAATGTTGATTGGATGATTAGTGTACATGGAGGGCTTCTTAAATTCATCAATCTTATTGTGGGCGATACAATAAACAATTTTTCCGAAGGGGAATCAATTACTGTCGGCACCGGATTGTTCCTTGGGTTGGGTAAGATCGATATTACTATAAAAGCTAATGATGTAGAAAAAATTGTTACGGGACAACAGATTATTTTCTTCTCCCTGGTTAAAAGATAACATAATTTATCTCACCCGATTTTTTTTCTTATTGTTATAATATTTTAATTGAAATTAACTATAAATTTTAGGTTCAAATCTCATTCTTTAGTCGCAATTTTATTCATTGTATTTTTACTGAGGTTTTATCCTTTAAAATAGAATAATGTAGAGGAATGAATTTGAACTCTTGGGCATGAAAATCAGATTATATTAGGATTAAAATAATGGTTTTTAGAAATTAAATCGATCTAAGTTTTCTTTTGTTCGACGTACCATGTCCGTTGTTGTCAAGCCGCCGAAGGGATTCGGACCCCTGACCTGCTGATTACGAATCAGCCGCTCCACCAGCTAAGCTACGGCGGCAATCTAGGGGCCTGAATAGGGTCTGATATTAAAAAATTGCCTATACACTGTTCCGTAACATCTTTTTACTTCTATCCGTTACACGACGTAATGATTTGTGGTGCTGACGAATCCGGGCGAGGGCCAGTTATAGGTCCTCTCGTAGTCGCAGGGGTCCTTGTCGAGAACGATACTGAACTCATACGCATCGGTGCGTGTGATTCAAAACAACTCACACCAAAAAAACGAGAACAACTTGCTCTACTGATTAAAAAAATTGTGGTAAAATACGAACTTATCGTACTACCTGCTTCTGATATCGATGACCTCCGAAAAACCATGACGCTTAATGAACTTGAAGTGTTCGTGTTCGGAAAAATCATCGAGAAACTAAAACCCGATGTCTGTTATGTCGATGCAGCAGATGTCAAGGAAGAACGTTTTGGAAAAGACATTCTCAGCCATCTCTCCTATAAACCACAGATGATCTCCAAACATAAAGCAGACGAACACTACCCCATAGTAGGAGCAGCAAGTATTCTTGCTAAGGTCACGCGTGATGAACACGTTCGGAAGATAGCACAGGAACTCGAGCCCGCTCTGAACATCCCTCTCGGAAGCGGTTATCCTGCAGACCCGTTGACCAAGCAATTTCTTAAAACCTGGATGAAACGATTCGGGTCGTTACCACCACATGTGCGTCAGTCTTGGGAAACTAGTCGGCAACTCATCAGGGAGCATAAAACAAAACGATTAGATGATTTTTAATAAAAGTGGCAGAAATGCCAGCAACCAGAGGCTGGCATGTCCCCCGCAACCCAAGTCAATTAGTGCCTAAAGAGTCTTTTTAGCTTATATATCTATGAGTAAGGTCACTGAAAGTATTCGTTCTCGTTCTAAGAAAAAATGGTTAAAAAAATAAAAAATAAAAAAGAGAAAAAAACCAGTGTGTTACTGGTTTTGATCCTGGAATTCCTTTAAAAACGTACAAAGCACTTCAGTGCCTTCAAGAGACATCGCATTATACACCGATGCTCGCATACCACCGACATCCCGATGACCCTTCAGACCAATAAGTCCTTTCTTCTTTGCTTCATCGACACATTTTGCCTCAAGCTCCGGTGTCGCAAGATTAAACGTGATATTCATCAAGGATCGAGACTCTGGTTTGGCAACACCCTTATAGAACCCGTTTGATTTATCGATCACATCATACACAAGGTTTGCTTTCTTTCGGTTCTGCTTCTCCATTGCAGAAACCCCACCAAGGGCATTCAAATGCTCCAACACCAGCTCACAGAGGTAGATCGAGAAACACGGACAGGTGTTATACAGAGAATCCTTCTCCACATGGGTCTTATATTTCAACATGGTCGGCGTGTTCTCAGGAACCCGGTTGATGAGGTCTTCTCGGACGATCACCACCGTAACCCCCGCAGGACCAAGGTTTTTCTGCGCACCAGCGTAAATAAGACCAAATTTCTTGACATCAATAGCCTTATCCATGAAATTCGAAGACATATCACAGACAAGTGGCACTTCACTGGGGACCTTTGGCCATTCATGCCACTCGATCCCCCCGATGGTTTCATTTCCGGTGATATGGGCAAACGCTGCATTCTGGCTAAAGACGACGTTCTTAGGGATATAGGTGAACTTTTGATCTTCTGACGAGGCAACGATTTTCACTTCACCATAGAGTTTTGCTTCTTTGATTGCTTTCTTTGCCCAAGCACCTGTATAGACATATTCCATTGGTTTTCCTGCTTGCTGCAGGTTCAACGGTACCATAAAAAACTGGGTTGATGCACCGCCTTGCAGCCACAAGACTTTATAGTCGCTGGGGATGCCCATGAGTTCTCTGAGCAGTTCTGAGGCTTTCTTATGCACCGCATCGTATTCTTTCGACCGATGAGAAATCTCAAGAATAGACATTCCGGTTCCATGGAAGTCAAGCAACTCTTCCTGGGCTTTTTTCAGAACAGGAAGCGGTAACGTCGCTGGCCCAGCATAAAAATTAAACACGCGTTTCGTCATAACAAAATCCTCCAATGTTTATTGAGCCAGTGTATATCAAAAAGAGATTTAAACCATTCGGAGCCCCTCTTGGAGAACATCTCCTTTAGAGGTTTTTTACTTTTCGTGCGAATGTGAGATACCCAGTATGACCCAACATCTCAAAACTTGGTCGTGTCCCATGCGTTGACACGATCATCTCCCGCTGGATGTTCTCAAAGGTTTTACATTCGATAAACGAATATTGTTCGATGGTTCGTACTGTCTGTTCCACCTGGGAAATCAACGGGGAATACGTACAGAGATACCCACCTATCTTTAACGCTTTCCACGCATGGTCAACAACGGCCCATGGGTTCGGGATATCAAGAATGATTGCATCAAGATCTTTTTCGTCAATTCCTTTCGTTACATCCTTGATTTTTGTTGTCACATACGAGGTGAGGTTCGCCTGTTTCAGATTTTTCATCGCATGGTCGATGAACTCTTCCCGGATATCATAGGAAATCACTGACCCATTTGGAGCGACTGCGGAAGCAAGTGCGATCGTAAGCGACCCTGATCCGATCCCTGCCTCAAGCACCCTCTGTCCGGGTTCTATGGAGCAATTCATCAGGATATGGGCGGCGTCCCGTGGTAAAATGATCTGTGCTTGACGGCGCAACCCCTGAAGTTTATCTTGCAACGAAGGAATCAACAGCCAAAACTGTTTACTCCCTATCTCAAGTTTACTTCCATATTCTTTACCAACAAGTATTTTCGGATCGATAACCCCGATTCCTCTGATTTTATCGGTTTTCCCGCTGGTGTCAACAATGATTTTCCGTAGGTTTTCATCAACGAGTACGACGATATCATCCTGTTCCACTATCTGTTTCATCGGTTCCACCGTAGAAAATCAACCACAGAGCCAAAACATAGGTTCTCCAGGTCAAGCTGGTCACGCCATTTCTCTTGACAGTCGCAGGTAAGACCGTTGAATACAGCCTGGTTTTGCGACAATGAGAATTCTTCAATCGCATGGAGTACTCCATGATCACAGACGCCACAGTTATGCGGACCGCGCATGCTTCCCCCACCGGCCACATCGCATTTCACAAACGCTTTTGTCAAACTTTTACTCTGTTGTAAAAGCTCAACGATACTCCAGAGCCATGGTGGCCTGTATTGGTTTCGTTTCCAAAGGTATTCTACGATCGTATGACGCTGCACGTTCGTCGGGTTCAACGACACCAGATCAGCATATGGCGAGGTATCCTTGATTGTCCTAATACAATCATTGAGTGATTCTTTCTCTGTTAAAAACGGTGGTTTCAAAAGCACGTAGGTTTTCACTTTCATTTCGTGTTTATTCAGTAGCGTTGCTGCTTTTTTATACTCATCAAATCGAAATCCTTTATTGATTGCTGTTTCCCGCACCCGGTCATTTGATGTTTCCACCCCTATCCCAATCTCAAATTCATTTGAGGGTACTATCTTTTGAATCTCAGCTACCCTCTTTTCTGTGATATACTCCGGACGTGATTCGACTGAGATTTTCGCTACTTGTTTCGTCAAAGAGCTTAGGATTTCGTGTTGCACAGATACAGGTATTTCAGAAGGATCAAGGAAACTGCCTGAGGTGAACAGTTTTACGATCTTTTCACCTTTATAGCTCTGCATCGCGTTCTCAAACTGAGCCTGTAGATCTTTCGTAGAGACTTCAGTAAACATACTATCGTTGAAATACCCGCACATCGTACACCCGGATGATAACGCCCAGGAGCATCCACGTGTCCTTAAAATAATGACGTACGCATCGACGACCTTGCCGTCTAGCACGTCTTTTTCAGACCAACAGCGAACCGGCTGTCGAGGGTTCTGGATGCGAGGTATAAAATCTTTTTTGAATGATTGACAGAAGGCCGTTATCTCGTTCATGTCTTGTCATCATTCTTTTTACGTTTGAACAGGAAGACGACCACAATGATAGCAAGAACGAGGATTACAACTTCAAAGCCGGGGGTTGACCCAGAGCTATACGGATAGGGTAAGGCGTAGTTCAGCGTGTTTGGTAGTTGTGATTGGTGTAGTAGCGAAAGCGTATAGTTCCATTCGACAAGAGGAGCTTCGGTCCCGATGTTCTGGTCATTTGCTGTTGAGAAGGTATACTGTCGTGCGTCTGTAATGGTATTGGAGAATTTTTCAGGGTTGTTAATGAAATAATGTCGTGCTTCAGCATAGACGTTCACGGTGACGGTGGAATTTGGGCTCCATCCTTTGAACTCCGCGGTGGTATCATATTTCTCTTTATCGTTTATATCCTTTCGATCAACGTTGATGTCTGAGCCGTTCTCGATCCTGTAAAACACCCTGAAGTTTTCGTTACTGATCTGGTCATCAGCTTTTATGGTGATCGCATCTCCACTCATAATCCCAGTGAATCGAGATGAGATGATCTCAAGAGCATCCGTTGCATAGGTAAATGAACCAGTAATAGTAGTCTTTAGATTTTTTACATCAGAGACGATCACTGTGTAATTATAGGTACCAAGCATATCACTCGGGTTCTCATAGGTGTACCGGAGAATATTATTTTCATAGGTGAACTCTGGAGTAAACATAGTCCCATTTGGATCGGTGATCATGAAGTTGATTCCTGCTTTGTCCACTCCTACGTTATCAACGATGTACGCTACGAAGAAGATCGTTCCACCAGGTTCCTGCATCCCTGGCAACGCAACGACTTCGACATGTGGTGCTTCAGCGTCATAGAACGGAGGGTTGACCAGCACGATGAGAACAAGCAGCCAGGTGAAAAAATAGGTGGCAAATGTAGTGAGCCAGCCTTTTCGCCCAAAATCAGTCAGATCAATGTTCAGTTGTATGAAGAGATATTTAATCCAAATCGAGTTCACAACACCAACAAGGAGGACGAGTTCCCAGCGCAAGAAGTTCCCCTCCAGGAGCGCCCAGAAGCCGAAACAGATAACTGAGATGAGGAACCCGAAGAGGAATGAGATGAAAAGAGTCTTGATGTTCCGCCGTTCCTTTTTCATGAATGCTTCTTCATCGAATTTCGGTATCTGGAAATCGAGTGATTCTTCTACGTCAGTTCCTTCCTTTCGTCTCTTTGCCATACAGGGCCAGGAAGAGATGCTTCCTTAAAAGGTTTTTTCCATGACCTCTTCTCAGATTTACAGAAATTCAATTCCTTCAGGAAGTTTCTCAAGATATTTTTTAAATCCCTCTGGCCAGTGCTTTGGATTTAGTCCTTTCTGTGCGAGGAACGCGGTGGTCCATCGCTCAAGACCGATCCCTGAGCAACCGCTCCACAGCTCGCTTTTTTGCGCTTTGATGTTGAACGCAGTGATGTATTTATCTCCAAGGATGCTGAGGTTCTGAAACTCAAGCCATTCTGAGTCTTTCCGTGTCCCCCGGTACGGCATGTATGCCTCAAAGTCAATTGTGCCGGTATCCTGGGTGCCTTCGTCACTGATTTTCCCGGCCTGTTGCATATACCAGGGTGTGACCCATGCCATTTGCCATTCTAAATCAAAGATGTCATTGAACACATGCTTGTAACGCTCCAAAAGTTTGTCCCGAAGACGTAAGAGTTGCTCACGTGTCCCGATGTAGACTGGTTCAATGCGGTGGAATTCGTCGACACGTTCAATCCCATGTCGTCCCCCAGATTCATACCGGGCGGAGATAGCGGTTTTATCATACACTAAAACAGGGAGTGATTTCTCTGCAATGGTCTTGCCCTTAAACGACCAGTAAATCATCGGACACTGGGCATAGCAAATACCAGCGGATGGTGCAGAAAGGTTCTTCTGCAGCTCCTCGATAGGCACCTCTTTGGTGATCTTCGTCAGGTCTATGAACCGCTCCCAGTCCTTCGCATCCCTGGTTCTTGGTTCGACGACATAGTAGAACTCGTACGGCATACCCTCCATATGACCGGTTTTTAGCCAGATATCAAACGGTTTGATGTGAGACTCGATGACCTCCAGAAACCCGAGTGGTTGGAGTACCTCAGTGATCGCGATACGCTCCATGGTTTTCAGGAGGGCTGCTGCTTGAGGACGATAGAACCATTTCCCCTTTGTCGGACCCTGCTTCAGCCACCCCCGGCTTTCCATTTCTTCAGTTGGATCCTTTGTCCAAATCGGTTTTTTCTCCTCAGATTTCCAAATAAGCTTCCAGAACTCTGCTTTTCCCTCGTAAAACTGGTTCTCTACTTTTTCCTTGACAAGGTTCATCATCCGATCGATGTAGTTCCTTCGCAGGAACTCCTCAGAGACATCTGAGAGGAGTATCGTTGCTTGTTTACCATGAATTTTTACCTCTGCAAACGGGATGTTGACGTCTTTGAGTGGTTCACGGGTAAGATCAAAAGAAATCATATAGTTATCAATGGTGATGCCACGCACACCAACATGATGGGTCTTCCCAAGCTCTTTACTGAGTGCGTTTTTGATTTGGAGAAGCGTGTTATGCGGACGGAGAGTTCCTTCTGAGGTAATCGACAGAGTAAGTGTTTCCCTTTCAAGGGTAAACTGTTCGATGACTGCAAGCTTCTCTTTGCCTTTTTTCAGGATGGACTCGTTCGCCGCTGTGATAAACTTCTCAAAGTCTTTGGTCAGGCCTGAGACATCCCCACTCAGGGTAAATCTAGCTTGAAGGTCGAATCGCATCATAAGAAGGTTATCCCTCGATGTATACTTAATTTTTATGAGGATGATGTTCACCATACTCATTTCAGTTAAAATATACCTTGAGAACACGATTTCAGAGAAACAACAGAGATAATAGAAGAAATACCTTATTTTCCTACTCAAGTCCCTGATGAATAATATTATAACGCGAAAGAACATTTCACTCTGGAGAATACAGAAGTAGACGGAAGAAAACAGCATGACGAAAAGCAGTAAAGAAGTTATGGCCAAAGACGAACAAAAAGTACTAAGTATCCTACAGTCAAATGGCAAGGATAGTATTGATAACATAGCAAAAAAATGCGGTTTTTCTCGACAAAAAGTATGGCGGATACTTAAGAAAGTTGAGAAAGAAAAAACAGTTTGGGGATACTCTGCTATTATTAATGATGAAAGCCTTGGATTAAAACATTACAGTTTACTTTTTAAACGGACAACACAGCCAGCGAGTAAGAAAATGATCGATGAGATAACCTTTGAAAAATTAGATGATATCTTTACTGAGTTGAATTTTCGGATTGAAAACATCTATTACGTCCATGGTAGTTACGATGGTGTCATATCCTTTTGGGCTGACAGCCTTGTTACTGCAAAAAAATTTACTAACTCCTTCTCCATGCATATGGAGGGATTGGTAGAAAGTATCGATTTATTAGAAACAATTCTTTCTATCAGGAAACGAACCATAAAAAATCCTCATATGAAGATGTTATCTGAGTTTCTTTAATTTCATCTTCCATTGGGAAGAAAATAATCTCATGCTGTGTCATTCGTTGGATGATTAGAGTTTTCGGAAAAAAAAATTTGGTTTACCCGCTTAGCAGATAGCGGAGAATCAGAAATGCATGCGGGAACCGCTGGAGCAATTGTTCCAAGAACCAAAAAACCGGGAGATCGTAAGAGAATGGCATGGTTACCTTCAATGTCGCCCAATTGCTTTTTGTGTCGTATCGATCAGATGCTTTCACACGAACCGTGTAGTTTCCTTTTTCAGTCCAGTTTTTTTCCAAGGTGACCTTCTCACCAGATTTATACGGTCCTATCCATCCGACCGCTCCGCCGTCCCAATAGGTGTCCCCCCAGTTCAGATAGTAATAGAGATCGTCCCCATCAGGATCGGTCGCCCAGAACGTATACCGATAGGTAGTGTCGTTCATTCCAGTCCAACGTCCAAGTAACCATGGTTTCTTTGGAGCATGGTTCTGTTGATTGATAAAGACCCAGGTGGTCTCAGTATCGGAGTTGCTAGAATTATCCGTCACCGTAAGTGACGCAAGATAGATACCTGGGGCGCCATAAGTATGAGTTGTGGTCATTCCTGTTGTGGTGGTTCCATCACCAAAATCCCATTCGTAGGATACTATAGTTCCTTCATGGTCGAAACTTTCGCTTCCGTCAAACACCATTTGCTCAAGGCTGGATGTATTAATGCATGCAACCGGTGTCCAATTACTGAAATTTTCTTGATTATAATCTACCCAATTGATGTCGGTTTTATCAATGTTGAGGCTGCCGTATTCCAGATTGAAAAACCCATCATATCCCCATTCTTCGCTGATACTGTTTTTCACTATCCAGTACCCACCGTTTGTGATAGAAAGGTCATCATTCCATCCAACAAGGACGACCTGATGGTTGGTACCTTGCATAGGGCCAGGATAGGCATAATAATCCGTGGGACTATGATGCGTATAACCCCATTCCTCCAGATTCTCTGGGCCATGCGCGTAGTAGGTGAACAGCATGGTTGCAACCACCGGCCCGGTTTCCATAATCTGAGTTTTAATCGCGTCGCGATCCTCAACACTCCCGTCTGGGACCCACCGACCATAGGTAGAGATAGGTATGAGGAAATGACTCCAGTCTGGACTGACATTTGAACAGGGTACATCATCATTGACCTGATAGGAGAAGCAGAATTCCGGGATGATCCCGTTGCAGTAGTTCCCTTGGGAGGTGTTCTGTTTTATGTATCGATATGCATTGTACGCCCACCCTCCATTGCAACTCCCTGCCGCATGTAAACAAGAAAGAACGTACTGCTCAGAAAGATCAAGATTCAAACCTGCGCATCCTTCCCGTATCTGGATGATGCTTTCCAATACGCCCATTGCTGCGAAATCCCAACAACTCCCGCAGTTGCCTTGGTCTTTGGCTGTCGTTGTCCAATCAACACCATCAAAATCTTTCCAACTGAAATACAATGGTAAATCATCTGCAATTACTGGTTTTGGTGATTGGCCTATCGTATCATCCATGCTTATTTGATACGGGTGAATCTGATCTGATTCGCACCCACAGTCCTCTTCTTCGATGATGCCATTAGCAAGAACAGAATGATTGTCTTCATATGCAGACGATATCAAGGGAACCGTCGTTCCCATCAGCAGTAGGAAAATTACAATTCCAATAAGGTTCTTTTTCATTTTTCCTTCCTCTAGAATTTTTCCCTTACATTTAGAATGAAACAGACGTATTTAAATATTGTCAATGAAATTTATTTTAATCGGGGATACCACAAGAAAAAAGAGGTAATGTGTAAAGAAAACACATAAAACGAGTCGATGTCAAATCGTTATTTCCTAACAATATCAGCAGCTACCGATACACAGGCAAGATAATCATCAAGGGTATGCAACAGCGAGGCGACTGATTTACTTTCCACGACTGCCTCAAGTGTCTTACCTTTCACCTTTGATTGCACGAATCCCTGATCATCCGTCTGGATGGACTGCAGCACTTTTTTTGCTTGTTTCGCACTCTTAAACTCCAGGGTGACTGTACACAATGCCTTCATCTTATCCTTCCTTTACCTGTTTTATGAGAATAGAATCGACCTTTTCGAGGAATTCTTTTTCTTTGTCAAAGCTAATCGTGGCACCAGCAGCAATCTTATGACCACCGCCATACCCACCGAGTTCTCCTGCAGCGGTTTTCATTGCAATACCCAGGTCAAGTCCTTGTTTCACGAGGTATTGGTTCCCACGACATGAGATATGTATTTCATCGTCTGTTTCTTTCCGCGTCAGTGAAAACAGTGGTTTCTTCTCATCAAGGACGTAGTTCATTGCAATGCCTGCGATGACCCCGCCAAGCGAAGAATTATCTGAGTAGAAATATCTCATCCCCTCTGTCTCCTGGATACCCCCGAGTTCTAAGCTTTGAAGTCCGTCAAGGAGTTTTTGCTTATACTCTTTTTCGACATCCGTCGCGTCTTTCCAAGCAGTGTCATCACCGAGACAGAGAGAAAGACCCAGGCTGCGGTACCCGTTTTTCCCACACGCATCTAGCAGATCAGCAAAACGTTCCAATTCCCAGCCTTGCGATGCGATGTAGCGTTTTCGTATGGTCATATCCAAAATATTCTGTTGACATCCTGTTTTGATTAATATGAATAAAAGATAGGACTGTATCTTCGTCATTGTCTCCGGTGGTATTTCCTGGATGGATGCTGTTTTTTTAATGTGTAATTGTTCCAGCATCGTTTCGATTTTTTCGCTTTTCCCAGAAAGACCCGGATAGTAGGGATCTACAGAATAATACAACGCATCCGCGATAGTTTCTCCATATAGTTTGATGCTGGTCTGTTCTGTGAGAAATCCTTTCTGCAACGCATTCTCAAGGATGGTTTTGTTCAACCCGCGGACGCCACCAATGAACTGTTTATCACCGGTCGCACCAGCCAAGGCAAGCGGTGCAAGGTCTTCATTTGCAGGATCAAGTGCCGTTGCAAACAGATAGCTTAATGTTGCCCCAGATGCGTCGTAGTTCCCATCAACCCCAAAGACATTCGAGTTGATTTGCACGATATTCTTTGATGTCTGCTTAGTGAGATACTGATGATGGTCAAGGATGACTGCTTTACAACCAAATGATTCAATGGCCTCTATCTGACCACTGCCCATGTCAGAAAAAACAATCAACTCATTATGTTCGTTTTTCAATCGATCAAACCCTTTCGTAAAAGGGTTTCGCATCAACGATGCATGAAACTCATACCCTGCCCGGTACACCGCACTACAAAGAATTCCTGCCGCAGCGATACCATCCGCATCGTAATGGGATACAACCCGAATACGAGACGATATCGGAAACGATAGCAGCAATGCTGCTGCGTCCTGACATGCTTGTGAAATATCTTCTGCCATAGCGTGTACTCTAACGAACGAAAAACATGTTCAAGGCTAAAAAGATACTGGAATATTCATTATTCGAACATGAGCTTTGCTTGTTCCAAACTGTACTTCCATCCCTCGGGAAGTCGATTTTCCCGGCGGTAGTACTTCATCAAACGGCGGATTTTCGATTCTGTTAGTGAAAGACTCCGTTTCGTTTTAAAATCCTTTTTATGTTGATCAATATGTTTCTTGAGTTTCAACGCGGTTTTAATCAAACTCTGTAAATCCTCAGGGATCTCCTGGGTAATCTTATTCTGCGTAAGGATCTGTGTAATCGTTTTACCCGTCGCAATTTTAACATCAGGGACCGCATATTGGTCACGTAAAATCATCCCAATCTCACTGGTTGTCTTCTCCGCTTTTGCAAGCTCCAAGATACGTCCTTCGATTTCTCGAGGGTTTAACGAGCTCCACTCTGGGTGTTTTTCCCGCAGGGGATGGGTGGAACCTGATTTACCTTTTGTTCGAGCGTGGATTCGTGCCATTCTCTACACTCCGCTAACTGTTCTTAAGGGAAGTCCCTAATAAGCTACATATATATAAAATTAAAGGTTCACTCTGTTTTCATAATGCTAATAAACGTGGTCGTTACACCCAAGCATCCATAAAGTATATATTTTTCTTTCCATTAGCCAACGTCATAGTGTGCAGGAGATGACATTACACATATATAGCACGCTCTCCAGGAAAAAAGAAATATTTATACCTGTTGAGAACGGCAAGGTCACGATGTACGTATGCGGGATGACGGTCTATAGCGACGCTCATATCGGTCATGCTCGTACCTATGTTGCCTTTGATGTGATTCGACGCTATTTCGAATACAAGGGAAACACGGTTCTCTATGTGCAGAACATCACCGATGTTGACGATAAGATCATTGCCGCAGCAAACAAGGAAGGTGTAGACCCACTCGTATACTCACAACGATTCACCGATCGATGCCTTACGGACCTTGACGCCCTTGGTGTCCGACGAGCAGACCTATACCCGAAGGCATCAGAAGCCATCCCTGAGATGATCCAGATGATCGATCAGATCATTAAGCATGGCTATGGGTACGTTGAAGATGGCGACGTGTATTTTTCTATTGAAAAATTCAGTGATTACGGGAAACTCTCCGGTCAGAACATAGCAGAGATGAAAAAAGGTGCTCGCATCGAACCAGGGGAGCAGAAACATAATCCTTTGGATTTTGCGCTCTGGAAGAAAGCAAAACCAGGGGAACCCATCTGGCCATCACCCTGGGGCGCGGGAAGACCTGGATGGCATATCGAATGCTCTGCGATGAGTTGCAGTATCCTTGGGCCGACGTTTGATATCCATGGTGGAGGCATGGACCTTCAGTTCCCACACCATGAAAACGAGGTGGCGCAGGCGGAGGCTGCGACCGGGAAACAGTTCGCACGCTACTGGATGCATATCGGATTGCTCACCATTAACGGGGAGAAGATGTCAAAATCCGTTGGGAACATCATCAATGTGAAGGATTTGCTTCAGACATGGGATGCAGAGGTCCTACGGATGTTTTTCGCCCAGGCGCACTATCGGAGTCCCCCTGATTTTAGTGAAAAAGCACTTACCGATATCGAAAAAGGACGTGAACGGCTCCATCGAGTCAAAGAACGACTTGAAGAGTATGCGACAAACGCCACACAAAAGAAACTTAGCCTTGCAATGGTCAAAGAATCTGAGAAATCCTATATGACGACCATTCAACTTCTTCAAGAAGAATTTGAGGGAGCAATGGATGACGATTTCAACACACCCAAAGCGTTTGCCTCATTGTTTGAGTTCGTCAATAAAAGCAACAGGTTCTTCGAACAACACCCTCAGCCTAATCCAGATCTCTGCAAGCATGCTTTAGAGATCTATCTTAGAATTGGTTCGGTGCTGACATTATTTCAACCAACGACGAACGTCGTACAGAAAAAAGATTCCGAAATCACCAGTGCCCTGCAAGAACTGGTACAATCCTGCGGAAAAACCATTGAAACACCCACGATTGATGCACTCATGCAGACATTGCTTGTTGCACGGGAAGGCGCACGGAAGAATAAGGACTATAAAACCGCGGACCGCATCAGAAAAGACCTTGAACAACTCGGGTTTGAAATACAGGACACCACACAGGGTCCGGTATGGAGGAAGAAATAACCTATGAAACGCGTGTTAGTAGGCTTTGATGGATCAGAAGGAGCGGAAAATGCGCTGAACAAGGCGATGATGATCCTTGATGATGATGGAGAGTTAATCCTTGTTGCGATTATCCCACTGCCGTCTGACCGTAACCTTTTAGATCAAAAATCATATGAGATCATCAAGTCACGGGCACATACGATGATCAACAGCGTTATCCATGATATCGGGGTCCATGGATTTATAATCAACGGGATGGTGAAAGAAGGAGAAGATATCGCAGCGGTCATCATCGATGTAGCAAACGATCTTCGCTGCGACTTAATTGTCCTGGGGAGCAGAGGATCTAGCTCACTTGGAAAATACCCGATCGGCAGCGTCGCCAATAAAGTGGTTCAATATGCGGCAAAACCAGTGATGGTTGTCCGATAAAAAAAATGGATTTACTTGCCTTTGCTTTGATGCGCTCGGATGCTTGGACGGACTTTTTCAACGCCTTTACCTTTGTACATCAACCCACGTCCCTTCTGTCCTGCGCTGGTCTTTCCTCGTAAGACACGTCGTCTGTTTGGGAATGCGGAAATCCAATTGATTTTCGGGTCGTTTACTATTGAAGGGTGCGCTGGGTCAACTAAAATGACCTCATAGTAATGATACATGCCGTCTTTTCCGACCCAGTAGGAGTTCAGGACCTCCATGTTGGGGAACTTAGCTGCTGTTCGTTCCTCAATGATTC
>Ga0315536_1000267_pt1 | contig 26385 bp, 24 predicted proteins | sample SalMarSW160230MG_FD_203093 | JGI IMG/M metagenome (GOLD analysis project Ga0315536, IMG submission 203093) | Salt marsh sediment microbial communities from the Plum Island Ecosystem LTER, Massachusetts, United States - Salt Marsh Sediment SW1602-30 ...
ATTCACAATTTTTATGTTAGTGGTAGCATTAACTTGCCATTCATAGCCGACTTGCACAGGTAGTGGTCCGTAGATGCCTCCAACAACATGTCCTGCGCCGTCAAAAACGGTATCGTTTCTCTCCAAAAGAACATAGTCATCAATGTCATCTATAAGAGTGTAGACATCCCCGTTACGTTGGATAGGTGCAGTAGAAGGGTCAATGCTTCCATCAGCTTTAATGGTTATGGCTTCGAAGTCTTGAGCAGATGTGAAGTTAACATAATGTAACATAGCTACTAATGAAAACAAGAGTGCCCAGATGAGTGTCAGTACTAATGCTGTTCTCCTCATAAACATCACCTTTTGCGTTTCCTGAAGTAGATCAGTAAACCAGCGCCCACCAAAACGAGGGCAGTAGTAGAAGATGTAATCACAGTCGCAACAGGAAAAGATTCAGGCAAATCCACACTGAAAGATATTGTTTTTGGGTCCGCAGCGTTGCCAGCCAAGTCAGCCGCATACAAGGTCACGTTATGCGCTCCTTCATCCAAGCCTGTTAAGATCAAGCTATCCGTTATGGTTTGATTTTGTTTTCCGTCTAAGCAATACAGAATTTCGGAAGCAGCCTCACTAACGGTGAAATCCAATTTAACATCTGACGCGACATAGGTTACATTTGGCGGCGACAGAAAAGAGATACTCGGTGAAACGAGGTCTTTGGTGAAATGAACCGTTGAAGAACCAGTTATTTCGAATTTCTCATAGTTAGTTAGAATCGTGTCCGTGTATCCGGTTACGAATTTTTGGCTTACTTCGTAAATAACAGAGCCTACGGCATAAATTGTAAGCGAGAGGTTGCCTCCGCGCCCTCCACGCACATCAGACAGGTTTATTGAAAACGAAGTAGACCTCACGAAGCCTTCGTCAGTGATTGATATTTCGTTTGGTTCCCAACTGGCTTTATAATACAATTTGGATACTGAACGAATAACTTTGTCAAAGTTCGCTTCTGGAATATTTACGTCAAAAGTTAGGTTAAGGTTCTTTGAGTAATATGAACCGTTTTGGGGTGTGTGAATGATAATTACGGGTGGTTTTGCGTCTGCTGGCGGTGGAACTTCAGTGGTCTTATACTCATAGCGGTAAGGGTTTGCCTGTGTTGACTTAACAAAAAAAGCTCCAGCTACTGCTGAGAGCAGAAGCGCCAAAATGAAAGCTGCGGTTAAGAGCGTCTTCTTGTTCACGGGCAACCCCTGCTTAATGCTGGGTTGTTTCTGTTTTAAAAGCGTTTTTATCAAGGTTTCTTGACTAACTGCCTTTTTCTTAGTCAAATTTTCTTGACCAGACCATCATATTTGCCGCCTATTTGGATCCTAATAGCAGATGTATGCAGAAACCTATAGAGGGGGTCTACCTATTGGCGCAGAAAACAGCCAATAGCACGTAAAAACGGCGCATAACACTTCCTTTTAAATAAGGGGGGTATAGACTGTTCCACGCGCTAGAGTAACGCGTAACCCTCAACTGATAGCCGCTAACCGCAACCCAAACTGCAAGCCAGCAGACACATTCGCAAGTTTATTATCTCAGTTTTTCGCCTATAATCACAGGGGTTCATTTTGGGAGTAAACCTTCGCGGCATCGTACCAAAAACGGCGATAAAGCTAGAGGACCTAAGCGGAAAAACCATCGCCATAGACGCGTACAACGCGCTCTACCAGTTTCTCGCCATAATCCGCCAGCCAAACGGCACACCACTCAAAGACAACACCGGAAAAGTCACCAGCCACCTAAGCGGCTTACTCTACAGAACAAGCAACCTCGTAGAGTTAGGCATCAAACCCATCTACGTTTTCGACGGCACACCACCCGTCCTAAAACGAGAAGAAATTCAGCGACGCCGACAAGTCAAAGTGGAAGCCGCAGTCCACTACGAAAAAGCCATAGCAAAAGGCGACACAGCAAAAGCACGCATGTTCGCACAAGCCACCACAAGCCTAAAAGACTACATGAAACAAGACGCCCACAGGCTCCTAGACCTCATGGGACTGCCATGGATTCAGGCCCCCAGCGAAGGCGAAGCCCAAGCCGCACACATGACCCGTCGCGGAGAAGCTGATTACTGCGCCAGCCAAGACTACGACAGCTTGCTTTTCGGAGCCCCCATGCTGCTTAGAAACGTCACCGTCTCAGGCAGAAGAAAACTCCCCAGCAAAAACATCTACATCGACGTTGTTCCCGAACTGGTCGTGCTGGACAGCGTCCTCAAAGAATGCGGAATCACCTACGAACAACTCATCGACGTAGGCATTCTCATCGGCACGGACTTCAACCCAGACGGCATAAAAGGGTTAGGACCCAAAACCGCCCTAAAACTGGTAAAAGAACACGGCACACTCGAAAACGCATTGCCTCACATAAAAACCCCCGAGTTTCCACATCCACCCGAACAAATACGCGAAATATTCCTGCACCCGAAAGTGCGTGACGACTACACACTTGAATGGAAAGAGCCTAACGTAGAAGGCATCGTGGATTTTCTAGTCAGAGAAAAAGACTTCTCCGAAGCCCGCGTGAGAAAAGCGGTAGAAAAAATGCAGGAAGGCACCAAAGAGCTTAAGAGTAAAACCACCTTGGAAAAATGGTTCGGGTAAACCCAACATTTTCCACAGCTAAAGAACTAAAATTTTTGCCCATACTTCCCCGTTAAAGGAACGAAAGCCACTCCACCAAGATTCTCCTGCTCAATCTTTCCATCCGACCCTTTCGTGATTTTCAAAAGATGCTGAAACAGCGAAACACTGCCAACAGGAATCAACAAAACACCGTTAAGCTTCAACTGTTCAACCAGAGGCTCAGGCACACTCGGAGCAGCAGCAGTCACCACAACACGCTCATAAGGAGCCTTCTCAGCATACCCTTTAGACCCATCACCACTCACTATTTTCACACGATCACTATAACCCGCGTTCATAATGTTTTTTCTCGCGTTCTCAGCCAAAGCCTGCACAATCTCCACAGTGTAAACACATCCCCACTCGCTCCTAGGCGAATCGCCAGGCGCAACAATCTCCGCAATCGTGGCAGAGTGCCAACCTGAACCCGCACCGACCTCCAAAACTTTCTGGCCAACCTCCAAATGGAGGGCTTCATTCATTATTGAAACCATGTATCGCCTAGCCCAGCACACGGCTGAAGCTATGTGGCGCAGAGATTGTTTGGCCAAAACCTATGGAAAGCGGCGTGTCCACGGCACTGTACGACTGCATTTCGGACGGCAGAAACTTTGCACGAGGCACCGCACGCATCGCCTTAATCACGTTGGGCGAGCGCAAAATCCCCTGTTTGATAAGACTGTCGATGAGTTTTTCCCAGTCTGTCTTTTCCAACTCGAAACACCATTCCAAATAGTGTAAGAGGCTCCTTTTTAACCATATGCGTAGAGAGGGAAAAGAGAGTGGAAAAAGAAGCTACTTCACTGTAACAGATTTCGCTAGGTTCCTCGGCATATCAGGATTATAACCCTTCTCAAGAGTCATATAGTAAGCCAAAAGTTGCAGAGGTATCACAAAAGGTATTGGCGACAAAACCTCAGGTATTCCCTTTGGCACCTCAACGTAATCATCCGCAAGCGCCTTAATTTCCTCGTCACCCTCCTCTATAATCGCGATTATCGAGGCACCTCTGGCTTTCATCTCCATAATGTTACCTATCAAAGTCCTGTGAGTTCCATCCTTGGCACAGATAAACACCACCGGAAAACCAGGTTCAATCAAGCTAATTGGACCATGCTTACTTTCCCCCGCTGGAAACGCTATTGAAGGAATGTAGGCGATTTCCATCAGTTTAAGCCGCCCTTCATAGGCTGTTGCCGTGCTAACACCCCGCCCCAAAAAGAAGAACATGTTGGCATCCTTGTATTTCTTGGCAACTTCCTTAATCTTCTCCTCCTGCGTTTGAATTATCGTCTCAACAATCTCCGGCAGTTTTTCCAGCCTCTCCGCAATGAAATCCATCTCATCCTGCGAAATTTTACCCCGCTTCTTTGACAACCTAAGCGCAAGCTGCGCCAGCACAGAAAGCTGCGAAGTAAAAGTTTTCGTAGCAGCCACACCTATTTCAGGACCCGACTGCTGCCCCACATAAACCCGAGAAACACGCGTCAAAGTAGAACCAATTACATTAGTCAAGCCAAGTATGGTTGCAGCCCGCTGCTGGGCACATGTCACCGCAGCTAACGTGTCAGCCGTTTCCCCTGACTGGCTTACCGCCAATATGGTACTGTCAATGTTAACGGATTTACCATGCTGCTCCAAGAACTCTGAAGCGTAAACAGGATACGTTGGCAAAAACGCAAGCTTCGAGAACATATACGACGCAGCCAAGCAAGCGTGATAAGACGTGCCACATGCAACCAAGTAGACTTCGCTGGCACGGTCAAGGAAAGTGGAGATCAGATCAAGATAATGCTCCTGCATTCTCAACGTGTTGCGAAGAGTCGCAGGCTGCTCATGAATCTCCTTCAACATAAAGTGCGGGTAACCTTGTTTAACCGCCATTTCAGGCGTCCAAGCAACAACCTTCGGTTCCCGCGTTACAACGCTTGAATCCGAAATTTTTCTGATTTCGTAACCTGCGGCTGAAAGGGTGATGAGTTCTCCGTCTTCCACGAAAACTGCCTTGTTGGTTACTGAAAGGAACGCTGGAATGTCAGATGCGAAGTAAACGCCGTTTTCGCTGACACCTAAAATCAGGGGACTTTCGTTTCGGGCACATATTATTTTGTCAGGTTCCCTAGTTGAGATCACCGCAAGGGCGTATGAACCGTCAAGCTTTCTAACAGACTCCATGACGGCAGTAACCAAATCTAATTCAGGACTTTTTTCAAGCTTCTCCTCAATAAGGTGAGCTATTACTTCAGTATCTGTCTTTGAAACAAAATTATGACCATTATTTTCCAGTTCAAGCTTCAACTCAGAAAAATTTTCTATAATTCCGTTATGAACCACCATGAGGTTTCCCGTGCAATCGGAATGCGGATGCGCGTTAACCTTTAACGGCGCACCATGTGTGGCCCATCTCGTGTGCCCTATACCAACGTTACCCGGCAAATCATCCAAGTTCAAAAGCTTGTGAACTTCATCGATTTTTCCCTTATCCTTTTTCACGTAGATTTTTCCATCCTGAATGGTCGCTATGCCCACAGAGTCATATCCGCGATACTCAAGCCGCTTCAGCGACTCATGAATCAAAGGAGCCGCATTTCCTTCTTTCAGTATGCAGCCGAAAATTCCACACATTTTTAAGCCTCTTTCTTTCCAAGGTTAGATCTTTGAAGCTTATTCAAGGCTTTCTTCTCTTAATAAGGATTTTTAGAATAAAACTGTGTACTCTAAAAAAACTTTTTTAACGGTTTCCTTTGACTGCCGCTTTACCGCGGTCTTTTCAGTCTCAGCGCGTGTTTTCGGTGACACTATAACAAAATTTTTAATAACGGATTGAGCTTTATGACTGGGAGAAATCATTATGGAAAAGAAACTGCTGCTTCAAGACGATGGCAAGACACAGAAAGCAAAAGAAATCAGCATCATGCAGAACCCGCAGAAGTTACAGATGATTTTGGGCAAGCTAAGCTGGAAAATCCTGACGATGCTTTCCGAAAAGGAAATGTATCCTCTGGAAATTGCTCGGCAACTGGGCGTCCACGAGCAGAAGGTCTATTATCACATAAGAAAACTGGCGAAAGCAGGAGCCATAGCAGTCCAGAAGGAGGAAAAAATGAAGGGAGCAACGGCAAAATACTACAAAACAGTCTCCTCTGCCTTTGGCGTAGAATTCCCGAAAGGATACAAGACAATTCACGGCTGCTCTCTTTTGAGTATGGACGAGAAAATCCAACGGTTCTTCCAGGAATTCGTCAATGGAAAAGGCGTTCTGGAAGGGAAAATAGTGGTGGGCAGCCCCACGCCGCATGGGCCTTTCAAAACCAGCGCCAGAGACGGTCATTACGCGGCGCATCTGACGCTTTTTATGGGGGGGTTCGCGAAGATGCCCACGGATTTTGCCATAAAGTTAGACGTGGATGTTAAGGCTGAGAAGGAGGAGAAAGGCAACCTTATTCTGGTGGGTGGTCCGGGAACGAATTTGCTTACTCAGGAAATTAACGAGTATTTGCCAATTAGGTTTAACATGCAGTCCAGTAGTCAAGGGTTTTTGCTGGGTGGTTTGTCATCAAATAAGACTTCACGTGTTTACACCGCCGACTCGGCGGGGTTGATAGCTAAAATTGTGAATCCATGGGATAAAACCAGGCGCATCGTGGTTTTGGCGGGAAATAAAGCCGTAGGAACCAAAGCTTGTGTTTTGGCTTTAACGAATTTTTGGAAGAAAACCCTGCAGCATTATGGTGATGAGGACACTTTTGCGACTGTTATTCAAGGTTTCGATTTGGATGGAGACGGAAAAGTGGATTCCATCGAGGTATTGGAGTAGAAATGGCCACTTCCGAGTTACGGGAAATCGTTTTTGGGTATGGTCACGAGAACGTTCTAGCGGTACATAAGACCACCGTGGAATTCACAAGGGACAAGCATCTGTCAAAAAAAGGAGACTGCATAGTTGCTGTGGCTGCGGACAAGGGTTTAGCCGATTTAAGCGCTGAGTTTAAGGAGAACCTGCGAAAACCCCATGCGAAATTGACTATATTAATTGAAGCGGGTGAAATCAAGGAGCGCGTGGAGGCTAACGGTTCTCCGCAGCTAATTCTGACTCATCCCACGGACATGGTTATTAGGAAAAGCGATTACGTGGATAATCGCACGTTAGCGATTCAAGCTGACAAAGCCGCGCTGGATTTGTCCAGAGACTTGGTGGAAAAACTGAGGAATCCAAAGCAAAAAGTGAAAATTACCCTCGAAGTGCGTGTTTAAAGAATTTTAGCGTCCAAAACAATCTGCCACTCGTAAGGTGCGGTCTCGCGGATAGTTTTTGCTGAAAGGAAGGCATCAACTTTTCTGCCCGTTTTTTCCACAGCCTCGGAAAAACGTTGTTGCGCGTTTTCTATGGAGTCGGGAAGGCGACTGAAAGCGTAATAGTGAACGACGCCGCCTGATGGCTTCACCGCTCTGCAAGCCGCGTCGATAAATTCATTGGCTTTTTCGGGCAGGTTCATGATTACGCGGTCTGCAACACCTGAAAGCCTGTTCTCAATTACTTGTCTTGCATCGCCGAGGATGGGGATAACACGGTTTTCTACTCTGTTGAGTCTGATGTTTCTCTTCAGGTAGCTGATTGCTTCAGGGTTTATGTCAACAGCAAAAACTTTTACGTCTGCGTTGGTTTTGGCGATAAGCACTGAGAAAGGTCCAACTCCCGCGAACAGGTCCACCACGGTTTCGCCTTTCTGAACAAGAGACGCAACCCTGTTGTGTTCATGTGAAAGCCGCGGAGAAAAGTACGCTTTCGCAACGTCAACGTGGTATTGGCAGTCGTATTCCTTGTGGACGGTTGTGGTTTTGTGTTCTCCCGCGATAATTTCGAACTCGCGCAGGCGATAGGTTCCGCTGACTGCGCCGACCTTTGCAAGCACCGTGTGCACGTTTTTGTGTGCCGCCAAGACCGCTTTGCCAATGAGGTTTTTATGTGCTTGAAGCTCGGGCGGAATCTCGATTATCGCTATATCGCCGATTACATCTAGTCCGTGCGGCAGGCTAGCCAGCAAATGTGGAGACAGATGATTTTCAAGAATTTGGTCAAGTGTTTTTCTTTTCTGCCTTTTTCTGGTGAAAACGCTGGCTATGAGTGTGAAATCAGGCAGCTGTTCCTTCAGTTTTGCCAGTTCGTTTTCGTCTGGTTGACGAATAAGCGGCAAGTAGATGCAATTCGCGTTCCGTTGAATCTCGAGCTCTCGATTACTTATCCCTAGTTTGTTGGCTAAAACGAGGGCTTTCTCTCCATGAATTTTCTTTACTTTTAAGCAGAGTGAAGTTTCAGTCATGAAATCAGCCGCTTTTTTCTATTCTGAAAAGGTTATTCGCTTTTTGAATGTTAAACCGTACCTTAAGCATCTTTTTCACAAGCCAAATGTTCGTCTCCAAATGGTCCGAAACCTCTCTTGCCAAAAAGGTCGAAGTGCCTTCTGCCAAAGCCATGTACGGGATAAGCATGTCCGCCATATGCACATCCACGGTGGGTCTAACGGAAAGCTCTGCATAAAGTTTTTCAGCCGCGCCTCTACCAACGGCCTCGCTGGTTTTTTTAAGCTCTCCTATCGCATCTGCACCGATTATCGAGTTTGTTTCGGTTTCAGCCCACAAGGTGATGGAGCTGCCTTTTTGGAAGGGATTCGATTTGTCGTTAACGACTTGAATGTTCGCAGTGTATCCTTTCGCTGAAAGGTATTCGCTTGCAGTTTTTGCTTGGCGCTCGGCGACTTTCCTATCCGCTAGAAACGTGCAAACTGAAATGCCTTTCACGCTTCTTAGCTTGCCAAAGCTGTTTAGCGTGATTGGCTGTAATGGTTGGGGTGGCTTTACGGTCAGTGTTACTTCTCCCATTCCTTTAGGGTAGTAGCCGTATCTGTGCACGTTCACGCTTGCTTCGATGCCCATATGCTTCAGCGTCGGCAGGAAAACGTTCTGCAGGTAGTTTATGGTGGGTGAGTGGGAGACATCTGTTCCGCCTTTTGCCACGTGCAAGCGCACTGTGTCGTTGGCGAATATGCATATGGGCAGTGTTGCCATCAGAAGCATGGGTATGCTTCCTGCGGTTCCGATTTCAGCCTCGAAGTTTCCTCCGTTCACTTTTCGGGGTGTAAACCATAGTTCTTTAGAGCCAAGTGCTGCGCCTTTTACTTCTGCGTTGCAGAGTTTAGCCGCTGTTAAAACGGCTTCCAGATGCTGGGGTTTCAAGCCTTGCCGTGGCCTGTTTTGTCTGATGTTATAGATGTGCAGGGGTTCGCCCTTGGCGGCTGCTAGGGCTACTGCTAGTCTCAGGATTGTGCCGCTTCCGCTTTTTTGGCTTCCGTCGATTTTAAACAATTTGGCTTCTCTCTGAGTTTTGGGTTCAAATAGGGGTTGCAAATAATTAATAAGCGCCTTGAGTATTTTAGAATTTGAGGGAGAAGATTATGAGCGGTGAAAAAGAGAACTTAGAAAGGCTTGTAGAGAGAATTGATGAACTTCTTGTTGTTTTAAGCAGGATTTCAGATGACCTGCGAAGCATGTCAGAATCAATAAAATCAGTTGTAGGGTCACAGGTCACTCAGCCAGCCCCTCAAACGCCTGAGGCTGTTTCTCATAAAATTCACGAAAACAAGTCCGTGGAAGATGTGCGAGTTGCGTTTCCAGAAGATTTAGAAGCCCTGCTTAGTTTTCAAGAGAAAGACGACTACATAATGGTGAAGCCACGGCAGTTTCTCGGCTCTGAAAACTTCGCGAAAATCGCCTCCGCAGTGCGAGGCATGGGCGGAGAATACATAAGCGCCGGAAAAGACTCGCATTTCAGGGTGCCCAAGAAAGCTTAGCTGTACCTCAGTTTGAAGCTTTCAAATTCTCCTGCGAAGTTTTCCCAAGTGAAGTCAACGTTTGTAACTCTTGCGCTTGATGGCCCATGCTTGCAGAACGCTATCAGTTTTTGCACGGCTTCTTTTTCGCCTTCAAACACTGCTTCCACTCCGCCGTCTGGCAAATTTCGAATCCATCCCTTCACGTTATAACGGTCTGCATTGTGTTTAGTTGCTGATCTGAAAAATACTCCTTGCACTCTGCCTGCCACGAAAACGTGAGCTCGGGTTTTCATGTTTTTCTCCGCTCCAGATTCATCGACTTGTAACATGAATTTGACGTTTTTTGCGGTTTAAGAACTTTCACTTTAACACACCTCTCTGCTGTGTGGGTGGGTCGTTTGCGCACGCGTTTTAAAAGCGTTTTTCAGCTGTCAAATTAATGGTGAACGTGAGTGTTAAAAAACAATTCTGGGAAGCTGCTTGTGTACGCGTCAACGGATGCTCCTCGCAAGAAACGTTTGGCATCAGTCAGGACTGCAACGGAGGAAACAGCTAAGCTTTTGAATTTGGATTTTGAGGTTGTTAGGTTTAGAAACAACTGTTCACAGATTTACGTTTACTACGAGTGCGGCGACGGAAATGAGCCTATCCCGCTTTATTGCGATGAAGGCAAGGCGGGCGACCTGCAGGAAATCTGTGAAACCTTGCGGAAAATGGTGTTTGTGCTGTCGTTTCACCCTAAGCATTCAGCGCTGAAGCAAGTGCGCGGTGCCATCATGAGAGCTTCTTGAATTTGATGCTTTGATTTTCCAGCGCCACTTCGAAAACTTGGTTCACATCGAAGGCTATGCCTAGACTGTCATATTCCTGCTCGGTTAAGAATAACAGTATTTTCGGTATAGTGAACTGTGTTCTCTGCTGGAGGAAAGGCATCTGCTGCTGCAGTGCTTGCAACACATCCTGCGCCATTTTCCCTTCATCCGATTGCGGCCTGACCACAAAGGGCGAAACGCCTCGTTCTTCAACCAGCTCTATTCGTTTTCCAAGGTTACCGTCTAAATCACGGGCGGATTCGATTTTGTTGACTCTTACTCGAAACACGTTCATTCACGCTCGTTAAAGAATATTCAAATCACAGATTTAAGCGTAAGACATGCCTGCGGGCTTAAACAGAAATTTCAGGTTGCCAACTGCTTCGTTGTAGCGAGATTCACGTATTTGCCTCTGAACCCCTGCAAAGAGCCCAGAATGCTTCGGATGGCTTCCGTGGTTTTCGGGTTTTCAATTTCCACGAAGTTCTTGAACCTAACAAAAGTCATCCTTTGCCTGCCTTCAGCGAAAGCGCAGTACTCCTCGAACGTTTCAAAACAACTTTCCGAGCCGTATTTTCCCCAAAGTTCTCCGCTGTCTCCAGTTAACCGTTCCATAAAGTCCGCGATTCCTTGAACCTGCATGACGGGTTTTTTAACGTAGAACAAGAGTTTCTGCGCGGTTTTGGGAGCCACTTGATTTTTACGAACGAAAGCATGAGTTCCACCGCTGACTTTGTTGCGTTCACGTAGCTTGTTCCAGTACTTTTTGTCAGCAACCAAGATGAAGGCGTAACGCTCACGTTTCATGCGTGAATCTTCCTGCAGAATAGAATACGCAAATTTCTGAAAATAACAGTTTCGGCAGTCCCCAAGCTTTACTGAACTGTTGCGCCCTCAGTGAACCATTGGTTGACTCTATATATAGAGGGGGTATAGACAAAAATTCACGCGCTAGCCACACTGAAAAAACGATAGCAAAATAGAAACGTGGTTTTCCTGAGGGAACTTACCTAATGAAGCTTTCTGTGAAGGTAAAAGTTTATATTTTTGTTGGGTTTTTGCATAATTCCGATTGAAAACAATGTTCTAACGTGAAAAATGAGGTTAACAAAATGGCATATCTAACAACAACAGGTTCAGGACAACCCGTCCTAATTCTCAAGGAAGGAACAACAAGAAGCAGAGGGAAAGAAGCTCAAAGAAACAACATAATGGCTGCACGCGTGATCGGTGAAGTCTTGAAGACCACGCTTGGTCCGCGCGGAATGGATAAAATGCTTATCGACGGCTTAGGTGACATCACTATAACAAATGATGGCGCAGCGATCCTAGACGAAATTGATGTGGAGCATCCAGCGGCAAAGATGATGGTGGAAATCGCTAAGACGCAGGATGACATGGTTGGCGACGGAACAACAACCGCAGTCGTTCTCGCAAGCGAACTTCTTAAAAAAGCCGAAGAACTCCTCGACCAGAACATTCACCCCACGATACTTGTAAGCGGCTACAGAAAAGCAGCTCAAAAAGCCATCGAAACCATAAACAAAATCGCCGTGCCAGTTGACATCGAAGACAGCAAAACCCTGCTTAAAGTTGCTTTAACTTCGATGAACAGCAAAGCAGTCGGCGCAGCAAGAGAACACCTAGCAAAAATCTCCATAGACGCCGTAAAGCAAATCACCGAGCAACGTGGAGACAGAAAAATAGCCGACATAGACAACCTGCAACTCGTAAAGAAAACAGGCAAAAGCCTTCTCGAAACACAGCTTATAACAGGCATAATAATCGACAAGGAAATCGTTCACCCCGGCATGCCGAAAAAGAAGGAAAACGCGAAAATAGCGCTCTTGGATTCCGCATTAGAAATTGAAAAAACCGAAATCAGCGCCGAAATCCGCATCCGCGACCCAACCCAAATGAAAGCGTTCCTAGACCAAGAATCCAACATGATGAAGAAAATGGTGGACAAAATCAAAGCCTCAAAAGCAGACGCAGTCTTCTGCCAAAAAGGCATCGACGACATGGTCCAACACTTCCTCGCAAAAGAAGGCATCATGGCAGCACGCAGAGTCAAAGAATCCGACATGGAAAAACTCTCACGCGCCACAGGCGGCAGAATAATCTCCGACCTAGACGACCTCAACGCCAAAGACCTAGGCCAAGCAGGCATAGTAGAAGAACGCAAAATCGGAGACGACAAAATGATCTTCGTAGAAAAATGCAAAGACCCACACAGCGTAGCCATACTCATACGCGCAGGACTCGAACGCATGGTAGACGAAGCCGAACGAGCCATGATCGACTCACTTTCAGTAGTCTCAGACGTCATAGAAAACAACAAAATCGTAGCCGGCGGCGGCGCAACAGAAGTTGAAGTCGCCAAAGAACTCCGCAAATACGCCACAAAAGTCGGCGGCAGAGAACAACTCGCCATAGAAGCCTTCGCAGAAGCCGTCGAAATAATACCCAGAACCCTCGCAGAAAACGCAGGCCTAGAACCCATAGACATAATCGTCGCACTAAGATCAGCCCACGAAAAAGCAGACGGCAAATACAAAGGCGTCAACGTCTTCACAGGCAAAATACAAAACAGCCTCGAAAACGGCGTAATCGAACCCTCAGTAGTCAAAGAACAAGCCATAAAATCAGCCGCAGAATCCGCAGCCATGATACTACGCATCGACGACGTAATCACAGCCAAAGCACCAGCAGGCGGTCCAGGCGGAATGCCCCCAGGCGGTCCTGAAGGCGGATACTAAACCCCTTCCATTTTTCTTTATTTTTTGTCTCTTTAAAAAAGCAAATTGATTCTTTTTCGCAACTTTCTGTTGCTGAAAAGTTTCAGTGCATCGGTGATTTTTCTGATTCCGCGGGTTGCTACTGCTCACGGACTAGACCCCCTCCCTTTTAAATAGGCTAATCTTTTTTTATGCATGCTTTTAGTTGATGGGCAACTTGCTCGCCATAGGCGCAAAACAGGATGCTTGCACAATCGCTATTTTTATTAAACCAAACACCTTAGAGTACCCTCTCGCCATCACCTGCTCCGGTAGTATAGTCCGGTCAAGTATAACGGCCTCTCGAGCCGTGGACCCGGGTCCGAATCCCGGCCGGAGCACCAACTCACCTTACGCTTCTCTGCAGATATTATAGAAAATATTTTAAGAACGGCAAATCTCGTATGCTCTTGTAGCGCTCAGTTCTCGATGCCGCGGCGCGATTAGGATGGATAACTAAACGCAGAATCCTGAAGGCAGCATCAATGCTCAAGAAGAGGCAACACGCCATGCGGCGTCTTCGTTGGGCGTGGAGGAAAGTCTGAGCCTTCCCGTTGATGAACTGATTGCGCGTTTGGGTTCGTCTCTTAGCGGTCTCGGTTCTGAGGATGCGGAGAATCGCTTGGAGGTTTTTGGTCGCAATGAGCTTGCCAGAAGGAAGAAGCGTGCGGGCATAGTTGAGTTTCTGATGCATTTCAGGAGTCCGTTGGTAATCATACTGATTTTTGCCGCGTTGATTTCTGGCGTTCTCCAAGAAATAGCCAACATGGTAATCATCCTTTCGATAGTTTTCATAAGCGTCATCCTCGATTATTATCAAGAATCCAAAGCGAGCCGAGCCGCAGAGCTGCTGAAGGAAAAGGTAACAACCACCGCAACTGTGCTCCGAGATGGCACCCGAAGGGAAGTGAAGCTTTCGGAAATCGTGCCAGGCGACATAATTTACCTTTCCGCGGGAGACATCGCACCCGCAGACGCGAGGGTGATAACCGCAAAGGACCTGTTCATAAACCAGTCGGCGCTGACAGGTGAGTCATTTCCCGTCGAGAAAACTTCTGCGCCCGTAACTGGGCAGGCTACGTCGGTTACACATTGGAGTAATTACCTTTTCATGGGGACCTCGGTGGTGAGCGGAACCGCAACAGCCGTTGTTGTTAAGACGGGCGGCTCAACCGAGTATGGCAAAATCGCTAAAAAACTTGTTGGCGCGGTTCCAGAGACCGAGTTTGAGCGCGGAATCAAAGGCTTCGGTTTTCTCATCATGCAAGTCACCATGCTTCTGGTTTTGTTCGTCTTTTTCGTAAACGCCCTGCTTGGTCGCGGCGTGTTGGATTCGCTTCTGTTCTCCGTGGCTCTCGCGGTGGGCTTAACCCCTGAACTGTTGCCCATGATTATCACCGTGAACCTTTCCAAGGGCGCCATCGCCATGTCCAAGAAAGGCGTCATCGTAAAACGGTTGTCATCCATCGAGAATTTCGGCAGCATGAACGTGCTCTGCACTGACAAGACGGGAACTCTCACGGAAAACCGGATAACGCTGGTGTTGCACATAGACGCTGAGGGAAACGAGAACGACAAGATACTCCTGTACTCTTTCCTGAACAGTTACTTCCAAACAGGATTGAAGAGTCCGCTTGACGAGGCTATACTGGCACACAAGGAACTGAACATCAGCAGCTTCCAGAAAGTCGATGAAGTCCCGTTTGACTTCGTGCGCAGACGCGTCTCAGTGGTTGTTGAACGCAAGAGGCAACGTTTCTTCATCGCCAAAGGCGCCCCTGAAGAAATTCTAAAAGTCTGTTCTTACACCGAGTTGGCGGGGATACCCTCTGACCTAACTGAAGAGATGCAGAAAAAAATTGGGCAGAAATTCTATGATTTAAGTAGCGACGGCTTTAGGGTTTTAGGTGTCGCCTACAAGAAGCTTCGGAAGGAGAAAGCGGTTTACTCCGTCAACGACGAGACTGACATGGTGTTCCTCGGGTTCGTGGCGTTCTTGGACCCGCCGAAGGAAACCGCCGAGCAATCGCTGCAACTGCTGAGCAACGCTGGAATAGAGCTGAAAATCCTCACAGGTGACAATGAGATGGTCACAAGAAAAACGTGTGAGCAGTTGGGCTTCGAAATAAAAGGCGTCGTCCTTGGCAGGGAGATTTTGCAGATGTCGGATGAGGGTCTCGCCCGAATCGTTGAAGAAGCCAACGTGTTTGCGCGTGTTACGCCTGTCCAGAAAGACCGCATCATTAACGTTTTGAAGACCAACGGTCACGTGGTCGGTTTCATGGGCGACGGCATAAACGATGCTCCTTCATTAAGGACTTCTGACGTGGGCGTGTCGGTTGACAATGCTGTGGACGTTGCTAAGGAATCTGCTGACATCATCCTGTTGAAGAATGATTTGACTGTTTTGGGCGAAGGAGTGCTGGAGGGACGGAAAACGTTCGGCAACACCATGAAGTACATCATGATGGGCATCAGCTCGAACTTCGGCAACATGTTCAGCGTTGCCGGCGCCTCCTTGGTTTTGCCGTTGCTTGGATTTGATTTTCTGCCCATGCTTCCTATTCAGATTCTTCTCAACAACTTGCTTTACGACGTGTCCCAGTCCACTATAACCACGGACAATGTTGACCCAGAGTATGTGGAGAAGCCTAAGCGGTGGGACATCGGTTTCATAAAGAACTTTATGATTTCTCTGGGACCAGTGAGCTCCATATTCGATTTCTTAACGTTCTTTATTATGCTGTTTGTGTTTCTCCCCATGGTGCCCGCGTTCGCGCCGCCAGCCCAAAAAGAGCAGCTGTTTCAGACGGCGTGGTTTATTGAGTCGCTGGTTACTCAGACTCTTGTTATCTTCGCTTTTCGCACGCGGCACTCGCCGTTTTGGAGGAGCAAACCTGGCAGACTCCTGACGATAAGCAGCGTGAGCATAGTTGCTTTCGCGTTGATACTGCCGTACACTTTCTTGGGTGACAGGTACTTCCACTTTGTTCAGCCTCCAATAGGGTTTTTCGCTGTCTTAACCGCGCTTGTAATCGCTTACCTGCTACTGGCTGAAGTGGTCAAAAACTGGTTCTACGCACGGCACGCATACAGATTGGAGCAGGTTTTGATTCCGAAGAGGCGTGCAGCACTCTATCTCAGCAGAACAACGCGGCTTGTCCAAGACATCGTCGCAGTTGTTTGCCTCCGCGTTGAAGACGAAATATCAGTCAGTTCCCTGCTTGACGACTTGGCGAGAAGCATGAACTACCCGTTCACCGCAGACGAGGTAGTGCAGAACCTTCACCACTTAAGACGCACGAGACTCATCAGCATAGACTGGCACAAACGTTTGATAAAGCGAGAAAAGCCGATGAAAGAATACGTGGCAACACGCGTGGTAACTAGCGAGATGTGGCCTATAATCAGTGAAGACTGGCGAAGAACAAGCAGAGCTATAGAAGCCGAATACGGTAAAGCGAACCCAGAATATCGAGAGTTGCTCTACCCAAAACAAGAATAACCACGCAGCCTGTAATCCAGACACTAAGGGGGGGTATAGACTGCTTCAAGCATTAGTTCGGAGCTTACTTTGCTCGTCTTCCTGTTTCAGCAGTTGACTCGCCAAGCTTGCCAAGAAGACCACGCTGAACGCCAACGCGGCTATCCCAATTTTATAAGTAAATTCGATGTCGGAAAAGAAAAGTGCGAAAACAGACACCAGCATCAGCGCTAACACCAAGGCCTCTTGTACGCCGCTCATATTGCCTAAGCCTAATCGGCTGCTCATTTTCGCGTCACCTTGTTCGTTTTTCTCAGCGTCACTTATTAGGTTTCTCTTTTGCCTGCTTTTTTTACATAAACGTTAAAACTTGACGATGTGTAATAAGCTTTTATAAGAATGACCATGAGATGTTTATGCGACGAAACCACCGCTTCCAAAACGTGAGGGCGTAAATTAAATGCCCTACATTAAAAAAATAGAGCTTAAAGGCTTCAAGTCCTTCGGACCGCAAACAGTTAAAGTAAACCTAGATAAGGGCTTCACCGCCATAACTGGCCCCAACGGAAGCGGAAAAACCAACATCATGGACGCATGCCTGTTCGCACTTGGAGAGTTAAGCACCAGAAGAATGCGCGCTGAAAACGCTGCCAAACTGATTTTTCACGGTTCTGAAAAGGCAGGTCTGGAAAAGGCAAAAAGAGCTAAGGTTATAATTCAATTTGACAATTCAGACGGCACCATGCCAGTTGACACCGTAACAGTTACTGTTTCGCGGGAAGTTTACAGAAACGGCCAAAGCGTTTACCGGCTGAACGGTAGAAGAATCTCACGGACGCATATACTTGAAATTCTTTCAATGGCAGCGATAAGCAGCGCAAGCCAAAACATAATCCCACAAGGCACCATAACGCGGCTGACGGATGTTAACCCGACGGAACGCAGAAAAATCATTGAAGACCTTGTTGGAATCGCGCAGTACGACGCTGAAAAAACTGATGCGGAGGAAAAACTTCGCACAGCTGACATTTCAATTCGGACAGCCATGGGGCGAATAGATGAAGTGCAAAGTCGACTGGACGACCTTGAACGGGAACGCAACGAACTTTTACGGTACAATTTCATCCAGAACGAGATTAAAAAGTTCGAAGCGGTAAAAATCTCCCATGACGTTATTCAGCTAAACAAAAAAGTTAAGGAAGCGTCAACGCAAGCTGACAAGGTCAGGAGTAAAGTTGAAAAGTTCCGTGAATTGCGCAACACTCGAAGAGCCAAAAGAAGAGAAGTCGAAGGAGAATGGCGAAAACTCAGCTCAGAAATGGTTGAAGAAGGCGGTTCCCAAGTTCTAAAGGTGCAGATTAAAATCGGCGAATTAAAATCGAAACTCACAGAACTTACTACGAAAATAAGCTCTGGACAGGCAAGTCTCGAAAGCTTAAGGCGCGTAAGAGAGAATAATCTGGAACAGTACCAGTCACTTAGAACCGAGATTCAAGAAAACCGTTTGAAAATAAGAAAGTTACGCGTTGAACACGAAAACCTGCAGTCTCAAATCAGCGCAAAAGATGGTGAACATGAATCTCTGGCGCAGGAGACAGCTCAGCTTTGGGGTGGCCTCGGCGAAAATAGCAAGAAGATACGTCAAATCGAAACGCAGGTTGACTCACGCTACCGGAAGCTTGCCTTTTTAAGATCGGAATTCTTGAAGGATCGAACTGCGGTTCACCTCAGTTCTAGGCGGCTCAAGGAACTGACCGAGCGTAAGGATAGATTCACCGCTACGCTTTCCGAAATTGAGACTTCACTTAACGAGCTGGATAAGGTGCAGAAAGAGCAAAAAGCTCAGCTTAAGAGCCTTGAGCATAATCTTGAGCGAAGAACTGCCCAGAGAGAGGCTGTTGAAAAGGAGATTTCTGAAGCGGGGAAAATCGCGAGTTCCGCGAAGGAAGCGGTGATAGAGTTTGTTACTCAGCGGGAGCTTGCGGAAACTGTGGCGGCTGAAGAAAAAGCGTTAAGAAGCATAGAAGAACTGGGTGAGTTAGGGGCAATCTCAGGCATCTATGGTAGATTGCGCAAGCTGATTAAAGTTGATAAAGCTTACCGGAAAGCCATAGTGGCGGCTGCCGCGGGGTGGCTTAACGCGTTAGTTGTGAAAGACATTGATTCCGCCTTTATGTGCACAGAAACGTTGAAGCGGATGAAGCTGGGAAGAATAAAAATTATTCCGCTTCAAGGAGCTTCAAATCCTCATTCACTGAAAATGCCTCAAAAACAGGGTGTTCAAGGTGTTGCTTCCTCCTTTGTTAGGTGCGCACGGACTTATGAGCCAGCGGTTAACTACGTTTTTGGAGACACGTTTATTGTTTCTGCGGATAAGGCGGCGTTTGCTCTCTCAAGTGAAGGATATCGAACGGTTACGGTGAATGGGAACCTTTACGAGGCTGGAGGAGGCTTTGAAAGCGGTTATTACAGGTCGCCGATAGATTTTTCGAAGATTATTCCGAGTGAAAACGCCATTAAAAGCCTTGATGAAGCGGTGAAGGCGCTTCAGCAGCATCTTTCTCAGAGAGATAGTGATATTTCTGTTTTCGAAGAGGAGATTGAGCGCACCAAGATTGAGATTGCTCGTTTGTCAGATTCCATAGGCACTCTTGACCGGGAGATGGTTCGGGTGAAGCGAAACGTCAAACGGACTCAAAGTAACATCAAGCGTGTCGAAAGGTATTGTTTAAAACTTGACAAAGAAATTGAAACTGGAAAAGCTCACATGGGATTATACAAATCTGAAAGAAGTGCCATTCAGAAAGAAACTCAAAAGTTGCAAGCTGAACTGGGCGTTCTAAGGAATAAAACGGATGTTGGTCACATTCAGGAGTTGGAGGTGAAGCGAGAAAAGCTTGCGGAAGAGATAATCACACTTAGGCAGAACTTGGGCACTGTGCAAACGGATATGTCTACACGTCAATCTCAATTTGACAATGTCTTGCGGGTTGGATATCAAAACGCCAAGATTCAGCTTTCGAAAGTTAAGCAGCAGCATAATAAGGTCGAGAAGGAAGTAGGTGAAGCGCTTCAAGAGCGGGAATCTCTCAAGCAGGAACTTCAGGAACTGGAAAAGAGCCGTGTTGAACTTTCTAAGGTGATTTTTTCTGCGAGAGAGGAAGCTAAAAAGTTCACTGCGCAGATAGACAATATTGACGGGGAGCTTCGGGGGCTTGATTCTGAGTATGAGCAGGCTGAGATGCTTCTAAATCAATTACAGTTGAATGTTCAGAGTTGTAATTTGCAGCTTCAGCAGCATCAAAATCAGCTTAGGTTGTTCGGGTATGAACAGCCTTTGGAAACTACGCAGAAGCAGGTTGAGGAAGCTGAAACTTCGATAAGGATGATGCGGTTTGAGCTTGAGAGGATTGGTGGGGTGAATCAGCTTGCTTTGTCGCATTATGAGGAGCAGATTTCCAGGTACAGGGAATTGTCTCTTCGTTTGAATGAGCTTGAACGTGAAAAGCAGGCTATCGTGCAGTTTATGGATGAGATTGAAGCTAAGAAACGCAAGGTTTTCATGGATGCGTTTGAAAAAATCAATGTGAATCTTCAAACCTACTTCGCCAAACTAACTGGAGAGGGCAACGCCGTTTTGCAGCTTGAAGACCCTAATGAGCCTTTTCACGGCGGCATAGACATGATTGTTCAGTTTCCAAATAAGCCGTCAATTGTTGTTAGTGGTGCAAGTGGCGGTGAACGTTCGGTTTCGGCTGTCGCGTTCATATTTGCCTTGAAGGATTTTACGCCTTCATCGTTTTATATTCTTGACGAGGTTGATGCGCACTTGGATGCTTTTCACGTTTCGAAGCTTGCTGACGTTCTGTTGGAAGAGGCTGGAAAAATCCAGTTCATAGTGATTACCCTGAAGCCTGAAATGGTGAATAAAGCCCAGAAAGTTTATGGAGTGTACGAGCGTAACGGAGTTTCTAACGTGATATCCGCTAAGTTCTTGGAGGCAGCTGCTTAGTGTCAACGGCAATACGAAAGCCCTTTTACTTGAGACCACCATGGAACATTCTCTTTGAACTTAACAAACTTGACAAGCTCAAGCCTTGGAATGTGAACATATCTTATTTGCTTAGGTCGTTTCTTTCGGAGATGGAGCAGACGGGAAAGGTGGATTTCAGGGCTTCAGGTGTGGCGCTTGATTCTTCTGCGCTTATTTACTTGATGAAATCCAAGCTTTTGCTGACTTTGCAGGAACCGCCAGCGCCGCCCAAAGCTTCTCCGGGTTTAATTCCACCTCCATTGTTTTTGCCTCTTAGGCATGAGTTGACTTCGACTACTATACAGAATTTGTTGGATGTGTTGGATGAGGTGTTGAGGGGTGAGAAGCTGCATCGTTTGGATAGGGTTGTTGCGCAGCCTGTTCTTCCTTCTATGGTGGATATTTTGCCTCAGTTTGATATGTTTTTGGCGGAGATTGAGATGCAGATGGAGAAGCTTTACGAGCTTCTCTGCGAGAAAGTTAAGGGTGCGGGGATTATCGAATTTTTAACTATTATAAGAGGGGTTGCTCATATTGAAGCGGTTCGCACTTTTATTCTGCTGTTGTTTCTGGCGCAGGATGGAAAGGTGCGTTTGTGGCAGAATGAGGAGACAGAGGAATTATACATTGCTGTGGGGAACTTGAACGTTGCAAAAGACCAAGGAACAAGCAGTTAACGCAGATGTTGCGGGTAAGCAGGCGCAAGAAGCTGAGAAAAGGCAGCTTTGCTTGCAGTTGTTGGAGGCGGCTTTGTATGTTGCTGGTCGTCCTTTGGATCTTAATGAGTTATGTTCGGTTTTGAACACGCGGTCTAAGAAGAAGACCAAGAAGTACACGAAGATGCTTATTCAGGAGTATTCAGCTAGGAACACGGCGCTTGAGATTTTGGAGTTGAAGGATGAGCGTTACGTTTTGCAGTTAAAGGCGGATTATACGCCGTTGGTTAAGAAGCTTGTTAACAGGCCTTTGCTTTCTTCTGGTCCGTTGAAAACTCTTTCGTACATTGCGTATAGGCAACCTGTTTCGCAGAAAAGGGTGATTGAAGTTCGGGGTCAGCATGCTTACGGTCATGTGAAGGTTCTTAGAGATATGGGGTTGGTTGCGGCTGAACGCGCTGGACGTTCTATGACGCTTAGGACAACTGATTATTTCGCGGATTATTTCGGGTTGACTCAGGACACTGCAACGATGAAGAGAGAGTTAAAACGCATTTTCGGCGAAGCAATGAAAGAATGAAGTTAACCTGTAAACGGGAGGCGTTCCCGTTGCTTCTGAACTGGCGTGTGATTTTTTTCTATACCCCCCTTATTTAAAGGCTGAAGTACAGCTTGAAGTTATCTTTTCGTTCTTTCGCCTTTCTTAAAATGTTCAAATCTCTGAAAGGCGGCAGTGTTGGCTGGTTATCATTCATATGTTGTTCTTCGGTTTCTAAAGAGAATAGGCGGGGGTTCCAAGATTAAACCTGCGAAAATGGTTTGTTCCCGATAGGTGTTATTCGCGTTCCGTGTTTCCTGTAAGAATTTCATTTTGCTATTTTCTTTTGATAATATAGATTATCACTAAGAAAGCAATGATTACTGCAGCTGCGATGGCTACTCCTATGATTATCTCCTGCTCTGTTTGTTGAGGTTCTTGGTTGGGCGTTGGTGTAGGTGTTGCCGCAGGTGAAGGCGTTGGCGTCTGACTCTCGCCTATTGTTATTGTTTGTGTGCTGCTCCACCCGCTTGTTGTGTCGTAATCAACAGCTGGCTCATAATATCCACCATACTGTGGAAAAAGGGGATGTTGAATATACCAAGCCTGAGAATCATGCCCTGCAATTGCCTCTACTTGAAAGTCAACCTGACCATTAAGGGGAACGGCGCTTAAAAACGCAAAATATGTGCCTTCTTGCCCTTCATCTCCAGAATAGTATCTCTGAATGTCATAGCCTGATGCTCCATAAAGTTCAGTTGGCACAACACGGAAAGAAATAACTGTGTAGCTTGATTTTGACTGGGTTGGTGAATCGGGAGAAACGTACTCTGCATAAGAGAAAGTGCCATCTTCATTATACGAACTGGTTCTATTTTGTAACGGATAAACTTCAGTCCAGTTACTTGAAAAACGGGGTTTAATCCGAACATCGAAATATACAAAATAAGTGAGACCGTTGTTTGAATAATCAAAAGGTTGGTTCTTAATTGTAACCTCAATCGAGTTATTACTTATTTGCTGAGTCTCGTCTACTCCAGTGTAAGGATTGGTTGTGGTTACAGTATAGGAAGCATTCACGAACTTAACGGTGAATTCTAGGATAGATGGCTTGGGTACGCCACTTACATCTGTTGAAGCGTGAGTAGCTCCAGAATGCGCAGCAATGGCTAACGCTGAAAACAAAAGTGCCATAATGAAACAGGATCTTAGCATTTTCATCCCAAGCACCACATAACAATACATTAACCTATCCCATATCCTTTATGGAAAAAGCCCGCTGAATACCTGCTATCCGACTAGCACCAGTTTAATGCCAAGTCGGGCGCACCCACAACAAAATGTCTATGTATTGAATTGCATTTTTTCAAGGAAATCCTAAAATAGCTGGTATCCCAACATGTGGGAAAAACTGAGGCGATGATATTTAGCACTGCAAGAGTAGCGTTGCTCGTAACTTGGCTTTGCATTTTAATGATTTCAACAAGCTCTGCAGTACTTTTCCTCGAAAAAAAGGAAAATCAGGCCGCCCAAACTCTACCCATCACGGTTTCATGCGTAGGCGACAGCATTACTGAATGGTCGGGATACCCAACGATACTGCAGACCATGCTTGGCAGCAGTTACGAAGTGAGCAACTTCGGCGTGGCTGGGGCAGCGGTGTCACCAAGTTGGTACACGTCCTACGTCAAGCAGCCAGAATTTCATAAATCAAAGGATGTTGAGCCTTCGATTGTGGTAATAATGCTTGGAACCAATGACGCCCACACATCCCAAAATGCAAGCAATTTCTCCTCTGACTATAAGAATCTGGTATCCGAGTACCAAACACTTCCATCCCATCCGAAAATTCTGCTGGTGGAACCGCCCCCAATTTACGATAACAAATTAGAGCTGAACGGCACACATTTAGACGGCTACGTTCTCCCCGGCATCGAGCAAGTTGCTTACGAATTGGGCTTGCCCACGATTGACGTTAATGCTGCTTTGGCGAATCATCCAGAGTTGTTTGAGGATGGTGTGCATCCGAACAGCGAAGGCGCATTTGCGATAGCGACAGAAATTGTTCAAATTTTAGGTCTTGAAAATTAGAAGCTGCTTGGCAGATTCGATGAATCGTCCGTCTGCTGAGACTTATCTCTTAAGTCGCATTCTCGCTGCTCGCGTTTTTTTCACACAAAAACACGATTGCATGTGAACAAGCATTTTTCTGTTTAGTGTTTACGTTTCTTGAAGTAAACAAACAGACCCCAGCCAGCAACGGTGGCTGAGGCACCAGAAGCAGTTGCTACTAGTAAGGTTGGGAAAAGCTTAGGTTCTGATTCAACGTTAAAGAATATTGTTTCAGAACTTCCAAGTATTGGAGTAGTTTTGGGACTGTCTGAAAACCTATACTCTTCTATTACGTAGGTGCTTTCACATTCTACAACAACCGTGATGTTGTGTGCTCCTTCGGTTAAAGTTAAATTAACTGAAAAACATAGCGTCTCCGCAGGTTTATCCGGCGGGTCAATCCTGTGAAATTTATCTTCTACAGAAATATTCTGGCTTTCGTTCCCGTCTAATATATAATGATAAGAGAGTAATCTGCCAACAGCCATGTAAGTGCCAGGCATATATGACTCACTGAGTTCGGTTTGGCTAAACCATGTTTCTGGCTTACTAACTGTAAAGTTTAACCACATGTCAGTCGAATTGTAATTTTGGTTTTGATAGGGTGATTGGAGAGTGATTATTGGCGGAGTTGTTATAGGTTCGCTTGGATACCATGAAAGATACAGGGGATTTGCCTTTGCAAAATCAACAAGTGAGGCTACCCCAATCGCTGAGAACAGAAGTACAAGTATGAGTGTTGGCGCTAATGTTGTTTTCTTCATTACAGCATCAAATAACAATACATCAAACTCAAACTTAGCTTTTGCTTTTTTTACGCTACGCTCACCCATATAGGCTCTGCTCTTCTTAATTTTCGGGCTGTTTGCAGAAATCTTTAACACCATCGCACTTCAATTCTATAATTAAAAGGTCACGCGCCAAGGGAAACATCAATGAGCCTACTAAGCCACGACAGCTTCTGGAACGCTGTAATCAGCTTACCCACTACCAAAAAAATGCTACAGCTATCCCTGAAAAAATGCGGCGCGTGCGGCAGAACAATCCTTGAAGCGGCGCTGGACGACTACGTGGGAAAAAAAAGCACATGCAAGTGCGGCGGCTTCTACTCGCAGATTATAGGGTTCTGGATAGAGTTCCTCAGGCGAAGCCTGTCCGTGAAAAGGGAGAAAGTGGAAAAACTCTTGGCTGACCCTTACGCGCAGAGAGCCATAATCACCATAGTCCGCTCGTTCAGCCACTTCGGAATAAGGAAACCGCTCAGTATTTACGCGCCTTTCCTCGTGGTATGGGACTTCACACATAAATGCAACCTAAGGTGCAAACACTGTTACTCAAACTCGGGCGCGGCAAGCGAAGCGGAACTCACCACGGAAGAAGCGCTTGAAGTGGTGGATCAGCTGGCGGATTTCGGCGTGACAGCCCTCGCCTTTTCAGGAGGAGAACCCCTCAGCAGAAAAGACTTTTTTGAAGTGGCAAGCTACGCAGCAAAACGCGGACTTTACGTTTCAGTAGCCACCAACGGTACCTTACTCACCAAAGAAAACGTAAACAGGCTCAAGCAAGCCAAAATCAACTACGTGGAGGTAAGCATCGACGGCGCCACCGCGCAGACCCATGACGCTTTCAGGGGAGTGCCCGGCGCATTCGACAAGGCAGTGGCGGGGTTGAAGACCTGCGTGGAAGCAGACCTGTGCGCGTGCATAGCCACCACCGCAACCAAGAGCAACCTTGCGGAGATGCCGGGAATCTTGGATTTGGCAGAGGAAATCGGCGCGGAAAGATTCACCTACTTCAACTTCATCCCAACCGGACGCGGAAAAGAGCATTACGACCAAGACCTCTCACCTGAAGAACGAGAAAAGCTCATGCGCTACCTGCTGGATAGAATGTCTAAAGGCTACAAAGTCACCATCTTAACCACGGCACCACAGCTAGCCCGCGTAGCCCTGCAGTGCCAAGGACCCGGCGACGAGGCAACCATGTCGATGGCGCACATGCAAACCGTGAAGGTAAGCAAGAAAGCCGTGCCACTGGCTGATTTCATAGGCGGATGCGGAGCGGGGCGCCTGTACTGTTCGCTGTCGCCGCAGGGCGATGTGCACCCGTGCGTGTTTTTCCCCGTGAACGTTGGGAACCTAAAGAAAGAGAAGTTCGGGGACGTGTGGCTGAACTCCAAACTCTTCAATGCCTTTAGAAATAGGGAGAACCTGAAAGGTGCCTGCGGAACATGCAGCTACAAGTACATCTGCGGAGGATGCCGAGCCCGAGCAAGCGCCTACAACGACGACGTCCTATCTTCCGACCCCGGCTGCATACTAGCTAAAGAAGCGAAAGGTGCTAAAGGTGTCTGAAACGCGGCAAAAAACCGTCAAAATATTCAGAACCCAAGACGGCACAGCTGAGATTCTAAAGGAGGTCGTGAAAGGCGCAGGTTTGCGTGGGAAACGCACGGTTTTCGTGAAGCCCAACATGAGCCACCCCGG
>Ga0315536_1000274_pt1 | contig 25903 bp, 20 predicted proteins | sample SalMarSW160230MG_FD_203093 | JGI IMG/M metagenome (GOLD analysis project Ga0315536, IMG submission 203093) | Salt marsh sediment microbial communities from the Plum Island Ecosystem LTER, Massachusetts, United States - Salt Marsh Sediment SW1602-30 ...
AGTTCCCGGTCGATTGCGGAAAACAGCCATTCGAAATCAGATGACGTTCCGTTGACCACAACGCCGTTGACGAAAAAGGTCGGGGTGCCGTTCAAGCGCAGAGCGTTTCCCCGCTGGGAGTCCGCATTCAGGACGTCGAGATGAGTCTGGTTGCTCAGACACTGATTGAACTGCAGGTTGTCCAAATGAAGCTGGGCGGCGAAGGCCTGCAAGCGGGCGGTGCTGAGGTTCCCTTGGTTTTCCCCGGACTGGTTTTGGAAGAGGTAATCGTGGTACTCCCAGAACATATCTTGATCGCCGGCGCATAGCGCCGCCAAGGCGGACAAGTGCGATTCCGCTCCGCCGGAGACGTAGCTGTCAACGATGGGGTAATTGCGGAAGATGAAAAGGATTCTTCCCGGTTTAATGTATTCCTCGCGCAGCCGGATCTCGGCGGTTGTGGCGAAAAGACCGCAAAACGGGCATTGATAATCCGAAAATTCCTCAACCACGACTCTGGCGCTTGGGTTGCCGGCTTCCCGCGGCGGAAAGGATTTGTCGATCGGGGCGCTTTGGCTGGCGATGATCGCAACGAAGGCGACAATGCCGATGATGGCGCCGACGCCAATCAGGATATTCCGCTGAAGATTTTTCGAGCTGGAGCGCTGTCGCGAAAAATTCTTACGCTTCTTGGGCATTACCCCTCCGGAAAAGGGATCGAAAAATGGAAACAGGCGAATAGTTTGCCATGTTTGCTGGGAATTGTCTAGGATGCGGTCGGGAATGGGTCAGATGGGCCGCGGTCGTCCGTCGGAAAATCATAACGGAATACGGGATACGTTTCTCCCAACTCTGAGAATCCCAGGGAGCGATAGAGCCGCCGGGATCGCATATTGTCGCTTTGCGTGTTCACCGTAATACGGAGGGCTCCCCGGCGGCGGCCAAATCGCAATAACCGGACAAGCAGCGCGCGGCCGATTCCCTGGCGCTGGTGTTCCGGATGCACGGCGACCCGCGTGATGTGCATCCCCTGCGGCGCAGCTCCCGCCATCAGGTAACCGGTTACCCGGGTCCCCGTCCGGTGGACGACGGCCAGCAGCGACCGATCAAGGGTCTCCCGAAGCGCATCGGTATCCATTTGCCATGGCGGGATGAAGGCCAGATGATCCAATGGCTCGACCGACGGCAAATCGGCTTCCGTCATCGGTGCGATCGAGGATTCGTCGGCGTCCTCCGGAAGCGGGGGAACTGCCTTCCGGGAAAAGGCGATGACACGGCCGTGTCCGGAAAATCCATTTTCCAGAAGCAGTTCGATCAGCCAGGTGTGGGCGGTCATCGCCCAAATGGATGAAAGCTTTTTGTCCGATAGAATGCTTTTTACTTGGGGCCAGAGTTCATTCCAGGCCATTCGGCGGCCGGGAGGGGCGGAAGCCGCAAAGAGGTGCAGCCATGCCACGCCGAGTCGGTCGGGGGAAACCATAATCGCCGCTGCCAGCGTTCCATCCGGTTTCCGCAGGCAGCGGGAAACGGGACGGCCGAGCCAATAGGCGAGCGGGTGCCAGCCGATGTGGCGGAATTGGAATTCGGCGGAGGAAAGCCACCGCAGGAAGGGTTCCCTCTCCGCCGCGGTCAGCGGGGAAACCGAGAAGGGGATTATAGGGTGATATCCAAAAGGGCTTCGGCGATATCCCGCAGCCGGCCGACCGGCAGTTCGCTTAATTTCATAGCCAGCCGCAGGTATGGTTCGTGCGTGGGTTGTCCGGTGAAACGGCGGATATCCGAAGGCAGCTTTTGGAATTGATCATCAGATTCCCGGTTCAGCTCCCACTCGCCAACCGGACCATGGAACTCCAGGAAGGATCCGACTTCCACGTCCAACGCCTGGGACAGCGATTCCAGATCGGCAAGCGAGATCGGCCGGTCACCGTTCTCGTAGGATTTTATCCTCCGTACCGTTATCCCGGATTTCTTGCTGAGTTCGCCCAGCCGCAGGTTTTTTTCGGCGCGCAGCTGGCGTAATTTTGTGGCGATCATTTTCTGACGGATGTAAATAAGCCGGTCCAGATCGATTTTTTCCCGCGTATCCTGGCTGAGGAACTGGGCGCCGTACAGGAAATGGCGGATGGGAACATCATACGTGTAGGCCAGAGCCTCGAGTTCCGGCAGGGTGATGGAGCGCCTGCCCGTCTCGAAAGCCGACAGCATCGAGGAGGTCATCCCGATGGCTTCAGCGGCTTCGCGCACCGTTTGGTGGGAAGCCTCGCGGGCGTCTTTCAGGATTACACCCAGCATTTTGTTTCTCAGGAATTGCGGGGAATTCGGACCTGGCATGGGATTTATCTATCCTTTCGTCAGATTCTACAGACTGTCCGCCCGCGGGCGGGATACCCGGCTTATCCACAGCGGAGCGGCAATTTACTTTAATTTCCCGCTTCCGGACCGCGCGATGGGGAGATCGAACAACAGCAGCGTCCCGCTGCCTTCCTTGCTTTGAATCGTGAGTTTGGATCCATGGGCGTCAACAATTTGGCGGCTGAGGTGCAGTCCCATGCCGGTTCCGCCATGCCGGCGGGTGGACGATCCGTCGAGCTGATGGAACGGCGCAAACAACTCGCCCATCCGCCCGGCGGGAATGCCGATCCCGGTATCCTCGATGGTTACCCAGACCCGATCCGAAGAGCGTCCGGCGCGGACACTTACTTTCCCTCCGGAAGGAGTGAATTTTATTCCATTATCCACCAGTTGGAAAATAACCCAAGTGATTTTTCGGCTGTCCGCCCGGACGGGGGGCAGGTCCGGCGGCAGATGCACTTCAATTCGGACATTTCCTTTTTGGGATTTTGCCGTCAGGCGGGAAAGCATGTCCTGCACGCAATCCCGGATGGTGATGGTCTGGATATTGAGGGAAATCCCGCCGCGCGAGGAATCCGAATACTGGATCAGGTCGTCGATCAGGTTGTTCAACCGTTGGGACGCGTTGCGAAGCGTTTCCATCGCATCCCGCTGTTCTTTGGAAAGCGGGCCGAAGGTATCATCCGCCAGCAGGTCGATGTATCCCACAATGTGGGTCATCGGTGTGCGCAGTTCGTGCGATATATTGGCGATGAAATCGGCTTTCAGCTGGTTGAGCTCGGAGAGTTTTTCCAGCGCGCGGGAGAGCTCGGCCGTGCGCTCACGGACCCGTTCCTCCAGCCGGCGGTTGGCCAGCTGCAGCGCTTTTTGCAGATGGAGGACCATACCGGCCACCGCCCGGTCCAGCTCTTCCGGACGTAGGAATTTCATTTCGATCAGGATCTGACCGATCCGGTGCGTCGGTTTCCCCTCCTGCGCGTCGCGCGCTTGCACCTGCAGTGCCTGCTGCAGTTGCTCCGCCGTGATGACTTTTTGCGCCACGAGGCTTTCCCCAAGGCGCGGGACGAGCTCTTCGATGCTCGCAGGCATCGCGGGCGGGGCGGTGCGGGCTTCCTCCAGCCGCTGCCGGATCAGAAGATCGGTATAGAGGATCAGGTCGACATTGCATTCCGGACAGTCTGAGTTGCCCGGTGGAACACGGGCGCCGCAGTACGGGCATTCCAGCGAAACGGGATTGGAGGACGGCTCCATGCGCAATGCGACTCCTTGGATGCGAAAGATAATATATCCGATGATAGATTTCGGCAAGCCCGCTGGGGTGAAAAAGATATACACTGACTCTGGACTTTGACACGACCGGTGTCCGGGGTATAATCGCCATGCTCGCGCGCCGGTTGCGGGCCGACTTTTGCGGCATTTGAGGAACTTGTGGCAGAATATCCTGCGAACCCCTCGCAATTGTGGGGTGAAACCTTCACACTAAACGACTCCGATATCGAGTTCATCAATAATCTCCTCCTCGAAGAAGGCGCTCCGATGGAATCGGAGCGTTTGGCGGTGGCCATCATCCGCGAGCGGGTGCAGAGCGATGCCAAACGCCGCGCCAAGCTCTCCCCGGAAGATACAATATACCTTCCGCGCCTGGCCTACCAGGCCGGTCAGCAGCTTGTGTTTCCGATGCTCAGTTTCGCTCGCGGCTCGGTGATTTCGGTACGGCCGGGTGAAAACCCCCAAGCCGGCCCCTTCGATGTGATACGGGTGCAGATGGATGGCGCGGAACGCGAGTTCGCCTCCCGACTGGAAAACCACCGGATCAACACCATCCCCCTGGAAACACTCATGGGTGCCAGCGAGCAATCGCCGGAACAGATTTTCGCAGATCACAGCGCCGCAATGCTCGGCGTCCTGGAAGACCGCCTTTCAAAGAGTCCGGAAATTGCTAAAATTGCCGACCGCTGGTTTCCACATTCGCTGCTGGTAGAGATTTCCCACGGACATTTAAATCTTGCAGAGGCGGTCCTGGATGTTGCCGGCGGGGGGCCGTTGCCCACTTCCGCGCTCTTGGAACACTTGGAATTGCCCGCCAATGTGGATCCGCGATTGGCCGCATTCTCCCTGGAATTTGCACTGTATCAGGACGAGCGGTTCGAGGAAGTCGGACCCGCCGGTGAGATGGCGTGGTTCCTCAAACGCCTGGAGCCGCCGGAAGTGACCTTTCCACCGCGGCGCCTTGCCTACGAGAAGGATTCCTCGGCGCAGGCTGTGCTCTCCGAACCGTTGCAATCACTGGTGCGCGAATTGGAGGATGAATGGGGGCCGGGTGAGAAGCCGCAGGTCGGAGAATCCGGCGAGGTGTCACTGATCCTCTCCTTTCCGCATTGGCGGGTTGGCACGCTCCCGCTTAACCCGCGCCTTGCCACGATCCTGCCGCAAGCTCATCAAGCGACGCGCATCCGTTTTGAATTCGTGGATTTAGAATCAGGGGAACGATTCCCGGGTTGGGTAGTTTCTCCTTTCCGATACGCGTTCGGACTGGCGGAATGGTACCCGAAGAAAGGGCTGCTGCCCGGGGGAATTCTGCGCGTGCGTCGGGGCGAGCAACCGGGTGAGATTCTGTTGGACGCTGCCACCCGCCGCCCGGCACGTGAATGGCTGCGGACGGCGACGGCTTCCAGTAACAACCGGCTGGCCTTTACCATGCAAAAGCAATCCGTGGCGGTGGAGTACGACGAACTGTCGGTCATCGCGGTCGACGATCCGCGGGCGGTGGACGATTTGTGGCTGCGGATGAAGGAGCAGAAAATCCCGCTGGAGACTCTGATCGCCGACGTCTTCCGCGAGCTGGCCAAGCTTAATCCGCAAAGTACGGTCCATGCACGGACGCTCTACTGCGCGGTCAACGTGGTACGCCGGCTCCCGCCGGCTCCGGTGTTCGCCGAATTGATGAAACGCCCGTATTTCTCGCACGTGGGGGATTTGTATTACCGTTTCGACGAGGTGAAATGGACGGAGAACCGGTGATCGAATCGGGCGCAATGCGCCTGATAAAACCCAGCCTGTCCACCCGGTTCCACATCGAATACGAATGGTGGCAGCGCAACGAACGCGAATGGCGGGTGTACCTCCTGAGCCATCTGTGCCCGGAACACCGCGCCGCGCTCGAATCCGTCGCTGATGGGAGTCGGATCGATTGGATTGATCCGAACACGGCCGAAGTCAGCAGGATCGACGGAATCCAGCATGCGCTGATCTCGCATTGCAGTCTTCAACCGGGTTACATCGCGCCGCATACCACGCTGGTGGATGCCGTTTTCCGGGTGTTCCTGGCCAATAGTAATACGCCGCTGACCGTAAATGAAATTTCCGAGAAAATCGGACGGCCGGCGAACACCATTTTACGGACGCTTTCGGGCGTGCGCGTATACAAAGGCATCCGCCCGGTTGCGGAGTAGTCCAACCCCCATTTATTGGATATAAAGAACGCAAAAGAAAAAACAAGAATTGCTTTGTGCCTTTTGCGGCCAATCAACATTTTTTCTCCCAATTTCTTGTGATTCATTGACGACTTGGGAAGGTGAGTTGAATTTGTTAGAATAATCTTCTTGCCCCTGTAGCTCAACGGATAGAGCATCGGACTTCTAATCCGGTGGTTGTGGGTTCGATTCCCGCCAGGGGCGCCTGATGCACCCGTCCGCATGTCCCGCCCTGCAAAGATCTGAAATTAGTACACCGAACAACGCGATAATCCGATAGCGCCGGGTTATTTGGATAACTCGCAAGTTGATAGAGAAAAAGAAAAGCGCAGTACTTTTCGGAGTACTCGGTTCTTTTCGGTGTAATCCATGTGCCAAGGGGAAGCCCGCTAGCAGCAATGCCCCGCGTCCATATAATTAAATCAAGCCGCCGCCTGGAGGCGGCGTTCGGAGTTCACGGGGTGCCATCATGGGGGTTGGGCGGGGAGTCGATCCTCCCGGGCTGCCAAAGACCCCTCTCATCCGCTGAAGATGTTTGACTCTCGACGTCATTTGCCAGCGGCTGGCGGCTTGTAAATTAATAGTATTCCTTTTTGGAGTTTAATTCCAATAATGCATAATTATTTGGCAATCCTTTTTTCGATCCATACTCCATCGGACCATGGATTAGGCGTATTTTTGCGTCCGAAATAAAAGGGTTGAGTTGCATTATCTGTACGGTGAGGCCGGTAAGCACCCCGCCACTTTTCTATGCTGGCTTTGTGTATCATCTCGATCCCAATCCGGATATTGTAAACATCCCGATTAATTTCCTCCCCGCAGGCGTGGACCAGTCCGGTCGTATAATGCAATGCAGTCTTCTGCTGATCCGTCCGGAGGAGAAAAGAACATGGCCCGCATCGTCAGTGTCGAACAAATGCGTGCAATTGAAACCGAGGCCGACCGCAAAGGGATGAGCTTCGAACGAATGATGGATAACGCCGGCGAAGCGGTGTTCGACCGGGCGGCGGAGCAGTATGGGCCGGTCATGGGGAAGCGCGTGGTTGTGCTGTGTGGGGGAGGCAACAACGGCGGCGACGGTCTCGTAGCCGCCGTACATTTTGCGCACGCCGGATGCGCCGTCCAGGTGTTCCTTGCATCGGGAAGGAAGGAAAGCGATCCGCGGTCCCGGGCGGCGGTTGCCGCCGGATGCACGCTGACCGACGGCACGGGTGAAACCGGCCGCAGCCGTATGCACCAGGCGCTTGCGGAAGCGGAAATTCTGATTGACGCGGTTCTGGGAACCGGGACGCGATTGCCGTTGCGGCCGCCGGTAACCGGTTTTCTGGACGCAGTGCACACTGCACTTTCCCCGCGCCGTCCGCGGCCGTTTATTGTTGCCGTCGATTGTCCGTCGGGTGTGGAGTGCGATACGGGCGCGGCGGCGCCGCAGACCATTCCGGCCGATCTGACCGTAACCCTGGGTGCCGTTAAACCGGGTCTGTTAACTTTCCCCGCCGCAGAAATGGTTGGCCATCTTCTCGTCGCCAGCATCGGCCTCCCGCCGGATTTGGAATCCCTTCGCATACCGGGAGCCCAACTCGCCGATCCGGAACTGGTGCGCGGTTGGCTGCGAACGCGCCCGAGAAACGCGCACAAAGGAACATTTGGACGGGTAATCGTGATCGGAGGATCGATCAATTACCCCGGCGCACCGGCGCTGGCGGGATTGGGCGCGTACCGAATCGGGGCCGGCTTGGTAACGCTGGCGGTTCCCGGCCCGGTCTACTCGGCCGCCGTATCCATCCTTCCCGAGGCGACATGGATCGTCCTGCCGGAAGATTTTGGCGTCATTGCAGCCGGGGCGGCGGACGTGCTCGCACTGGAGATCGTCAACGCGCAGGCGCTGGTCATTGGACCGGGGTTCGGACGGGAAAAACCGACAGTCGAATTTTTAAAAACGCTTCTGCAACAAGTCCGGCACCGAAAAAATAAAATCGGATTTGGCGCGGCGCAAAAACCGGACAGCCCGCCAAAGGCGCACCTGCCGGCCGCAGTCGTGGATGCGGATGCATTGCGCATTCTGTCCGAATTGCCCGAATGGCCCGGAATGCTGCCGCCCGGCAGTGTCCTCACGCCGCATCCGGGGGAAATGTCAGCCTTGACCGGATGGAGCCGGGAGGATATCCAACAGGATCGGGCGGGGAGTGCGCAGCGGTTTGCCCGAGAGTGGAATACCATCGTCGTACTCAAGGGTGCATTCACCGTGGTCGCCGCACCCGACGGCCGCTGCGCGATCGAACCGTTTGCCACGCCGGCCCTGGCCCGGGCCGGAACGGGTGACGTATTGGCGGGAACGATCGGCGGATTGATCGCCCAGAGTGTTGAGAGCTGGCAGGCGGCTGTGCTGGGCGCATACCTGCACGGCCGCGCCGGTGAATTGGCGGCGGCGCATGTGGGCGTCACCGACTCGGTGCTGGCCAGGGATGTGGCATTGTTTTTGTCGCAGGCGATCGCGGAATTGCGTGAGGCGGGATCGTAAGGGCGATCCACCGGATCACCGGTGCGGTTATGGCATAGCCATCGGAGGATTGATCAATGGATCCAACCCGGAGTGAATGACGACAAAGGTTGTCTGCCCGGCGACAATCTCCACCGTGAAGTAATAGTGCGTCCACCAGACCCAGGAATCGATCACATATGTTCCTGCGGGAAGATCGCCGGCAACGAAGGTTTCCTGATAGATGTCGTCGGGGTGGGTTACATTACCGACGTATGTGTATAATCGCCATTCTTTGAACGTCCCCTCGCGCCGCAACGTCAACGGATATTCCACCATTGGCCAGGAATCGACCGACTCGATCCGACCGGCCAGCACGCCGTACCCAATCGGCGGCACCAGCCATAATTCCGGATTTCTGGAATTGTAGAATGAATCCTCCCCGACCCGGACCTCGAAATGCAAATGCGGACCGGTTGCCTTGCCGGTGCCGCCGACCAGGCCGATTTGATCACCGGCTTTGACCCGCTGCCCCATTTTTACATCGATCCGCGAAAGGTGCGCATACGCGGTGAAAACCGGCTGGTTAAGATAACCAAAGTCGTGCCGGATACTCACGGCCAGCCCGTAGGGATCGTTGATGTTTTCGAAATGCCCGAACAGGCCGTAACCGGTCCAATTGATCACACCGTCTGCGGAAGCGATGACCGGGGTTCTAAATTTCGCCGGGAAATCTACTCCGTTGTGCGGTTCGAACTCGTTGTAGTAATCCCCTCCGTAACGGTAATCGGTATCGATCCAGTTGACATACGTCGAGGGGATCGGCCGGTCCAACCAATAGTGATCTTCCTTCCGCTGTTGCAGGGGGGCCTTATAGCTTGCCGGCCGATCATTGGAAACCAGCGGATATTCCAGCAGGGAAGTGGGATCGAAAGCCGGAGGTGTGCCGAACATATCGTAATAGCCGTCGGCATCGACAGCCGTCGGCTCAAGCAGCCCCTTACCGGCGAGTACTGGAAACACAGGGATGGCGAGGATGGCCACCACAACGACGGCAATCCCGGAGATCGAACAGCCTTTCCTACGGTTGGGCGTATTCATATCAGTGCCTTCTTTAAAATGGACTGTCCTTGTTTGATCGCGCCCGCATTCCCAATGATTCCGGGATCAGGTTCTCCTTGGGATCGGCGTCCCCCGCAAGCACATCATACAAGCATTTTAAGGAGAATCTCGGGTTTACGACTTGTGGGTATGTGTTGCAACACTTATGCCACGAAAGGCATGGTACTTTAGGCAGGGGTTCAGGTCCTCTCCATATTGGGGTGGGGGACTTTCAGAGGGTCGGCGTATCCATGGGGGTGGGGGTGAGGAATGCATAAGGAGAATAAAGCTCACCCATTGCGGCGATCCAATCCAGGCCGTCGTTGCAGACAAACTCCCAAAAATGTATACCGAAATAATACGATCTCCAATCCGGATCGGATGGCACCCGCTGGAAACCGTATTCGGCGGCCAGCTGGGAGAAATCAACGAAATATCCGGTTGGGATCTGCCCGAAGAATTGGCCGCCGCTATCGAAGGCGGATGGCGTGCCGGATGTGACCGCATCGAAATCCCAGGGGAAATCGCGAAGCGGTGTCCCCAGGCTGCCGTCCTGCACCGCTGTCCGGATGTAAAGATGCCAGTACTCGGAAACGCCGGTCGGATCGGGCAGAACGACCAGCCAACCCTTGGTGATGGCGGCGCGCGAAATGGCGATTGCCCGGCCGGTCCGCAGCCAGGAATTGGTTTCTCTCGGAGGCATGGGAGTGTCGATATCGATTACGGCGTTGTCGAGTGTGCCCAGAAAATCCCAACCGGATTGTCTTTTCACCGAAGCCCGTAAATTCTGGAACCGTTGAACGACCGCGGAGCTCAGCCGAGGGTCGGGGGCGTTCACATCCAGGTCCACCAACTGGGTCGAGAGCGGTGTTCCAGCGACGGACGGTACGGGCGCGGAGGTGAAGTCATCGGCGGCGACGTCGGAGATCCAATCGGGCGGGGGGGAGGGAAGAACGGCGGAGGTCCAAGCGAGGTTCTCGATCCGGCCCTGCAGCCATAAGGCGGACGGGGAAAGCACTTGTTGATCGGAAGGCGAAAAGAGCAGATACGATTGCATAAGGTCCGGGTGGAATACGCCCGCGAGCCAATGGCTGTCGGGGCTCCATTCCGGGTTATCACCCTGTCCGACAAGCTGTGGTTTGCCGCCTCCGGCAGCGGATATTTTGTAGATCCATGAAAAACCATCCTTCTCCGCAGTGTAGGCGATGGAGGTGCCATCCGGAGAAAAGGCAGATGCCCGTTCGTCGAGGTCGGGTGAATTGGTCAGATTGATGATCTGCTGTGTATCCAGGTTCAACACGTAGATGTCGCTTTGTTTTCCGATCCGCCCGGTGAAGGATAGCGCCCGTGCCAAGGATGACCAGCTGGGCTCGAAGGAATCCATTCCTTCCGGGCCGGGCCACATGAGCGCCTGGTCTTCCACGCGGCGGATGCCTATGCGGAGGCGCCCATTGCTGTAGCGTTCATAGGCCACCTGGCGGGAATCCGGTGACCAGGACGGGTGCGCTTCGAATTCGGATGAATTGGTCAGCCGTTCAATATCCCCGGTGGTCAGGTCCAGGATGTAGAGGTCCCAGCCGCCGTCGCGCTGGGAGGAAAATGCAATCGCGCCGCCATCGGGGCGGAAAGCCGGATCGCGGTCGTACGCGGCGCCGCCGGTAATCTGGACCGGGTTGGGCATCCCCATCGGCCACAACCAGATATGGGCATATTCGCTGCGCCGCAGTGTCATGGCGAGCATCCCCTGCTGCGAAAGCAGCGACGGCGGGGTGAATTCCAATCCGGGGCGGGGAGTCGGGGTGAGGGAGGGAGTCCCGCCGGTGGGGGTGGATGTTTCGGAATCCACACGCGGGGTCCACGAACGGATATCGCTTATTTCCGGAGTGCATAATATCCCACGGCAGGTTGGTGTGAGGGAAACCGTCTCGGAGGAAAAAACCGAGGTTCCCACTTTTAACACCGGCGTAGCGCAGCCGGCGATCAGCAGGAATGTGATTGCACTCGCCGCCGTGCGGGGAAGAGAATGTCCGTACAAAGCCATACCGGAATTATATACCGGACACTGTGTTAAAATAAGATCGATCATGAACAGGCCGTTTATCCAAGCCCGGAGGGTCGATGATCGAAGTGACCGTGGACAGGATACAGGTTAATCTTGTTTCCCAGAGCCGGGTAGTGGTTCTTCGCGAAACGGGGGGCAACCGCTTCCTTCCTATTTGGATCGGTCAATTCGAAGCCGAAGCCATCGCCATGTTCCTGCAGGAAGTGGAAGCGGTCCGGCCGATGACGCATGATCTGCTGAAGAGCGTGCTGGGGGGATTGGGCGCCACGCTCGAACGGCTCGAGATCCATGATCTGCAGGATGAAGTCTTCTATGCGCGGTTAATCATCAGCAACAACGGCCAGCAGATTGAAATCGATTCGCGGCCGTCCGACGGAATTGCGCTGGCCGTCCGCGCGCATGCGGCGATCTTTGTTTCCGAGGATGTGATGCAGCGGGCGGGCGCGACGCCCGAAGCTGATATCCGCGAGAAGGGCGGGGAAGCCGCGGCGCCGGAGGAAGAAACCTCCGATAAACGGCTGGATGTGTTCAAGGATTTTATCCAGCGGCTGGATAAAGACGGCAATCCGCCGGACGCGAAACCAACCAGCTGATCCGCTTCCGAATTCAGGGGCCGGATTATTCGCATCGCCCAGGAATTCCTGCGCATCCAATTCCCGGCCCGGCCGGGATATATTTTTCAAACACCTGACACCATGACGGATTATCCTTCCTCCAACGCGGACCTTCCCGCAACCTCCTCCCCTTCCGGAATCCCGGTCGAACCGCATAACCGGGAGGCCGAAGAAGCGCTGCTCGGCGCGGTAATGATCAACCCGGCTGTGTTCTACGAGGTGGCCACCTTCCTGGCGCCGGAGGATTTCTATATCCATCGCAACGGATGGATCTGGGAAGCCTTCCAGCACCTGATCGAACGGCAGTCGCCGATTGATGCCCTGACGGTTTCCGAGGAACTGGAACGGCGGGGACGGCTCGCGGAAGCCGGTGGAGCGGCGTATCTCGCGGGCTTGATGAATAATGTCCCGACCTCGCTCCACGCGGAAGCGTATGGAAAGATGGTCGAGGAGGATTCCGTACGGCGCCGGTTGCTCGCGGCGGCGAGCACGATCGCTTCACACGCTCATGATGCCCGCGAAACCGTCACGGACGTGGTCGGCGAAGCGGAAAAAGCTGTGTTTGAAGTCAGCCAACGCCGGTTGACACGAGACGTGCAGCCGATCGACCGTGTGATCAGCGATTATTTCGACCGGTTGGAATATCTGACCCGCCATCCGGACGAGAGCCTTGGGATCCCGACCGGATTCGAGCAGCTGGACCAGCTGCTTGGCGGCATGCAGCGCTCGGATCTGCTGATTATCGCCGGCCGCCCGGGCCTCGGCAAAAGTGCGATGCTCCTCAGCATCGCCAAGAATGTGGCCCAAACGCATAAAAAACATGTCGCTATTTTCTCGCTGGAAATGTCGAACGAGCAGCTCATCCAGCGCCTGCTCTCCCAGGAAACGAAGATCGACTCGCATAAATTCCGCCAGGGGACCGTCAGCGAGGACGAATGGGCGCGCTTCACGCATGCCGCCTCCACCCTAAGCGAAGTGAAAATATTCCTCGACGACACCCCGGCACTCACGCCGCTCCAGTTGCGCAGCAAGTGCCGGCGGCTGCATCTGGAATACAGCCTCGACCTGGTGCTGGTGGATTACTTGCAGTTAATGGGAAGCGACTTCCGGACCGATAACCGGGTCCAGGAAGTTTCTTACATTTCCCGCTATGTGAAGGCGCTGGCGCGGGAATTGAACGTCCCGGTCGTGGCCGCCGCGCAACTCTCGCGCGCGGTGGAGCAGAGGACCAGCAAACGCCCGCAGCTTTCCGACTTGCGCGAGTCCGGGTCACTCGAGCAGGATGCCGACATCGTCATGTTCATCCACCGTCCGGACGAACCCGGCGCGGGCGACTCCGACCCCGGCTCGTCCGGATCCTGGAAGCGGGCGCCGAATCCGCGCTCCGAGGCGGTTGTCACCGAAATCATTGTCGCCAAGCACCGCCATGGGCCGACCGGCAGCGTCGAACTCATCTTCTTTCCTTCGCGAACCCGCTTCGAGAACGCCGCGTTGGCCAAACAAGTCCGCGATGCTCCACCGCCGGAGCGTTCCGAATGAAAGGGTTTGCAGGATTCCCCGAAGGTCCGGTGCGAATGACGCCGGTGCCGGCACCCTTCTTCACCGACCTGCTGCCAAGCATCGACCATTTGGGGGAATTAAAGCTCACCCTTTACGCGTTGTGGCGTTTTTCCCAACAGGAAGGAATGCATCGCTTCCTAACCCTGCACGACCTGCGGGAAGATGACGCTCTGCTCTCCGGCCTCACGGAGCCGGGCCGCAGCGGGGAGCAAGTGCTGGACGATGCGCTCGGACGGGCCATCGCGCGCGGAACCTTGATCGCGGTGCGCTCCGAAGACAGAAATGACGGCTGGTTTTTCCTCAACAGCCCGCGTGGAAAGGCCGCCGCCGAGGGATTGGCGCGCGGTGAGTGGAAGCCGGACGATACTCCACCCCACCCGCGGCAGGTGGAACGGCCGAATATCTTCTCGCTCTACGAACAGAATGTGGGAATGCTCACGCCGATGATGGCGGATATCCTGCGCGACGCGGAGAAGGAATACCCCGTGGGGTGGATCGCGGAAGCGGTGCGCATCGCCGTGGAGCGAAACGTACGCTCCTGGAAATACATCGCCGCGATCCTCGAGCGCTGGAAGAAAGAAGGCCGGGGCGAAAAAAAATTCTCCGACGAGAACGAGCGGAGGCGGTACATCGAGGGAGAGTATGCGGATTTTATCGAACACTGATCTCCCGGGTGACCCTCCGATTGGAGCCGGGCGGCCGGATTGCCCGATCTGCGGCGGAATCGGCTACCTGCGGCAAAACCTCCCGGTGGGTGATCCCAATTTCGGGCGGATCACACCGTGCGCCTGCGTCCAGGGATCATTGCAATCGCAAGCCAGCGAACGGCTTTACCGGTTCAGCAACCTGGACCGGTTGAAGCACATGACGTTCGAATCCTTTTCGCCGCGCGGCCGGATCGCGCTCAGCCCGATCGGGCAAAAATCACTCGAGCAGGCGTACAACCTCGCGCATTCCTTCGCCCAGACGCGCGACGGTTGGCTGCTCCTGGAAGGCGGTTTCGGATGCGGGAAAACCCACCTGGCGGTGGCGATCGCCAACTTCTCTTCCGAGCACGGAATCCCGACCATGTTCCTCACGGCACCGGACCTGCTGGACTGGCTGCGGTCATCCTTCGAAAGCAGGGATGACCGCTTTTCACAGCGTTTTGAGGAAATTCGCCATGTCCCGCTGCTTATCATTGACGATTTCGGGACGCAGAACGCCACCCCGTGGGCCCAGGAAAAACTTTTCCAGCTCCTCGATTTCCGCTACGTCAACAAATCCCCGACGGTGATCACAACCAACTTGCGGCTTGAAGAGATTGAAGGCCGGATCCGATCGCGGCTGGCGGATACCGAGCGGGTGAACCGGGTACGCATCTTCGCGCCGGATTATCGCCAGCCGGTGAAAGAACTCGGGTCCACCGAGCTTTCGACGCTGTATTTGCACTCGCGCCAGACATTTGCTTCGTTCTCACCGCGCGATGACGAACGCCTCTCACCCGAAGAATCGAAAAGCATGCGCGTCGCGCTCGACCATTCGCGCCGGATGGCGGATTCACCGGTCGGGTGGCTGGTGCTGCTGGGCCCGTACGGCTGTGGAAAAACGCATCTGGCGGCGGCGGTCGCCAACCACCGGGAAGCGATGGGGTTTCCATCGGTGTTTGTGGTCGTGCCGGACCTGCTGGATTATCTGCGCTCGACATTCAATCCTTCGAGCCCGGTTTCTTACGACCGGCTGTTTGAAGAGATCCGTTCGTCCAACCTGCTCGTCCTCGACGATCTGGGTGCGCAGAATGCCACGCCTTGGGCGCGGGAAAAACTTTTCCAACTCCTGAATCACCGGTACAACGCGGAATTGGCGACGGTCATCACCACATCCATCGACCTGGCGGAGATCGATCCACGGGTCCGGACGCGTCTGCTGGATAAACGATTATGCACGATCTGCGGAATCACCGCCCCGCCATTCCACGGCAGCAAACCGGAAGCCCCCACGGGGAAGAAGGCGCGAAGATCGAAGGGGTGATATCTACCGGAAGACGAAGTAAACATCATCCCCGAGTGTACCAAGCGGGTGTCTATTACCACGCGTCGAACGGTAAACAAAAAAGAGCGTCCAATCAGGACGCTCTTTTTTGTAAGACTTACCTTACGCCCCGTATTTGGCCAGTCTCCCGGCGTGCGCCAGGGCGAGCGGCATCAATTCCGGTGTCGGAAAAGTGCCCAGGCCGCCCCGAGCGCACATCCGCTCCCCGAAGACGGTTTCCGTGTCGGGGCGGACGGTTCCCGGCGCCCATAAGAGCAGGGGGACCGGATGCCACGAGTGGCTCTTCAGTTTGGCCGGCGTCGAGTGGTCGCCGGTGACCAGCAGCACATCCGGCTTGGCGGCCAGCAAGGTCGGCAACGCCGCATCGACCGTCTCGATCACTTTGACCTTGGCTTTAAAGTCGCCGTCTTCGCCGCGCGAATCGGTGGCTTTGATGTGGATGAAGAAGAAATCGAAATCTTTCCAGACTTTGACGGCGGCGCGGAATTCGTCCTCGGGCGTATCGCCCGCAAAGGGAATCTCCTGCATCCCGACGAGTTCCGCCACACCGCGGTACATCGGATACACGGCAACGCACGCCGGATGCAGTTTGAAGATATCCGTAAACTGCGGAAGGCGCGGATCGCCGGAAAAGCCGCGCAGGGTAAGCATGTTGGCGGGATGGTCGTTAGATAGGATCTTCCCGGCCTGCGCGATCCATTCGTTGAACGACTTGGCGGTTTTTTCGCCCTTCGGGTCGGTCACCTTCACCGGAAGCGGCGCAACCCCTGTTTTCTGCGGATCGGTATCCGTCAGGCAGGCGGAAAGTCCCGGCCCGCGCATTACGACCACGAAGCGGTGTTCCTTCACCGGCCGGACTTCCATTTCCACGCCGGGGATTTTTATCGCCGCCAGTTTCTCGACCAGCTTTGAAGAAGCCTCGGTCGGGATCCGGCCGGCGCGGCGGTCGGTTATGCGTCCGTCCGAATCCACCGTGCAAAAATTGCCGCGGGCCGCTACGTCCTCCGGCCCCACCGCGACTCCGATCCCGAACGCCTCGAGTACGCCGCGGCCGATATCGAACCTCAGGGGGTCGTAGCCGAACAGGCTGAGGTGGCCCGGACCCGAGCCGGGGGTGATCCCGTACCCGACCGGGTGCATCTGCCCGAGGCAGCCTTCGGCCGCCAGTCGGTTAAGGTTAGGTTTCTGGGCGGCCTCCAGTTCGGTTGGCCCGCCGGGTGCGACAGGCAGGCCGCCCACGCCGTCCATAACCAAAAGGATGATCTTGGTTTTTGCGCTTTGCGCAAGCGCCCGCATGAGTTCAAAATCAGCCATAGAAGCCTCCATACCAGCGTGATAAAAAAATCCCGCGCCGAACAACAGGCGCGGGAGAGTGTTTTCGGAATGGATCCCTTTCAGCGAACCGCGACCTGCGTATCCCGGTCGAAGACGTGAATCTGGCTCATATCAAACGAGACCTCGAGCCGGTCGCCCATGCGGGCGCGGGTGCGCGGGTCCACGCGGGCGATGAAGGTGTGTTCGCCCGAGACCAGGTACAGGAAGACTTCGTTGCCCATCGGCTCGGTAACGTCCACCCGGGTTTCCACACGCGCGGCCGCTATTCCGGGCGGCGCGAATTGCGGGTCGTGAATGTGTTCGGGGCGGATGCCGAAGATGATGTCCTTGCCGACGCGTGAAGCGAAACGCTGCGATTTATCGGAAGGAACCGGGACGGCGAAGGCGCCGGTATCGACGAATAAGGTCGAGTCACTCTTGGTGACCTTGGCATCGAAGAAGTTCATCGACGGCGAGCCAATGAACCCGGCGACGAAGACGTTGGTCGGTTTATCGTAAAGTACCTGGGGTGTGTCGAGCTGCTGCAGGATGCCGTCGCGCATCACGGCGATACGGGTGGCCATGGTCATGGCCTCGGTCTGGTCGTGGGTTACGTAGACGAAGGTCGTTTGCAGCCGCTGATGAAGTTTGGAAATGTCGGCGCGGGTCTGGACGCGCAATTTCGCGTCGAGGTTGGAGAGCGGCTCGTCGAGGAGAAACACCTGCGGCTCCCGTACGATGGCACGGCCGAGCGCAACGCGCTGGCGCTGACCGCCGGAGAGCTGGCGCGGCTGGCGCTTGAGCATGTCGGTCAGGCCGAGGACTTCGGCGGCTTCCTTCACGCGCCGGTCGATTTCCGGGCGGGGAACGCGGCGGAGCTTGAGGCCGAAGGCCATGTTGTCATACACGGTCATGTGCGGGTAGAGGGCGTAGGACTGGAATACCATCGCGATATCGCGGTCTTTCGGAGCGATGTCGTTGACCACGCGCGTGCCGATCTTGATCACGCCGCTGGTGGCTTCTTCCAGGCCCGCCAGGCACCGCAGGGCGGTGGTTTTCCCGCAACCCGAGGGACCAACCAGGACGAGAAATTCCTTGTCTTTTACCTCGAGGTTGAGGTCGTTGAGCGCAACGACACGGTCGAACCGTTTGGTAACGTGCTCGTAGGTAACGCCAGGCATGGTGCATCTCCTTTCGGGTTATATGGTGATCGGAGTATATCATGGAAAAGCCGAATTAACCTGAAATAATGCTGAGAAGTCAAGCATTCTTCCAGCTTGTGGAAATCCTTTCGACCTTGTTTTTGCTCGCTTTTTCACGCATAAATCCCGTACTCCGAGAAGGGGAAGTTCCCAGCCTCCGGGCAACGTTGGCAAATCGTCATTCTCCAATTCATTACGGATTGACGGTGCCTATTTTTCCTGCTATCATCCCCTCGCGAAAAATTTCACATGAAAAAAACACCGGGAAGGCCGGCCGACCGCCTGAAATCCTGGTTGGCATTGGGAAAAATCTGGTTGACGCCGGGCATGGGGGTGAAGAGATGGTTGATCAGCCTGGTGACAGGTACGCTCCTGGTCGGGCTGGGTTTTTCCGTTTTCATGCTCGATCTGTACCGCGCGCGGCCGAACTCCGCGGTCCTTTCCACGCTGGCGCTTAGTTTCATCCCCAGGCCCATCCGCATCGTGGTGCTTCTGTTGGCCGGTGGCGGATTAATTGCCTATTCGCTTTGGCGGCTTAGTTTCGGCCTGCTGGCGCCGTTCGCGAAGTCCGGCCGCAATGTGCCGGAAATCCTGGCTAATTACCGGCGTCGGGAACGCGGCCCGCAGGTGGTGGCGATCGGCGGCGGCCACGGACTCTCGAACATGCTGCGCGGATTGAAGCAGCGGACCACGAACCTGACCGCTGTGGTGACGGTCGCCGATGACGGAGGCTCTTCGGGCCAGATTCGGCGCGCGCTGGGGATCCCGCCGCCGGGGGATTTGCGCAACTGCCTGGCTGCTTTGGCGGAAGACGAATCGCTTCTGACGCAGTTATTCCAGTACCGGTTTGCGGAAGGTGACGGTTTTCGCGGTCACGCCTTTGGAAATTTATTCGTCACCGCGCTGGCGGGGGTTACCGGAAGTTTCGAACGCGGACTGATCGAATCCGGACGGGTCCTTTCGATCTGCGGCAAGGTGGTTCCTTCCACGTTAAGCAATGTCACGCTGGAAGGCGAGCTGGTCGGGGCGCGGACGGATACTCTCCGCCGGGTCAGCGGCGAGAATCAGATCCAGGCCGTACCGGGGGCGGTCTGGCGGGTGTGGCTCAACCCGGAAGAAGTGCGCGCGTATCCGGGCGCCGTCCAGGCCATTCTCTCCGCGGATTTGATCGTTGTCGGGCCGGGAAGTTTGTATACCAGTATCCTGCCCAACCTCCTGATCCGGGAAATCCGCGAAGCGCTGGTTGCCAGCCGCGCATTGAAAGTTTATGTCTGCAATGTCGCAACCCAGGCCGGAGAGACCGATGGCTTTTCGGTGAAGGATCATCTGGATGCGATCGAGCGGCATATGGGCATGCAGTTGTTCCAGGCGGTCTTGGCGAACACGGTCCCGTCCACGGCCCCGCCGGATGGATTGGAATGGGTGAAAAACCCGGTCCCGGATGCGCCGCTGACCGTCGTGCAGAAGGATCTGGCGGATACCGCGCATGCCGGCCATCACGATCCGCAAAAACTGACCTCCGCTTTGATGGAACTACTCGGCCGGCAAAGGACGGTATTCCGGGGGTAAGGGCTTTCGGAGGTGCTCAGAGCCGAGGGATACCGCGCGATAAAAATGAATCCCCCGGCTGCCGGCCAACGGCACCGGTGTTTTCGAAACACGTCATCTCATTTTCCTAAACCAGGAGGAATATCATGGCTACAAAGGTTGGCATCAACGGATTTGGCCGGATCGGCCGGCAGGTGCTCAAGGCAATGATGGAGCGCGCGCCCAAGGACCTCGAAGTGGTGGCGATCAACGACCTGTTCGACGTCGAGACCAATGCGCACTTGTTCAAGTACGATTCCACCTATGGGAAATTCCCCGGCACGGTCGAGATCAAGGAAGGCAACCTCGTGGTCAACGACCACACGGTCAAGGTCCTTGCGGAAAGGGATCCGGCGAAGCTTCCATGGAAGGATCTGGGCGTCGATATCGTGATCGAATCCACCGGGCTTTTCACCGACGCGGTCGGGGATCCCGCCAAGGGCAAAGCCGGTGCGAACGCCCACATCACTTCCGGCGGCGCGAAGAAGGTCATCATTTCCGCTCCGGCCAAGAACGAAGACATCACCATCGTGCTGGGCGTCAACGATTCGAAATACGATCCCGCCAAACACAACATCATCTCCAACGCGTCCTGCACGACCAACTGCCTGGCTCCCGCGGCGAAGGTCGTCCACGACAAATTCACCATCCTTTACGGCACGATGTGCACGATCCACTCCTATACCAACGACCAGGTGATCCTGGACCAGGGCCATCGGAAAGAATTGCGCCGCTCCCGCTCGGCCGGGCTGAACATCATCCCGACCACCACCGGCGCGGCCAAGGCTGTGGCGCTCGTCATCCCCGACCTGAAGGGAAAATTCGAAGGATATTCCATGCGCGTTCCAAGCCCGACGGTCTCGGTCGTCGATTTCAGCTGCACCGTCGCCAAAGCCACGACCAAGGACGCATTGACCGCCGCTTTCGTGGAAGCCTCGAACGGCGCGCTCAAGGGAATCCTCGGTGTGACCTACGGCAAGGCCGCCGATCCGCTCGTGTCCACCGATTTCCGCGGCGATACCCGTTCCTCGATCGTCGACCTGCAATACTGCGGCGTCCTGGGCGGCACCCTCGTGAAGGTGGTGGCCTGGTACGACAACGAATGGGGTTATTCCTGCCGCACGGCCGACCTGGCCGCGATGGTCGCCAAGAAACTCTAGCCCCGAGCGGGTTTGGAGGACATATGCAGAAGAAAAATGTTCGCGATGTAAGCGTCAATGGCTGGCAGGTGCTGGAACGCGTGGATTTCAACGTCCCGATTAAGAATGGCAAGGTCGGGGAAGACACCCGCATCCGGGCGGCGCTGCCCACCATTCAATACTTGGTCGACCAGAAGGCGATGGTAGTGCTGTGCTCGCATCTTGGACGGCCGAAGGGCGGGCCGGATCCGGCCTTTTCCCTGGCGCCGGTTGCCGAGCACCTGAGCGGGTTGTTGAAAATGAAAGTGACGTTCGCCTCGGATTGTGTCGGACAGGTGGCGGAAGGAGTGGTGGCCGAGTTAAAACCGGGCGACGTGGCGCTCCTGGAGAACACGCGCTTCCATCCGGAAGAGGAAAAGAACGACATGGCCTTCGCTCAGAGGCTGGCTATGTTGGGCAAGATCTATGTCAACGATGCCTTTGGTTCGGCCCACCGCGCACATGCCTCGACCGAAGGCGTGGCGCATTATCTTCCGGGCGTGGCCGGGTTCCTGATGGAAAAAGAAATTGAATACCTCGATAAAGCGGCCAACGATCCGGACCATCCGTACATCGTCATCCTGGGCGGGGCCAAGATCAGCGACAAGATCGGCGTGATCACCAACCTGCTTAAGAAATGCGAAAAGCTGCTGATCGGCGGCGGCATGGCGAACACGTTCCTTAAGGCCAAAGGCCTGGCGGTCGGCGATTCGCTGGTGGAAGACGGCAGCGTCGAGACGGCCAGGAAGATCATGGCTGACGCCGGCGGCAAGCTGCTCCTGCCGGAGGATGTGATCATCGCGGATAAGTTCGACGCCGCAGCGCAATCCAAAACGGTGGCAGCGACCGCGGTCCCGGACAGCTGGCGGATCCTCGACATCGGACCCGCGACGGTCCGCCGCTACGCGGATGCGCTCAAGGGCGCGAAGTTGGTGGTATGGAACGGGCCGATGGGTGTGTTTGAATTTCCCAACTTCGCCAAAGGAACGCGGGATCTGGCGCAAGCCGTTTCCGCGTGCGGGGGGACAACCATTGTGGGTGGCGGCGATTCCGTCGCGGCGATCACCGAAGCCGGTTTGGCGGATAAAATCTCGCACATTTCCACCGGCGGAGGCGCTTCCCTCGAATTTCTCGAGGGGAAGGTCCTTCCGGGGATAGCCATCCTGCAGGATAAATAACGCTGGGAGGCGGGAAAAACGCATAGCTTGTAAAATGGAGGGCGCGAGATCCGGAAACGGGTTTGGCGCCCTCCGTAAATCGGGATAGAGCGGGGGGGCCAACTGCAATCGCAGAGGAAAGGGGGTTTGGGTTCCGGGGCGGTTTCCCCGGGGAGGTGAGATGACTTTCACCAACGGTCAAAATGTCGGACCCTACCGGATCCTGGAACAACTCGGCCAGGGCGGCATGGCGACAGTGTACAAGGCCTACCACGCCGGGCTGGACCGCTACGTCGCGATCAAGGTATTGCACGCGGCATTCCGCGAGGATCCCTCCTTTACCGCGCGGTTCACCCGCGAAGCGCGGGTGGTGGCCAAGCTTGAGCACCCCAACATCGTCCCGGTTTATGATTTCTCTGAATCCGAGGGACAACCCTACCTGGTGATGAAGTTCATCGAGGGCGAAACCCTTAAAGCCAGGCTGGCCCGCGGCCCGCTCTCGGCGGCGGAAGCCGTCCGAGTGATCCAAGCGGTCGGCGCGGCGCTGGCGTACGCGCATTCCAAGGGAATCCTGCACCGTGACATCAAGCCCTCCAATGTTCTGCTCACGCCCGAAGGGGGAATTTATCTGGCGGATTTCGGCCTGGCCCGCATCGCGCAATCCGGTGAATCCACGCTCTCTTCAGATATGCTGCTGGGAACGCCGCACTACATCTCCCCGGAACAGGCGCAGGGCGTAAAAAGCCTGGACGCGGGGACCGACATCTATTCCTTCGGCGTGGTGATGTACGAACTGTCGGTTGGACGGGTGCCCTTCAATGCCGATACGCCGTTCTCGATCATCCATGATCACATCTTCACGCCGCTTCCGCTGCCGCGCGCCATCAATCCGAAGGTTCCCGCGGCCGTCGAACGGGTGCTGCTCAAGGCGCTGGCCAAGGACCGCAAGGACCGGTTTGCGGATGTGGATTTGCTGGTCAAGGCGTTCCTCGAGGCGGTTCGAGAGGTAACTACGGCCGCCGTTGCGCCGGACAAGCGGCCGGCCGCAACCATGAAGGCCGCGGTACCTCCGCCTGTCGCGGGAGGCAAAGCGAAACCCGTAGCGGGGAGGAAACCGCCGCTGTGGAAACGAATCCCGAAGTGGCTGTTGATAATTCTGATCATCATGGCTTGCGGATGCATGTGCCTGGGCGGCATAGCCACCCTGGGCATGATTTCCGACAGGCAGGATCAAAAAGCCACAGAGACCGCATTAGCGGCTTCCGCGCTTAATCCGCCAAGACTGTCCCCGATTGCGCCGGGGACCCAGGAGAAAAAACTCACCCAGGAGCCGCAGGCCTCGCCGGATATCATTATTCCGGAGGACCTTCGCGAAGCCTGGGTTCATTTTGAGCTGGGGTTGACGTTTGTGGATAGGGGGGATCAGGAGGCGGCCGACAAGGAATTCCGAACCGCGCTGGACATGATCCCCGGCGATCGAAACGGGGTGCTACTCCTGGCGGTCGAGAAACTTAACGCGCGCGGACAATGGATCATGTCGGCGCAGTACCTGCAGAAAGGTTTGGACGCGGATCCCAGCAGTCCCGGGCTGCGCACCGTCTCGGCCGAAGTGCTGTTTCATGTGGCGGGAATGAAGGATCCCGAGCCATTGGTACGCTGGTTTACGGAACGGATTCCGCGCTGGGCGGTTTCGCAGGCGGCGTTGGGACGCTGGTTGACCTTGTTTTCCCGGTCTCCGGCAGAGGGCGAGCCGCTCATCCGCGACGCCATGGAGCTTGCGCGGGGGGATGAGAAATCCATGGTGCGGGCGATCCTGGGCGAGCATTATTGCGTCACCGGCAATACCGAGCAAGGCATCACCCTGATGAAAGACGTGCTGAACGATCCCAATACACCCCCCTGGTTAAGGGTAGAAATCGAGAGGATGATCGAAAAATGGCAACCGAAGTGAAACGCGTACCCTGCATGGCGGCCAATTGGAAGATGAATAAAACCTCAGCGGAAGCGGCGGATTTCGTCCGCCAGATTCTCCCGCAATTGAAAACGCTCAACGGCGTGGAGCGGGTGATCTGTCCGCCCGCCACCGCACTTCCCGCGTTGGCGCCGATCCTGCAAGGAAGCAGTGTGGGCTTGGGCGCGCAGAATATGCACTGGGAAGCGAAGGGCGCCTTTACCGGCGAGCTTTCGGCCGCTATGGTGAAGGAGTGGTGCGGGTATGTGATCCTTGGCCACTCCGAGCGGCGCGGACTGTTCGGTGAAACCGACGAGATGGTGGCGAAGAAGGTTAAAGCGGCATTGGCCGCCGGATTGTTCCCGATCGTCTGTGTGGGAGAAACGCTTTCGGAAAACGAGGCCGGTCAGACCGATTCGGTCATCCGGCGGCAGATGAACGCGGCCTTCGACGGCCTGACGGCCGAGCAGGCGGCGAAGGCGATCGTGGCGTATGAACCGGTGTGGGCCATCGGCACCGGGCGCGCGGCGCACGGACCGGACGCCAACCGGGTTATCGCCGGATCGATTCGATCGGTTCTGAGCGCGAAGTTCGGAAAGCATGCATCGGAATCCATCCGTGTCCTTTACGGTGGCAGCGTGACGCCCGACAACATCGCCGAATTCCTCTCCGAACCGGAGATCGACGGCGGCCTGGTGGGCGGGGCGAGTCTCAAGCCGGAGTATGTGGAGATTGTCCGCGCGGCGCTGAAAAGAATCCGCTAAAAAACACGAAGAGAAAAACGGAAGCCTGTCCTGGCGGGCTAGCCAGGGGACACGAAGAGATAAAGAAATTCTTCGTGTCCTTTTCCTTTTTTCTCCCTTCTCACCGAGTAAACTGTCACCCTAAGGGTGAAGACCTTTATTGCATCTACACTCAATTATCCGACATAGTATTTCACCGTTAAATATTCAAGCCCTCCTTCCTTTTAGTGGCCTGTTGGCCGCGGCGTGTAACTCCCCGGGGTGTGCGGCGTCGACGGATGGAAAGATGGGTGAAGTGAAGAATTGGATTATCTGCGGCATTATTAGTCGGCGAATCTAAAATTATTTGCCCCTTTACGGCTAAAAAGTCCCACCGGATTGAGAGGAGCCTTCTCCAACCGATGAAAATTTGTTATGATTAGCACCTGTTGCGACCCCGGCAGAGAGCCGCCGGGGTCGTTTTGCGCGTATTTTCCAGGAAATGGTTGGATTATGAAAAAAGAACGGACGGACATCCGCAACATCGCCATTGTCGCCCATGTCGACCACGGGAAAACCACACTGGTCGACGGGTTGCTGCGGCAATCCCACACCTTCCGGGAAAACCAGCAGGTCGCGGAACGGGTGATGGATTCGAATGATCTGGAGCGCGAGCGCGGGATCACGATCCTGTCGAAAAACACCGCGATCAGCGTCTGGGACCCGGTGGCGAATGAACAGGTCAAGATAAACATCGTCGACACGCCCGGCCATGCGGATTTTGGCGGTGAAGTGGAACGGGTGATGAACATGGTCGACGGGATTCTGCTCCTGGTGGACGCCGCGGAAGGGCCGATGCCGCAAACCCGCTTTGTACTCAAAAAGGCGCTCGAGATGGGGCACCAGGCCATCGTGGTAATTAATAAAATGGACCGCCGCGGCGCTGATCCGGACGATACGCTGAATAAAACCTTCGACTTGTTCATCGAACTTGGCGCGACCGAGAAACAGGCGGAGTTCGCCGTGGTTTACACCAATGCCATCACCGGACAGGCCGGTTGCGGGCACGAACTCGGACCGGACCTGCAACCGCTGTTCGAGGCAATCCTGCGCAGCATTCCCGCGCCGCAAGTGGATGCGG
>Ga0315536_1000275_pt1:0-2500 | contig 25871 bp, 20 predicted proteins | sample SalMarSW160230MG_FD_203093 | JGI IMG/M metagenome (GOLD analysis project Ga0315536, IMG submission 203093) | Salt marsh sediment microbial communities from the Plum Island Ecosystem LTER, Massachusetts, United States - Salt Marsh Sediment SW1602-30 ...
TCTTCTGGGTCGCCGCCGGCCTCAATGGCCCTTCTTGCATGACTGTGAACAGCACCTTCAGAGCGGCAGGCTGCGGCTGCGGCCAACTGCACCAGATGGGCCGTCTTTTCATCCAGTGGCCCTTCCCGCCTCACGACCTTGCCAAGCGCCTGGACGGCATTCAGGAATTCCCCGTGCTTCTGTTCCAGTGCGGTGTACCATCTGGGTCGTTTCTTCTCTGACATGGGATGCTCCCTCCTCTCAAAGAACTAAGTAACGTTCAAAAGTTGTGGCATCGTGTATTTCTGAACCGAAAAAGCGAGCGTATTCCCCGTAGCTTGCTGCGGGATTAGCGAGCGTATCCAAAAAAAGTGAAGCTTTTCCCACCCTAAAGGGCGGGGCTTCCCGGTAAGGAAGAAAAACAGTTTTTTTCCATAGCTCCCCTCGACCCCGTCCTAAAGGAGGGGGCTTGCGGGGAGCAAGCCGGTCAGCGTTCCTTACGGTCGAATATTCCCTGTAGCTTGCTACGGGGAGCTGCAATAAACAACTTCGGGATAGGGCCAGTCGCTTCTCTTCGCCATCCAATTTACACTCAGCCATGAGCATGTCAAGGCATTTGGGGCTGAAGAAAACAGCTGGGAAAAGATGTGTGGTGGTCACCTTCCAAAAACAAAGGCCCGAATCAATCAAACTTGATCCGGGCCTATAAGAAAATTCCGGCGGCGTCCTACTCTCCCACTCAGCTGCCCGAGCAGTACCATCGGCGCTAAAGAGCTTAACTTCCGTGTTCGGAATGGGAACGGGTGTTGCCTCTTCGCTATTGCCGCCGAAAAACTGTAATCACCTTCGACACAAATATCGACAAATCGGATATGTGCAGATGAAAACGTTCATTCATAGTCTTGAAGGTGTTGAGTTGTGATCAAGCCGCACGGCCTATTAGTACCGGTCAGCTAAATCCATTACTGAACTTACACCCCCGGCCTATCAACCTCGTGTTCTACAAGGGGCCTTCAGTCCAACACGTTTCCGTGTTGAAGGGATATCTCATCTTGAGGTGGGCTTCCCGCTTAGATGCTTTCAGCGGTTATCCCTTCCGAACATAGCTACCCAGCTATGCCGCTGGCGCGACAACTGGACCACTAGAGGTTCGTCCATCCCGGTCCTCTCGTACTAGGGACAGCTCCTCTCAAATATCCTCCGCCCGCGAAAGATAGGGACCAAACTGTCTCACGACGTTTTAAACCCAGCTCACGTACCGCTTTAATTGGCGAACAGCCAAACCCTTGGGACCTGCTCCAGCCCCAGGATGCGATGAGCCGACATCGAGGTGCCAAACAGCGCCGTCGATATGAACTCTTGGGCGCTATAAGCCTGTTATCCCCGGCGTACCTTTTGTCCGTTGAGCGACGGCCCTTCCATGCGGAACCGCCGGATCACTAAGACCTACTTTCGTACCTGCTTGAAATGTCTCTCTCGCAGTCAAGCTCCCTTATGCCTTTACACTCCACGGTTGGTTTCCAATCAACCTGAGGGAACCTTCGCGCGCCTCCGTTACTCTTTGGGAGGCGACCGCCCCAGTCAAACTACCCACCAGACACTGTCTTTCGCCCTGATTCAAGGGCCGAAATTAGAACCCTAAAGTAGCAAGGGTGGTATTTCAAGGTTGGCTCCACCCCGACTGGCGTCAGGGTTTCAAAGCCTCCCACCTATCCTACACATGGTACCCCAAAGTCCAATGTCAAGCTGTAGTAAAGGTGCCGGGGTCTTTCCGTCTTTTCGCGGGTAGACGGCATCTTCACCGCCAATTCAATTTCGCTGAGTCCCTGGTTGAGACAGTGCGGAAGTCGTTACGCCATTCGTGCAGGTCGGAACTTACCCGACAAGGAATTTCGCTACCTTAGGACCGTTATAGTTACGGCCGCCGTTTACTGGGGCTTCGGTTCAAAGCTTTTCCCCCGATAAATCGGGGGATAACATCTCCCCTTAACCTTCCAGCACCGGGCAGGCGTCAGACCCTATACATCGTCTTGCGACTTAGCAGAGTCCTGTGTTTTTAGTAAACAGTCGCTACCGCCGTTTCTCTGCAACCCCCTTCGGCTCCACTCGCGAAGTGCTTCACCTAATGAGGGCACACCTTCTTCCGAAGTTACGGTGTCATTTTGCCGAGTTCCTTAACCAGGGTTCTCTCAAGCGCCTTGGGATACTCTCCCCGCCTACCTGTGTCGGTTTGCGGTACGATCACCTGACTATCTCGCTAGAGGCTTTTCTTGGCAGCGTGGGCTCAACCAGTTTATGTCCGATAACGGACTCCTCATCGCTTCTCGACGTTGAATGCAGGGGCGGATTTACCTGCCCCTTCCGCCTACAAGCTTGAACCGCCTAATCCAACAGACGGATGGCCTACCCTCCTGCGTCCCCCCATCACTCTCATCCCGCAAGCGGGACATCGATAATCCGGTGGTACAGGAATATTAACCTGTTTTCCATCACCTACGCCTTTCGGCCTCGGCTTAGGGAT
>Ga0315536_1000275_pt1:7500-25871 | contig 25871 bp, 20 predicted proteins | sample SalMarSW160230MG_FD_203093 | JGI IMG/M metagenome (GOLD analysis project Ga0315536, IMG submission 203093) | Salt marsh sediment microbial communities from the Plum Island Ecosystem LTER, Massachusetts, United States - Salt Marsh Sediment SW1602-30 ...
TGCTGCAACAGGTCATGCACGGCCTCGTCGCCGGTCGTCTGTTCCACAAAGCCGCGCTGCCTCAATACGTCAAAAACATTTTCCAATGATCCACCTCGTCCTGTGGAATTCTCAGCGACGCAATCACCTCTTTCGAGAGTATCAAGGTACTCACTTGGCAAGTTCGACCGCGCGGGTTTCTCGAATCACCGTGACTCTGATCTGTCCTGGATATGACATGGACTCTTCGATCTTTTTGGCAATATCTCGACTCAGCAAAACGGTCTCCGCATCTGAAACCTTTTCACTTTCCACAATGATGCGCAACTCCCGTCCCGCTTGAATGGCATACGACTTGCTGATGCCTGTAAATGACCCTGCAATATTTTCCAACTCCTCCAAGCGCTTGACGTAGCTTTCCAGGGTCTCTCGCCGCGCCCCTGGTCGTGCCCCTGAAAGGGTGTCTGCTGCCTGCACAAGCACGGCAAGAACCGATGCGGGGGGAACGTCTTCATGATGAGCGGAAATCGCATGGACGACACCAGGCGGTTCCCCGTATTTCTTCGCCAGTTTTGCCCCAATCAAGGCGTGGGGGCCTTCAACTTCGTGATCTACGGCCTTGCCAATGTCGTGCAGGAGCCCCACCCTTTTTGCCTGCTTGACATTCAACCCTAATTCAGCAGCCATCACACCACACAGAAAACCCACCTCCAAAGAATGCATTAGGACGTTCTGGCCATAGCTGGTCCGAAACTTGAGTTTACCAATGAGTTGAATTAACTCACCATGAAACCCGTGGACGGCCAGGTCGAAAGCGGCCTGTTCACCGGCCTCACGAATCTCCACATCCATCTCTTGGGACACCTTTTTCACTGTCTCCTCGATTCTCGCAGGGTGGATGCGGCCGTCAGTAATCAGCCGTTCCAGAGAAAGGCGGGCGACTTCACGTCGGACCGGATTAAACCCGGACAGAATGACCGCTTCCGGCGTATCGTCTATAATCAGGTCAATCCCGGTAGCCGCTTCAAGGGCTCGTATGTTACGCCCTTCGCGACCGATGATACGACCTTTCATCTCGTCACTGGGCAGGTTCACAACAGAGACCGTCTTTTCAGCCACATAATCCCCGGCATATCGCTGAATGGCGGTGGCCATGATCTTTTTCGCCTTTCGATCGGCCTGTTCCCGGCTTTCATTTTCAATGCGCTTAATCAGTTTTGCTGCCTCATAACGGGCCTCTCTCTCCATGGCCTTGATCAACAAATTCTTGGCTTCATCCGCCGTAAGGCCCGAGATCTTTTCCAGCTGTGTCTTCTGCTCCTCAATCAGGGCTTCGCAGCGGGCTTGCCGGCCCTGGAGGGATTCTTCCTTTTGTATGAGCTGTCGCTCTTTGTTGGCAATGCTCCCGTCACGCCGCTCCAACTGTTCTAACTTGCGGTCCATGTGTTCTTCTTTTTGAGTGAGACGTTTTTCTCGCTTCTTGACTTCAGATCGCATCTCCCTGGTCTCATTCTCAAAGTCCACCTTCATCTGATAAAGTTCATCTTTCGCCTGCAGCTTCGCCTCTTTTAAGACTGTCTGCCCTTCTTTTTGAGCCTTCTCGACGACATTGCGTGCTTCCTCCTCCGCGGCCCTGATCTTGCCGGCCGTGAGCCTGCTCCGAACCCAGAACGAAAGCAGGAAACCCATGCCAAAGGTGATAATACTCAGCAATATGTATGAAGTGATGTCCATGCGAGTGCCCCCTTTATTGGGATGAACCTATTGTTGTGTCCCAGAAATACTCTGCATTATTCGGATGCGGTCCAAAGCATTTTTGCGAGCGACATTGACCATTTTGGGAGCCAGACGGATGCTGAACGGCGCGTGAAGAATCACAGACTGTCTGAGGGCCTAAAGGCCCGAGTTTCTGTGATTTAGCTCCGTTCGGCAGGCGTCCCCAAAATGTTCACGGAACGACGCAAATGGCTTTGGACGACGGCCACTGCGTGATTTTGCTTCTTCAAGCTATTTCTGGGACACAACACTATCACCTGTCAGGGTAAAGTTGCCACTGATGGTTTAAATTGAAAGACTCTAGCGGGCGAGGTACCGATGGAGGCAGAACGAAACCGGGAAGATGGGAAACAGGCCGGGGAAAGCATCAGCCTGTTTCCTTGGTCAAAAGGCCTGTCGATTACTTGAACAACCTTCTTCGCTCGTCATATGACGGCATGCAGCCCCACAGGGCTTGGGAATGTGGCCAGAGTCCTGTTCTCCCGCACGTCGATCCGGGGGACCTGACTATTTGAGAGGCGGACTGTTTGTTCCCAATTATGTCTAAGCATCAACAAGCTTTTGCTTCCTAAGCGCTCTTATTCCTATATGTTAAAAGGGTTACCCCCACCACAGTGCCGTGTCGGCAGCCTCTGTTGAACCTGTTTGTGCAGGTGGGCACCTTGTTGCTTCTTCAGGCTTTTCTGCAATGAACAGAACATGCACACCAAAGCAAGAGAAGGTTCCCATTTCATATGTGTTGGCCCAAAGAAACTTCTACCGATCACGCGCACGGCAGGGGTTTCGCCCGCATTGCTTCTTGATTATGGATTGGCATCGATATTGTCAATCAACGCCTTGCAACGTCGATCTATGTCCTTGACTAGCTCTTCGCGACGCTGTTTCATTTCAAAATAGTCATTGGCTATATTCAAAGCGGCCAATATCAGGGTGTCCAGTTTACCCGGCACCTCAGCGCAAGCCCTGGCCTTTTCTACGTGTTCGACCAGATAATTTGCAATCTTCTCGGCGTGAAAAGCCTCAGCGTCTGCTCTGAAGGTGTAGGCTTTGCCGAACAGTTCTATGCTAATGACTCGGTCCACAAAAGTCTAGACCTTTTCAATCTGACAAGATCTGATGCCTGGCAGCCGATTCGTACACCATCTCCACTTAAACCGAAAAAGCGAGAGCTTTGCCCGCCCCGATTTGTAGGGACCGGGGGGGCATCTTCAATCCAAGACTTGGTCCAACTTGCTCAGCAGGTCATCTATCTTTGATCGAATCATCGTTTTTTCTTCCACATATTGCTGTTCAGTGGCACTCCGCGTCTTGAGGGCCTCTTCAAGCTCCCCGATCTTGGCTTGTAGTGCCACCTTCGAATGCTGAAGATCATGACACGTCTGGACGAGTTGCCCCACCCTGTCTTCGAGCTTTTGGAACTGCCGTGGGATTGTGTCCTCGTCCACGCTGAACTCCCAACACAGATTCAGATTTTCCTAATAAACTTAATAAAGTATAAACAACCACTCTGGAAAGAGTCAAGCGAAAACTGGCCCCTCGGCCTGCCGGCCTACCGGAGAAAGGCTTCTGCCCTGGCCAACTCGTCTACGGTGTTCACACCCAGCACCTGCAAACTTTCATGAATCTTGAAATTGGCGGCAGGACGGCCGGTTCGGTAGGCCCGCCCAACCACATCGGTTAAATAGAATTCACCCTGGGCGTTGTCGTCATTCAAATCCGACAAGGACTCTTTCAAAAAATCGATGTTCACACAATAGGTCCCCGTGTTAACGGTTGTGATTTCTTTCTCTGCCTCGGAAGCGTCTGATTCCTCGACGATTCGAACGATACGCCCCTGCTCATCCGTGACAACTCTTCCGTATCCAAAAGGCCGTTCAAGCCTGGTGGTCGCGAGGGTCAAGTCCGTCTTCCAGGCCCTGTGAGCCCCTATGAGCGCTCGAACGGTCTCGGCCCTGATTAAGGGCGTATCCCCGCATAAAATGACGGCATCCCGGGTGCCCGCAGGAATCTCCTGCATGGCGATCATGGCTGCGTGCCCGGTGCCGAGTTGTTCCTTTTGAAGGGCGAATCGAAGAGAAGGATATCTTCTCAGGGCCTTTCGAACCCTTGCGCCCTGATGACCGATCACCACCACGACGTCGTCCACCACACCCATGGCGGCCTCCACCACATACCGGATCATAGGGATCCCACGTACCTGGTGGAGCACCTTGGCCTGGTGTGACTTCATGCGGGTGCCTTTTCCACCAGCCAATATGACGGCAGCTATGTCTTGCACAAGCTATGGCTACCAAAGAAAAAGGGGCAAGTCAATCGACTTGCCCCCCGCTGTACTTTGTCTAATAAAAAAGGGCGAACTAGGCGGCCCCTCTCCTCTCGGCGATCCTCATCCTGGCCAATGCCCGCTGCAAGGCGGCCCCGGCGCGCCTGGAATCAATGTCTTCTCTTTTGCTCGCCTCCGCCAGCCGCTCCTCGGCCCGCTTCAAAGCAGCCTTGGCCCGCTCCACGTCTATGTCTTTGCGTCGGTCGGCAGAGTCAGCCAGAATCGTCACCTTACGTGGCAAAACCTCGGCAAAGCCCCCATTGATAAATACAATCCTTTCACCGCCGCCCGGGTCTTTGTACCTGAGCATCCCTATCTTCAGTGTGGTCAGAAATGACGTGTGGCCTATCAATACGCCAAACTCCCCATATTCCCCTGGGGCCACCACAATCTGTGCCTCATCGCTCACCACCGACTTGTCAGGGGTCACGACTTCTAACATAATATTGCCTGCCATAATGCCACCTACCCCTTATTTGCTATGCAGCGGCCGCCATTTTCTTGGCTTTTTCGTGAACCTCTTCAATACCGCCGACCATGTAGAAGGCCTGTTCGCCAATCTCGTCATGCTGTCCTTCACAGATCTCCTTGAAGCCCCTGACCGTGTCTTCCACCTTGCAATACTTGCCAGGGGTACCGGTAAAGGTCTCAGCCACATGAAAAGGCTGGGAGAGGAATCTTTGAATCCTTCGAGCCCGGCCCACGGTGACTTTGTCCTCATCTGAAAGCTCGTCCATACCCAAAATGGCGATGATGTCCTGAAGATCCTTATACTTCTGCAAAGTCACCTGGACGGTCCGTGCTGTAGCATAGTGTTCTTCACCGAGGACATTGGGATCAAGGATTCGAGAGACCGAATCCAGAGGATCCACTGCCGGGTAGATGCCCAACTCCACGATCTGCCTGGAAAGCACCACGGTACCGTCAAGATGGGCAAAGGTGGTGGCTGGGGCCGGGTCTGTCAAGTCGTCTGCAGGGACATAGACGCATTGGACCGCGGTAATGGAACCCTTCGTCGTTGACGTGATCCGCTCCTGGAGTTCGCCAAGGTCAACGGCCAATGTAGGCTGATACCCCACAGCAGATGGCATACGACCCAAGAGGGCGGAAACCTCAGCACCGGCCTGGGTGAATCGGAAGATGTTGTCGATAAACATCAACACATCTTTTCCTTCCTCATCCCTGAAATACTCTGCCGCAGTCAGGGCTGACAAGGCCACTCGGGCACGGGCTCCGGGGGGTTCTGTCATCTGGCCGTAGATCAAGGCTGCCCTTGGGAGAACACCCGATTCCTTCATTTCATGATACAGGTCGTTACCCTCACGGGTGCGCTCGCCCACCCCGGCAAACACCGAGATACCGCCATGTTGTTTGGCGATGTTGTTGACCATCTCCATCATGATAACGGTTTTACCCACACCAGCGCCGCCGAACATGCCCATTTTCCCACCTCTGGGAAAGGGAACCAGCAAGTCCAAGACCTTGATGCCACTCTCGAGGACGTTGACGCTGGTATCCTGTTCGGTAAACAGCGGGGCCGGGCGATGGATGGGGGCGTACTTGTCCGTCACAACCGGACCCAGTCCATCCACAGGCCGTCCCACAACATTGAGCACCCGCCCCAGGCCTGCTTCACCCACAGGCATCTGGATGTCTTTGCCGGTGTTCTTTACGGACATGCCCCGGACAAGACCGTCTGTGGAATCCATGGCGATGGTGCGCACCACCCGGTCACCGAGGTGTTGAGCCACTTCCAAAACCAGGTTGTCTTCTTCATCGTTGATCCCCGGGTTACTGACCAGCAACGCCGTATAGATCAGTGGAAGCTGCCCCTCGGGAAACTCCACATCGACCACATTGCCGATGACCTGGCTGATTGTTCCCATATCTACGATGTCTGCCATGCTCTCAACCTCCCATAGACTATTTAAACTTCTCTACTTGATTCGCCTTCCAATCTTATCCTTTCAGGGCCTCTGCACCGCCCACGATATCCATAAGCTCCGCTGTAATGGCTGCCTGGCGGGCCTTGTTGTAAGCCAGGGTGAGGCTTTCGACCATGTCCTTACAGGCCTTTGTAGCATTGTCCATGGCTGTCATGCGGGACGCATGCTCACTGGTTGAAGTCTCGAGCAGGCCCTTATAGAGCTGCACATAGACCTGCTTGGGAAGCATTTCGGCCATGAGTTCTTCTACCGAAGGCTCACAGATATGCTCAGCGATGTAGCCCGTATCCTCTTTCTCCTCAGCTTCTTCTACCTTTTCAACACTGGTTATAGGAAGAAGCTGCTGGACGGTGGGGGTTTGCCTGGCCATAGAGACAAATTCGGAAAAAATCATGTGGACTTCATCGGCCTGACCTTCAAGGAAGTCATCTATGAGGATTCTTCCAGCGTTGATGGCCACGTTGAACCCGAAGCGAGCGCCTACAACACCTACATAGTCACCCGCAATGTTGTATTTCCTCCGGCGAAAGTAGTCCCTTCCCTTTTTGCCCATGCAAATGAGTCGCGTCTCAACACCCCTGTCCGCCTTTTCCTTCAAAAGCTTCTCGCACTGGGTAATGAGGTTGGTGTTAAAACTACCACACAAACCGCGATCAGAGCTCATGAGGACCACATCAACAGTCTTGACTTCCGCCCGCGGCAGAAGCAGAGGCGGGGCGTTTTCCTCATCTCCCCCCGCACGTTCGGCCAGACTGCCCAGGACCTCTGCGAACTTGTTGGCGTAGGGCCTGAAGGCTTCCATCTTCTCCTGGGCCCGACTGAGCTTTGAGGCTGCCACCATGTTCATGGCCTTGGTGATTTTCTGCGTCTTCTTGACCGCCTTAATTTTCAGCTCTACTTCTTTGAGTGTCGGCATACATTACCCCTATACGCAAGTATGGCACACAAACAACTACTTGATCGTGTCCTTGAATTCCTCGTCGTACTCGGAAAGTGCCTTGGCCATGGTCTCGTTCAAGCTGTCGCTAATCTCGTTTTTCTCGGCAAGCTCGCTGAAAATCTGAGGATACTTGCTTTCTATGAACGGGTACAGTCCGGCCTCATACTTGCCCAAGACTTCCACAGGGTACTTGTCCAGGTACCCCTTTGTCCCTGCATACAGGATGGCAACCTGCTTTTCCAACGGAAGAGGCTGATACTGGGGTTGTTTCAGGACTTCCACGAGACGGGTCCCCCGGGTCAACTGCTGCTGCGTCGCTTTATCCAAGTCACTTCCAAAGGCGGCAAAGGCCTCCAGTTCACGGAACTGGGCAAGGTCCAAACGCAAAGAACCAGCCACCTGCTTCATGGCCTTCACCTGGGCAGCACCGCCCACGCGGGAAACGGAGAGGCCCACGTTAATGGCCGGACGCACGCCTGAGAAGAACAGGGCCGGCTCCAGATAGATCTGACCGTCGGTAATGGAAATAACATTGGTGGGAATAAAGGCCGAAACATCGCCTGCCTGGGTTTCAATAATTGGAAGGGCTGTGAGAGAACCAGCACCCAGCTCGTCATTGAGCTTGGCAGAACGTTCCAACAGGCGTGAGTGGTTGTAAAAGATGTCCCCAGGGAATGCCTCGCGGCCCGGAGGGCGTCTCAAAAGGAGCGAAATCTGGCGGTATGCAACCGCCTGTTTGGAAAGGTCATCGTATACGATCAAGGCGTGCTGGCCGTTGTCCCGATAATATTCGCCCATGGCGGTCCCGGAGAAGGGTCCGATATACTGGAGTGTTGCCGGGTCACTGGCGCAGGCCGAGACGACCGTAGTGTATTCCATGGCGCCGTTTTTTTCCAACACATCCACCACCTGGGCCACGGTGGATTTTTTCTGACCACAGGCCACATAGATGCATTTTACATCCGTGTTCTTCTGGTTGATAATGGCATCCACGCCAACCGCAGTCTTTCCGATCTGCCGGTCACCGATGATAAGCTCACGCTGGCCGCGGCCCACAGGGGTCATGGAGTCGATGGATTTGAGACCCGTGTACATGGGCTCGTGGACGCCTTTTCGAGCGATAACGCCTGGAGCAACCAACTCGACGCGGCGAGTCTCCTTGGCATCAATAGGCCCCTTGCCGTCGATGGGATTGCCCATGGAGTCGACCACGCGGCCCAACATGGCGTCTCCCACCGGCACCTGAGCAATCTTGCCGGTCCGTTTACAGACGTCGCCTTCCTGCAGTTCAATGTCCTCGCCCATGATGGCCACACCCACGTTATCTTCTTCCAGGTTGAGCACCAAGCCCATAATTCCGTGGGGAAACTCGAGGAGCTCCATGGACATGGCCTTTTCCACGCCATAAACCCTGGCAATCCCATCACCAACCGACAAGATGATTCCGGTTTCACTGACGTCTACCTTCTTGTCATAGTCCTTGATCTGCCCCTTGATAATGTCGCTGATCTCTTCGGCTCTAATTTCCATCAGATTCCCTCACCCCTTTGCAAAGATTCTTTTAGACTTATAAGCTGCGTTCTCACGCTTCCATCTAAGACCAAATCCCCGATCTTGGTCACGACACCGCCAATCAAGGCGGGGTCCACCCTGGTCTCCATCCTCACCTCTTTGCCCGTTTTCTTAGACAGGGCCGCCCGGATTTTTCCGATGCTTTCTTCCGGCAGTTCCACGGCGGATACAAGGTCCGCACGGACGATGTTGGCGAGTTCGTCGGTCAGCTTTCCATAAAAGGTATAGATGTCCTTCACGTATTGGATCCTGCCCTTGTCAAACAACAAGAGCAAGAAGGACCTCATGACCTCAGAGGGCGCAAAACGTTCCAAAACCGCCCACAAGACCTGCTTGCGAGCTTCTTCATCATAGAGCGGGTTAGAGATGGCCATCTCCAGTCCCTTGTTTTCTTCCAGGAGCTTGGCAAATCCTCCCAACTCTTCCTTGTATGTCTCTGCCTGGCCGTCTTCTCTGCCAATAGACAATAGTGCCTTGGCATACCGTCTGGCAATCCTATGACTTATCACGAGGCCACCACCACCTTTGTCAAGTATTCGTCAATAATGCGTTTCTGGTCTTCGTCCTTGATATGCTTTTTGATCAATGCCTCCGCCATGGCCACGGCCTGTCCGGCCATCTCCGCTTTCAGCTCTTGCCGGGCCTTTTCAAATTCATGCTCAATATTTTTCTTGGCCTGTTCCTGGAGTTTTTCCGCTGCCAGTTTCGCCGCCTCAATGATCTTCGCCTTGGCGACTTCACCCTCCTTGACGTATTCAGCCATGATCTTTTCGACTTCTTTGTCCAGACGACTCAGCTTTGCCTTGTATTCGGCAACCGCCTTTTCCGCATCCTGCTTCTGTTTTTCCAGGTCACCCAACTGGTCCCTGATCCCCTGTCGTCGCGATGCAAGGCCCTGACCCAAAGGTTTTCTCAAAAGGAAAATCAGCGCGCCCGCAAGGACTGTGAAGTTCATGATCCGCCAGATCAGGTCTTTGACCTTAGCCCCGCTATCCCCATGTCCGCCCTCAGAGGAAGCCCAAACCGACCCCAGGGCAAAGAGGACCGAAAAAACCACCAAGAGGATGACCGCATACCGTAGCTTTCTAGAACCGACCAATCTCCTCATGATACGGCCCTCCCGAGTATCTTCTCAGCAATCGCAGCAGAGAAGGCCTGTACCTCGGCCTTCAATTGATTTCTGGCGCCTTCTGCCTCTTGGGCAATCTGAACGCGAGTTGCCTCAAAATCTGCTTGTGCCTTTTCGTTGATTTCCTTGATGACACGCTTTTCCTCTTCCTGGCCGGTTTCTTTCAAGGCCTCTTTCTCCTGAAAGCCCTTCTTCTTAGCTTCAGAGATCCCTGCTTGAAAGGTCTGCTCGCTTTCGGCAGCACCCTGTTGGGCGGTCTCTATGGCCTCCTCGTAACCTTGTACCTTTTTCTTTCTTTCTATAAGGATGTTACGAATGGGTTTATACAGGATGGCATTCAGGATGAAGATCAGCAAGATGAAGTTGGCCATTTGGACAAGCAGAATGAAAGGACTGACACTGATCATAAAGAACTCCTACTTTCCAATCTTGAAGGTTTGAGGAATAGCAAAAGAATTCTGACAACATGTCCACCCAGAAAAACTGCCCGTCTATACACTACCGCAGCCGTCTTGTCAAAGGTTTTTTTTGTTTTTTGACATCACGTTTTCCATTCGGTCAGATCAATGGTCTTGTTCGCTGCATCGTCACCAGGTTTCATGGTGCAGTTTCCATGGAAAACCACCCCGGCGTCAATCACCACCACAGGGGCGATCAGGTCGCCAAACACGCGGGCGGGCGGATGCAACTCGATACGGCTTGTGGCGCGAATATTGCCGCTGACCTCTCCGCTCACCGTGGCCGTGCGGACCAGGATATCGGCGTGGATGACTGCCTTATCGCCTACAATCATGACGCCATCTTTGCTTTCAATGGTCCCCTTAAAATGCCCATCCAGTCGGACCGTTCCCTCAAATGCCAGCTTGCCTTCCAGCGTGGTTTCTGAACCCAAAAACGTCTGTATCCCTTTTCTTGTCTTTTTCATCTTCAATCCTTCTTTCCAGGCACGAAACGATACCGGCTTCCTTTTACTCATTTATCTTGAAGTCATCCAACCCACCTCAAACGGTAACATTTTAGCCCTTTAACAATGTTGTCGCATACGGGCAATCCGATTCCGAACCGTGTCAAACTCGCACATAAGTGACCGTAAAGAAAGAACAGGAAATAAGACCTGCAAAGAGATTGGATGACCTGCCGATATTGTTCAGCCTGTGGAAAGCCTCGCCAGATACCTGTTCTTTCTTAACGCTCACTAACACGCTCAAACAGTGCCTCGGCTCAGAATTGGATCACCCGTATGCTTTGTTTGCTCCTTGTTTGAACAGGCTGGGTTGATACCTCAAATGAAAGGCTCAAGCCTTAAACATAAACCTCCGCATACTGATATTCATAAGGATCCCGATCCCAAGCATGATGGCCGCCAGCGACGAGCCGCCGTAGCTAATGAGCGGCAGCGTAACACCCACCACAGGAAGCAGGCCCAGGGCCATGCCTACGTTAATGACAGCCTGCCAGAATATCATGCTGGAAACGCCGACAGCCAAAATGGTCCCAAAGGGCTCCTTGGAACGCATTGCAACATTCAGCCCCCAGATGACGATCAACACATAGACCGCCACAACCACGGCCGAGCCCAGGAACCCCCACTCTTCTGCCAGGACAGAAAATATGAAGTCTGTATGCTGCTCGGGGAGAAACGAAAGGGCATTCTGGGTCCCCTTTAAGAATCCCTTGCCGAGCAATGTACCGGAACCGATCGCGATAATAGACTGTTTCACATGATAGCCAGCACCCAAGGGGTCTCTATCAGGATTCAAAAATACCAGAATCCGCTCTCTCTGGTAGTCTTGCAACAAGAAAAACCAAGCCACCAAAGATCCCGCCACGCCTGCGGCCGACAAGAGGATGAGGGATTGGCGTTCGATCTTCACAAAAAGGGTCACCGACCCGGCAATGAGAAGAACCACCAGGCCGGTACCCAGGTCGGGCTGCTTTGCGATTAAGACAAAGGGTATCAAAGTCCAGATCAGAGGCTTCCAAAGATCCTTCAGGGTGAGACCGTCTTCTGAGGCACACTCAGAATAATATCTTGCCAGGACGATAATAACGGAAATCTTGACCAGTTCCGAGGGTTGAAACGACCATGGGCCTGCCACAAGCCATCGCTGAGAGCCGGAGACCTCCTTGCCCACAAAGGCCACTGCCACCAGAAGTGCCACGGAAAAGGCGTAGATGGCAAAGGCCCACCGGTTCAACCACTTATAGTTAAAGAGAAACATCCCAACCATCAAAGTCGCTCCAATGGCAAACCAGTACGCCTGTTTCAGGTACAGCGGGCCCGTCACATGGGCTATATCCGGGCCGGCATTCACTGCACTGTACAGGGTAAGGAGACCGACCGCTACAAGCGACAGCGTCAAGCCCAACAGAACCCAGTCAAAGTGTTGAATCAGTCTTCGGTCAATCATATCGTTTCCCCAGATACGTCCTGATCATCTCTCTGGCGATGGGCCCTGCTTCGCTAGCCCCATGGCCCCCATGTTCCACCAGCACGGCCACTGCGATCCGGGGCTGTTCGGCTGGGGCAAAGGCCACAAACCACGCATGATCGCGGAAACGACGGGGTTTGTGGTTATGGGAGCTTTTCTCGTGATCACCCTTCATGGCCACGACCTGAACGGTGCCGGTTTTGCCTGCGACGGTTACGCCGGTTATGCGGGCATTCCACCCGGTGCCCGATGGCGTGTTCACCGCATTGACCAGGCCTCTTTTGAGAATTTGAAGTGTTTTCTTCGATGCCGGCAGCCTTCCAACGACCTCAGGCTCTCCAACCTGGACAACAGCGCCGTCAACAGTCTCAATTCGCTCGACCACCAAGGGCCTGTACCGCGTGCCTCCGTTTGCCACGGCGGCCACCAAACAAACCATCTGCAGAGGGGTGACCAGGTCAAAACCCTGACCGATGGCCACAGACAGCGTCTCGCCGCCCTGCCAAGGAACCCCTTTCTTTTTCAACTTCCAGACTGAGTTGGGTACCAAGCCTGCGGCTTCATTGTCAAGCTTGATCCCGGTCGCCGTTCCCAGTCCGCAACCTTCCGCATATCGCGCCAAGCGGTCCACGCCCAATTGTTCTCCAACTCGAAAGAAGAAGACATCGCACGATTGGGCCAAGGCCTCTGTGACGTTTACGGCTCCGTGTCCCGAACGTTTCCAGCAGCGAAAAGTGCGGTTGCCATACCTGTAATGGCCTGGACAGTAATACGCCGTATTTTTATTGATAATCCCTTCCTCCAGTCCTGCCATCGCCGTGACGATCTTATAGGTGGAGCCGGGGGCGTACTGTCCCTGAACGGCCTTATTCTCCATGGGACGAAACTCGTTGGTTGAAAGTTGCTTCCATGCATCAAACGTCAAGCCCTCAACAAAGACATTGGGATCAAAGGCCGGGCTGCTGACGATGGCCAGGATATGACCACTGGAAGGCTCTATGGCCACGGCCGCCCCCGCCTTGCCGGCAAGCGTTGCTTCGGTCTTGGATTGGAGTGCCACATCCAACGTCAGGTAGACATTTTCCCCTGACACCGCCTCTTTCGTCTCGAGCACGCCCGTGACTTGCCCGAGGGCATTGACCTGGACCTGCTTCGTTCCAGGCTCACCGTGAAAAAATGACTCATAGGCCTTTTCAACGCCGAACTTGCCTATGAAATCTCCCCTTCTGTTGTGTGGGAAACGGTCGCTGGCCAGCTGCTTTTCGCTGATCTCACCCAAGTATCCTATGAGGTGAGAAGCCAGCTCAGCTTCTATATAATGACGCATGGGTTCAACGCTGATGACGATTCCGGGGAGATTCAGCCTGTGAGCCTCCACCACGGCCACGGCATCCCGGTCAAGGTCCCGTTTCAGCAACAGAGGCTTAAAGGAAGGCCAACCCTTGGTCTTGTCCAGGGTTTCCAACAGTGTCTCTGGCGGCAGATCCAAAAGTTCTGCCAGCTTGGTGACAATCGCCTTGGGATTCTTGGCATCTTCCAGGACAACCGAAACATTAAAAGACGGCCGATTATCCACGAGGAGCACGCCGTCACGGTCATAGATTAGGCCACGGAAAGGAGCAATGCTGTGAACACGAACACAGTTGTTCTCAGACTTGCGACGATAGTCGGAGCCTTTGATGATCTGCAGATAACAAAGCCGCGCCACAAGGATCAAAAAGACCGCAAGCACCCAGAGCAGCGTTGCCGACAGTCGCTGTCTGTACCAGCGGTCATCAACCGTCTTAAGATAGGTATAATCCATCGTTTGCCAAGGTCTGGCTTTGATTCCCCCGCCTCATGGCCTCCCCGGCTTTGAGACCCCGGTGCATGGTTTCCAACAGTGAAAGAACAGCAGGCCCCGTCACGGCCGCAAGCATGAGTTGTCCCAGTGCAGGCCAAATCTGAGCACCCAGCCACTGCCAGCCTTCCCACGGGTGCGCCGTGGAAACCAAGAATACGACATTTTGCCCCAGCACACAAAGAGCAATCAAGACGGATCGGCAAGCTGTTCCCTGTACATTGAAATAGCTTGACACGCCCTGCACCAGCAGGAGTATCCATAAATAACCGGTCGTATACAGGCCGAACACACCTCCCGAAAAGAGGTCCATCACAAAGCCGAGCATCAAGACGAGTAGACCTGATGCCCTCAATGTCAGATTAAGTCGCGCAAAGATGATCAGTGGGATAAGCAGGTCATAGAAGACCCCTTGAAACGCAGGCAGCCTCAAGACCGTTGTCTGACCGACGACGGTGGCAAGACCAACGATGGTATAAAGAAAAAAGACCTTCACGTCGTCCTTTAAGACCGATGCCTGGATGTGTGGTTACCCTAATGTTGCAAAAGCCGAGGGTGCTGCAGATGCAAGGCGTCAAGGGTGAGGCTGTAGTCGTTTACGCCGATCCCTTGACAACGCAGCAGGTGCTGTATCATCGGCTTTCCCGAAGGGTAAACAACATGGCTGTTTTTCTGGGTTTCTGGATATCACTCGTGGCGCATTCCGCAAAATCACTCAAAAAGACCCCAAAGAAAGGCTATTGTTGCTTTTTTGAACATTTTGCCATGTTGTTTATGCAACTATAGGGGTTACTCAAGAATCACTAAGACCTCTTCCAATCTTTCGAAATCTACGAAGGGCTCAATGTCGACCTCTTGGAAGATCCCGGACGGGCCCTTGGTTATCTCCATGACAGACCCTACCCGAAGACCTTTAGGAAAAACCCCGTCCAGTCCGGACGATACAACCGTATCTCCCTCACTGATCTCGGCCTTTCTCACAACATATTTGAAGTGACAATACGCCTTGGCTTCTCCTTCAACAATGCCCCGGGTGCGGGTTCGCTGCACCAGGGCATCTATGGCGCTGCTGCGATCAGTAATCAAAAGGACCTTTGAGTAACCGTAGGATGCCGCCATAATCTGACCCACGATTCCTTCCGGCGCGATGACGGGCATCCCCTTGGAAACACCGTCATGAATGCCCTTGTTGATAATCACGGTCCTAAACCATATAGAAGGGTCCAGTCCAACGATCTGGGCGGCAAGCAGGCGTTGGTAAAGACGGGGCTCCGTGTCCAGTAACAGGAGCTTGCGGAAACGTTGGCAGGCGATCTCAGATTCCAGGTGTTGACTTTTCTCCAGCCCGAGTTTCGCAAGCGTCTCTTTCAGGTGATCGGACTCTTGCCTGGCCGCCACGAGGGAAAAATAATGACGCCAGACACGCTCACAAAAACGGATGGCTTGCGTCACGCCTTCCTGGAAGGGCGCTATGCCCGCCATGACCACTCTGTCACACGTAGAGTTCTCATGACGGTGCTTGGCGCTGATGGAAAGGAGGATGATGTTGAGGGCGGCAAAAAGAACCAAGCAGAAAGTCGTCAGAAATCTTTTTGAGAACATGGGTCTGGCCGGAAAAGGATTTGAGTGGTCGGCCCGTCATAACACAATGTCCGGGCGTCTTCCTATTGAATCGTAACCTCTCCCAGAAGTGCAATATTTTCCAAGGCCATACCGGAGCCCACCGCTACCGTGGATAGGGGATCCTCGGCCACCGTAATGGGCAGAGAGGTCTCTTCTCGAAGTAATCTGTCCAGGTTTTTGAGCAGGGCGCCACCACCCGTCATAACGATCCCCGTATCAACGATGTCCGCAGCCAGTTCAGGCGGGGTTTGTTCCAGGGCTGCCTTCACAGTCTCAACAATGGACTCGATCTGTTCGGCAATGGCCACGCGGATCTCTTCGGAATCAATGGCGAGAATTTTCGGGATACCTGACACCAGGTCCCGTCCCTTCACTTCAATGGTCTCTATATTTTCAGGGTCAGGATAGGCATTGCCGATCGTCGTTTTTATGATTTCTGCGGTTCGTTCCCCGATCAAGAGGTTGTACTTTCTTTTGATATACTGTACGAGCGCTTCATCCATCTTGTCTCCACCCACCCGGATGGAACGGCTGTAAACGATCCCCGCCAGCGATATGACGGCCACCTCCGTCGTTCCACCACCAATGTCAACCACCATATTGCAGGTGGGATCCGTAATAGGGAGACCCGCACCGATAGCCGCTGCCATGGGCTCCTCAATGAGGAACACCTCACGGGCGCCAGCCGATTCAGCCGACTCCTTTACCGCCCGTTTTTCCACCTGAGTGATCCCTGACGGCACACATATGATAATCCTCGGCCTTATGAGCCTGCGCCGGTTATGAACCTTGCGGATGAAGTGGCGCAGCATGGCCTCGGTCACCTCAAAATCCGCAATGACGCCGTCCTTCATCGGGCGGATCGCCACAATGTTGCCGGGTGTCCGTCCCAGCATCCTCTTAGCCTCTGCGCCAACCGCCAGGACCCTGTTTTTCCGTCTGTTATCGGTGCGCACGGCCACCACGGAGGGTTCACTCAGGACAATGCCTTTTCCCTTCACATAGACCAAGGTGTTGGCAGTTCCCAAATCAATAGCCAAGTCATTAGAAATCTTTCCAAGAAGGGCATTAAACACCTTACTGTCTCCTCACATGAGAGGTTATCACCGTCATCCGAACAAGCAACTATATCAAGCAGAAAGACCAAGCAGGAATTATGCCAAAAATCGACTTCCAATGCTCCAATTGCTATTATGTGGCTACCAGATGGCGTGCCCTATTTCAAGGAAATAATGAGGCCCGTCACCCGGTGAGGGGCCTGAAAAGGGTTTGAAATTTGTCCCATCGTGTGTTTAACAAGACAATCGTTATGCCAACTGTCAGCGTGATCATCCCTTCCCATAATCGTGCATGCCTCTTGAAAGAAGCGATCGATTCGGTCTTGGCCCAGGACTTTGATGATTTCGAACTCATTGTGGTTGATGACGGGTCAACCGACGACACGCCTGAACTGCTACGGTCTTACGCAAACATCTGTGTGGTTCGCCAGGGGCGTCGAGGCGTCAGTGCTGCCCGGAACTCGGGCATTCGACGTGCCTCGGCCGAGTTTCTTGCGTTTCTTGACTCTGACGACCTCTGGCTGCCGGAGAAACTATCAGCTCAAATCGCTTTTTTCAAGACGCACCCCAGGGCGGTCATCTGCCAGACCGAAGAGGTCTGGGTGAGAAGCGGTGTCAGGGTAAATCCAAAAAGGCGACACAGGAAGTGTGGTGGCATGATCTTTGAGCGGTCCGTTGAGCTGTGTCTCGTCAGTCCTTCAGCGGTGATGCTGCAAAGGAGCTTGTTGGATGAGGTAGGCGGGTTTGACGAGTCACTGCCTGCATGCGAAGATTATGACCTTTGGCTGAGGATCGCGTGCCGCTTTCCCGTACATTTCATCAGCGCACCGCTTGTCATTAAACGGGGCGGCCACACAGACCAGCTTTCAAGGGCACCAGGGCTGGACCGTTTCCGCATCTATGCCCTCAAAAAGGTTCTTGAAAACCCACCCGGGGGCGGATTGACTCAAAGCCAACGCATGGCAGCCGTGGAGGCCTTGTCAAACAAATGTGCTATTTATGCGAGGGGATGTTTGAAACGCGGACATGTTGACGAGGCAAGGCAGTACCTGGCGCTTGGCTCCAAGTTCACGAAAGAAGACCAAGAGGGTTCCGGGCTCAAAATATCCTCGCGACCGATGACCGAACGGCGTTTAGAAAAAGGACAAATTGCATGACTCTTTTGCTATGGGACGCGCTATTTGCAGCCGTGGCCATGGGGCTGTTGTGGAAAGGGTCTGAATGGGTCGTCGATTCAGCGGTTCGCATCGCTCATAGGCTACGGATGTCCGAGGCTGCCATAGGCTTAACCATTGTTGCCATTGGGACCTCCGCCCCCGAGTTTGCTGTCACGATCAATGCTGCCGTGAGGGGTCTGGCCGATATATCGGTGAGCAATGTGGTGGGGTCCAACATTTTTAATCTCGGGTTCATACTGGGCGGCTGTGCTGCCATGCGAACGATCAAGACCACCCCTGTTATTGTGTGGCGAGACGGCCTTTTCTTGCTCACGATGTCAGCCGTTTTAGTTCTATTTCTCAGTGACTTAACCCTAACCCCTATGGAAGGACTTGTACTTTTTTGTGCCCTGATTGTCTATCTCATCTATCTCTTTATGAAAAAGACGCCTGTGGGCGAGAAAGACTCGGGGGAACAGGCTACCTGGAGAGACATCCCCCTTCTTATTCTTGGCATTGCCTCGCTGGTCGGCGGTGGTCACATCCTGGTATGGTCAGCAACCTCACTGGCCCGGGGCCTTGGATTGTCTGAGTGG
>Ga0315536_1000276_pt1 | contig 25800 bp, 28 predicted proteins | sample SalMarSW160230MG_FD_203093 | JGI IMG/M metagenome (GOLD analysis project Ga0315536, IMG submission 203093) | Salt marsh sediment microbial communities from the Plum Island Ecosystem LTER, Massachusetts, United States - Salt Marsh Sediment SW1602-30 ...
GTACTTCGAGGAGGTCTCGACCGAGAAGAGGAGCGGGTGGCGGCCGGTGAGAGTCCCTCCCGGGCTGCTGAAGACGCTGGCGCGCGGCGGGAGGCGGCTGACGGCGCGCGAAGCCGACGAAGTGCCGAGAGTCAAGTGCGACGCGCACGGAGAGATGCGCCCGCGCAGCATACGAGGGCGAGTGGTGAGGTACGCCTGCGACGCCAACCCGGCGCACGAGGCGAGAGTGATGCTTCCGTAGAGGAGATCAGGCATGCCGACGCCGACCCCGGGGTCTAACGAGAGCATGGACGACTTCGTGCGCCGGTTCATGGCGGACCCGGCGATGACGCGCGAGTTTCCGGACGCCGCGCAGAGACGCGCCGCCGCGCAGAAGGCATGGGATAGCGAGGGGGTGCGCGAGGAAAAGATACGCGAGGTGACGGCCCTTGGGGGGACGGTGGACGAGGAGGGGAGGGCGCTGCTCGACGTGGCGGTGCTGGGGGCGAAGTCGAGAAACGGCCGGACGTACTCCGAGGGCGCGCTGTCGTCGGCCGCGGCTGTGTTCGAGGGTGCGAAAGTGTTTTTGAACCACAGGCCGCGCGGCTCGCGCGAGCCGCACAAGGTGCAGGACTTCGTGGGGCGCCTCTCTGGGCTCCACCGGGCTGAGGGCGGCCAGGTGCGCGCCCGCAGGCTCAACGTTGTTGTCGAGGCGCATTGGCCGCTGGTGCGCGACCTCGCTACGAAAGACCCGACGGCCGCGGGGCTGTCGATAGTCGCTGACGGAGAGACGCGCGGCAAGACGGTGACGCGCATCACTGCCAGCGAGTCGGTAGACCTAGTTTCGGACCCAGCCGCCACGAGCGGGCTGTTCGAAGAAAAGGAGAACGAGGTGAACAGAGACGAGGTTATCGCCTCGCTTACGTTGGACGAGCTCCGCAAGCTGCGAGAGGACCTTGTGTCCGACGTGGAGGCTGTCGTCGCGAAGGCGAAAGACGAGAAGCTCTCGGCGCTCGAGAAAGAGGTGGCGCAGCTCAAGGCCGGCAAGAAGAAGGCGGATGACGACGCCGCGGTGAGCGGGAAGTCAAAGACCGTGGAGGGCCGCCTCCGCAAGATCGTAGCGTCTGGGGTCAGGCTGAGCGAGGTGCAGCTGAAGGCGGCCGAGGCTCTCGACGACGAGGACGACCTCGACGCGTTTCTCAAAGAGGCGAAGGACTCGGCGGCGGGGCGGCGGGGTGGCCCGATCAGCCGCGGGAAGGGGGACGGCGCGGACCTGAAGACTGGCGACCTGCGAGAGGCGGTCATAAGCTAGAGGCTTCGCTCCGAGAGGGAGCGAGCAGAAACGGAGAAGCAAATGTCTAAGACCTACCCGCACAAGTTGCCGCTCGACGCGCCGCGGGAGTTCAACGTGACCGCGGGGACCGTGATAACCCCCGGCGACTTCACGTGGTGGAACGGGACGACGCTCAAGTCGGTCGGAGGGGCCACGGGGCTAGTGGGCGCGTGGTCGAGCGAGGCGACGGCTCGGAGAGACGCGACGGCGCGGTTCGCCGGGATCGCCGACTTCGAAGCGCTGTCGACCGACAAGTTCGACCGTACTTTCGCGGTCAAGCCGTGCACGATCGCAGACCTGGCCTGCACGTCGTTCACCCCGAAGGTCGGGGACCTCGTCGGGTTCGAGAAGGACGCGGCGGGAAACTACCTGTACGGGCAGAAGGTGCAGAAGGTGCTGCACCCGTACGACGCGATCGGGTACGCGGTGAGAGACTACTCTTCCGCCGTGACGACCGTGCGCTGCGCCGTACTCAGCGGGTACGCGCTGCACCAGCAGATCAGGTCGCTCGTGAAGCGGTTCGGCGTGCACGTCGACGCGACCGGATACGCGGCCGCGACGAGCCACCTCGTGGACTACAATTTCAACGAGTACGTGCGCATCTTGGCGGCCGAGTTTGTCGTCATGACGCTCACCGCCGGGGCGGCGACGTTCACGCTGACTAAGGGGACCGACGACCTCGACGACACGCTGACCGTCGCGGACGCCCAAGCGGTCGGGTCGGTACACAGGCAGGAGATGGTCGGGGCGACCAACCCGGACCGGCTGGAGCTGGAGCACGACGACGACTTCGACGTCGCGTCCGACGCGACCCCGACCGGGGGAGCTGGGACGCTCATCATCGAGTACATGTCGCAGATGCTCGTGGCGTAGGCACGCGGCAGGAGCGCAGCGAACCAAAGGAGAACGAACGATGAACGGTGTCGCACTCAAGAAACTAGTCGAAAGCCACGGGCACGAGGAGGTCGCGAGCCGGCTCGTGCGCATGCTGTGGACTGACGACGCGGCCGAGAGGGTGAGCCCCGACGACTTCTCGGTCAGGGAGCTGTGGGAGGCTTTCGTCGGGCCAGTCGAGACCACGCTGACCACGCACAAGGCGCTGGCGCGGAGGGGGTTCCACCAGGCCCCGCTGATCGAGGCGCAGCAGTCGTCGGCGTTCTCGGTGGTTACCGGTAACGTCATCGCGGCCAAGGTGCAGGCCGCGTTCGACGAGCACCCGATGGTGCTCGACCAGCTAGTGGAGAAGCAGGGGTCGAAGACGCGCACCGAGAGGTTCTCCGGGTTTCAGGCGTTCGGAGGGATCAACGACGTCCCGGAGGGGCAGCAGTACCCGGAGACTGGGTTCTTTGACAGGGCGACCGAGGGCCCCGAGCCGCCGAAGCGCGGGGCGATGATCCAGCTGACCGAAGAGACCGTGTTCTTCGACCAGACCGGGACCGTGCTCGGAAGGGCGCGAGACATCGGGAAGGCGATGCGTCGAGACCGCGAGGCGTACGGCATCCACGCGGTTGAAGACCTCTCCGCGACGTACTACTGCTACTACCCGCTCGTCGCCGGGTCTCCGACGCGGACCGCGCTCTACAGGGCCGCTGCCGCGGGGTCAGAGTGGTACAACAAGAACGTCAACTCGGCCGTCATCGTCCTCCAGGACTGGACCGACATCGACGAGGCCGGAGCGCTGTTCGGGGCGATGAAGGACGAGGCGAACGAGCCCGTGTACATCGAGGGCAACGTGCTCCTGGTCCCGCGGGCGCTCACCGCGACCGCGCTCCGCATCGTCGGGGCCACGCGGCTCGAGACGACTCCAGCGTTCACCGCCGGCACCGACACGCAGTTCACCACTGTGACACCGAACATCGTGCAGGCGCTGGAGAACGTAGGCGGGATGCCGAGGCCGGTGACGTCGCCGTACCTCTCGTCCGCGACCACGTGGTACTACGGCGACCCGAAGTCGCAGTTCGTCGAGCAGGAGATCTTTCCTGTTCAGGTCGTCGAGCTCCCGCCGGACCAGAGGTCTGACCTCGTGGCCGGGTTCAGGGCTCGCCGCAAGAGCAGGGTGTTCGCGCGTCACGACGCGTTCTTCTTGAAGCTCACCGCGACGTAGGAGCAGCGAATGTCGACGGCGCAGGACATAGTCGACAAGATCGACGCGCTGATACTCGCGAAGCTGTCCGGCGCGAAGGGCGCCGCGGACGTGGCGGACAGGGCGCTAGAGGGCTTGAGCATCACGTGGAGCACCTCGCTCGCCGCGCTAAAAGACCTCAGGGACTTTTACGCGCGGCGAGCAGACTATGAGGAGGGGCTCGGCGGCGAGGCGGAGATGATAGTCGTTGAGTGACTGGAGCTCAACATATAACGCGACTATGTGCGTGTACCGCACGTCGTCGAAGCAGGACCAGCTTGGGGTCAGCAAGAAGGGCCGCGAGCTCCTGTACGAGGGAGTGGAGTGCAGGTTGATGCCTGTTGACCACGCGGACGAGCGCAGGGAGGAGCAGTCGCGCGTGGTCGAGGCGCACGACGTGTTCTTCGACACGGCAGACGCCTCGGGGGTGGAGCCCGGAGACGAGCTGGTGTCGGGCGGCAAGACGTATGTCGTGACGTACGTGCACGACTTGTGCTCGTCTGGAGAGGTCACCAAGTGCAGGACGGAGTCAAAGTAGCGTGGTACGGCAGGCAAGTAGAGAGCGCCGTCGGCGACCTCGCGGGCGAGAAGCTGCGCTTGATCGCCCTGCTGGTCCAGCAAAAAATGGTTACGTCCTTCACGGGGCGACCATCCGGGGGTGGCGGCGCCCGCCATGTCCCGTCGGCCCCTGGAGAGCCTCCGGCTGTGGACACTGGGAACCTACGTTCCTCCGTGCTCTGGGAGCTGGACAACGGGACGTCGAGCTTAAGCCCGGGGACGGGGGCCGGGGCGACGACGGCGCGGATCGGAGTCCCGGAGCACGCCATATACGGGCTGTACCTGGAGGTCGGGTCGGAGAAGACCAACCTGGAGGCGCGGCCATGGATGGTACCCGCGGTCGACGCGGTGATGCTTGAGCTAGGGAGAGTGTTCGGATGAGAGGACCGGTCGAGCTGCGAGGGGACGCGCTGTACGCGCTGTACCCCGCGTTGCGAAAGTACATACTCGACGAAATGCGGTCTGTGGGAGGGGACGACGACGAAAAGAAGTCGGTGTGGACGCGCATGGCCGAGAGGGTGTACACTGAAATAGGCCCGGACTTGTCGTCTGATGATGACGCGCGCGACGAACCGTACGTGTTCATCCGGCAGATAGGGGGCAGCCCGCAGCATACTATGGGGCCGACGTCTACGCTCGAGGTCGTGAGGGTGCAAGTGCAGATAGTGGTGCAGGAGGACGACTTATCTGGCGGGTTCTTCGCGAGAGGGCTGCTGTGGACGATACTGGACGGGGCCGACGTGGAGGTCGAGTGTCCCGGGTACGTGGGGAAGGCCTCGGTGATGCGCAAAGAGTGGGTCAACGTCCGCGTCGACAGGTGGTGGAAGCTTGCGACCGACTTCGAGATAATGATCGACACGAGCTAGGAGCCTAACATGGCCGCAGTACACGGAAAAGACGGAAGCGTGACGTTCGCCACCGGGCACACTGACAACGTGCACGAGTGGTCGCTGGACAGGGAGCTAGAGACGGCGGACATAATGCCTCTCGGGGCAGAAAATCGGATCGCGCTGGCGGGCCCTAAGAACGCGACCGGCCAGTATAGCTGTTACGTTGACGACACGAGTCCGCAGCATGACGTCGGAGACGCCGGGTCCGCGACTTTTACGATGACCACTGGTCGGACGTTTACCGCTGACATCTTGATCACCGGCGTCAGCGTGAGCGTCAACACTAGCGGGGCCCAGGTTGCTACGTATAAGTGGGCTCTCAGCGGAGACGGTACTTCATCTGACTTCGCGGTGGCGTGATGGCCGACAGGATACTCGGGTTAGACGCGTCGTTTCGAGTAGCGGGCAAGTACGGCCCGCTCGACCCGACGTATGGAGACGTCTTGAAAAGCGTCTTGTTGTCGTTTAAGACGTCGTTCACGGGAGACGGAACCGCTCAGTGGGCGGATCGGGTGTATGCCGCCACAGGCACGTGCGGAGAGAGCACGCACCGAGCCACGGTGTCGCTGTATGGGGTCTTAGAGGACGACTTCGGGGGCGCGATTGATCTTGACGAGCTGGTGGGTCTATTCGTCGAGAACACGTCAACAGAGGACGGGTACGACATATGGCTGCGGGCGGGGGTGACGAACCCGGTAGAGAGCGTGTTCATGACGACCGACGACAGGGTACTCATCAAGAAAGGCGGAGCGATCGGGATGCTCACCCCGGTCGACGGGTTCTCGATAAACTCCGGCGCGTATAACCTGTCGTTAGAGGCGGCGGGAGACTATAACGCGTCGTGGAAGCTTATGCTCATAGGAAGAAACCAGAGGGCATGATGGACGGAATAGCGCCTACTAGCAAAACGGCTGAGCACGCGTTCAGCGCGCCGATCAAGGTTCCGATAAACGGTGAGCAGGTGCCGCTCGACCTCATCCGCGTTCAAGACCTCGTAGACTTCACGCGCGAGGTGCACGACGAGCAGGTGAGACTCGTCATGGAGAACCTCGACAAGATCGCCGGTGACGACCCAAAGGCGAGGTTCTTCGCCGTGTCGACCGTGGCGGGAGGAGACGCGGCTCAGGCAACGTCGCAGCTAAAGACCCCAACCGCCATGGCGTGGATGCTCAATCGCTGCTACTCGAGGACGCACCCAGACGAGAAGCGCCAGCTCTCGCAGATGCTGACGATCAGGCAGCTGATCGACGTGTTCGACGCCTTGTCGACGTCTTCAGGGCTCACAGACCCGGACCCTACCTCAGGAGGGGCGAAGACGGAGGAGAAGGAGGAGGCTGGCCAGACATAGACTGGGGGTGCGTCTTCGCCGACGTGGCGCACTTTTATCCAGGGGTCGAGACGAAGAGGCTGTCGCTGAAGCAGATGGGGATGCTGCTCACGCGCATTGACAGGTACGTAGGAGCGACGATGCGATGAGCTTCAGGCTGGCGGACGCGTACGTCGAGATCGGCACCAGGATGGGCGGGCTCACCAAGGGGCTAGCCACGGCCAAGGGGAGGCTCATAAGCGGGCTGTCCGGCATCTCGCGCAGCATCGGGGCGTCACTCGGGCAGTTGTCGGGGGCTGGGGGGCTCCTGTTCGGGGCCGGGATAGGGGCCGGGCTCACCGCCGCGGTCAAGGCCAGCGCGTCGTTCGAGGACGAAATTCGCCGGCTGAGCGTGGCGATGGAGGACAACGACGCGCTGGTGCGCAAGTCGACGGAGGGGGTTCGCAAACTGTCGAGAGAGACGGGGGTGACGGCGAACAGTCTCGCCGCCTCGCTGACCAACATAGTAGACGCGGGGCTCGACGCCGAAGGAGCCATGGGCGTGCTGAACGCTACCGCGAAGGCTAGCGTCGGGACGCTGTCCGACGTCCAAAGAGTGACCGCCGGGGTGGTGCCGGTGATGCTCGCGTACGGGCTGGAAGCGAAGAGCGCGGCCGGGCTGATGGACTCCATGGTGGCGACGGCGAACAAGACTAACGCGTCGCTAGAGGGGACCGCGAGGGCCATGGCAGCCCTCACTCCGAGGGCGGCACAGCTTGGCATCGGGGTGAACGACGTGCAGGCGGCTCTCGCCACGCTTACACAGTCTGGGTTCGAGCTCCCGAAGGCGATGGAGGGGCTGGCGGGGGTCTTGCGCGAGCTCCACCTCAAGGGGGAGGCCGCCAGGAAGGGGACGCTAAAGCTCGGGGTGGACCTCAGCAAGGCAAAGCTGCAGAGCGAGGGGCTCATGGGGGTGGTGCGGCAGCTGGCGAATGCGAGGTCAGACGAGACCGCGAAGGTGGCCAACTCGTTCATGACCTGGAGGTTCCTGGCGGCGCTCGTCAAGAACCAGACGAAGCTCGAAGACAACTACAGGTACGTCACTCAGTCTGGAGGGCGGGCGCAGGAGGCGTTTGGGCGGAGTCTCGAGACGACGAGCTCGCGACTCGCCAGGCTGAAGGCGGTATTCTCTGACTGGCTCGTCACGCTCGGAGAGGCCACGGTCAAGGCGTGGACCGCCGTGGTTCGCCCGTTCGCAGCGGCGACGCGAGTGCTGTACGACGCGGTGGTGTCTGCGTGGGAGGGGATGCTGTCGTCGTTCGGGTCGTTCGGGGGGCAGCTGAGCGGGGTGGGGGAGACGCTCTACAAGTGGTGGGTCGACTTTTGGAAGGACTTCGCGTCGATCGACATATATCTCACCGAGCTGTGGATAGTCATAGAGCAGGGGTTCAGGACGATAGGAGACTGGCTGATGCGCTGGGGGGACTGGCTGCTCAAAGGCATGAGGTCCGTGTGGGCCCAGCTGGGGTCCGACTTCGAGAGTGCCTGGACGATCATCTGGGCTAAGTTGCAAGAGATATACCACGTGATGGCGCAGGGGGCCGAGTCGCAACTAGAGGACCTCGGCGTGCTGTCGAAGGACACCATGCACGAGCTCGGGGCGGAGCACATAGAGAAGATCATCGAGTCGCAGGAGGACGCGCAGAAGAACCTCGAGCGGATAGGCCGCGAGACCGAAGAGCGCCTCAAGAAGATATGGTCCGAGCCCCCACCCGAAAAGTTGAGGTGGGACGACGACACGTTTGACGCCATGATCGAGCAGCTCGCGCAAGACCTAGCGGAGAGGTGGCAGAAGTTCGAAGACAAGGTGAAAGATAGGCAAATCAAGCGCGCCGACCTCGGGAGCGTCTTGGACCAGCTAAACGCGAAGTTCGCCGAGTTTAAGAACCTGGTCAATGGGCCGGCCGTGTCGTCGGCTATCAGCGCGGTGTCGCAGATAGCGACGACCCCAATGACCATCTCTGGTATAGGGCGACTCGCCCCGGCGACCGGGGTGGGGCTCGTGGACGCGGCCTATAGGCAGCGCAAGAGCCTGCTGCAGGAGCTCAGGAGGCAGACGCGGATCATGGAGAAGCGGCAAGGGCTCTTCAAGAGGAAGTGACATGCCCGGCTGGAGCGTAAAGAAGGCGACGCCTGTAAATATCGTGGCGTCTAACGCCATGCCAGACTGGCAGAAGGTGACGGACGTGCGCGCCGACCCGAACGTCGTGTCGTGGTACGAGCCAGGGTTGGTGGTGATAGAGCTCGCGCACGGGCGCAGGATCGACCAGTCGGCCACTAGCGACACGCGGACGCGGTCGTTTCTTGTCAAGAACGCGCTTAGCATCGACACGATCCCGGGCACACCTGGGTTGCCGGAGGTCGGGCAGGAGCACCCGTTCAACCCGTTCCTGATGGTCACGAACAGGGTTATCGAGCCGGTCGAAGAGGCCCCTCTGCACTTTCGGGTGGTGGTGACTTACGACTACCCGCGCCTGACCGAGATACTTGTCACGGACCCGAGGGTAAACTGGAACGTCGGGCAGACGCAGCAGCGGTGGGAGGTAGACCTCGACGGGCTCCTGATCGGGACGCGAAAGCTGACGTCGACCGACGAGGACGACGGGAATTTAGTGGACGAGGACGCGACGATCGGGGTGGACGTCATGGTGGCTGACGTGCAGTTCGACGTGGCCATGCCGGTACCGACGAAGTACCACCCGTCCTTTGACGAGCCGTACTGGATGTGCGTGAACAGCGCCCCGTTCTTCGGGTTGTCTCCCGGCTACTGCCAGTATATCGGGTCGGACGCGCGCTGGGTGGGGCCGGAGGCGGACGACTACGACATAGTCAGGAGGTTCAGGGCGGGGAGAGTTAAGGTGCCGGCCGGGTTCGCGGCCGACGTCGGCGGCGACTGGGTGAGTCTGGAATACGCCACGTGGTTTGAGTTCAAGAAGCAGGAAGGCTCTAGGGTGCCCGTAAAGCTGCGCAAGTCTCGCATCTACGAGCGCAAGAATCTTGACTATTTGCTACAGGTGGCGTGATGGGAGACCCGCTAGGAAGGCTGCCGTCTGACGTGTCCGAGTCGACGATGACGGTCGACCCGACAGAGTTCAACAACCTGTTCGCGCTCGCGCGGGCGCTGCAGAAGACGCGAGGCGCGAACGGGATACGAGTGTCTATCGGTGCCGGCGGAGTCGCGATATCTAATGACAGTCCGGTAAGACCCGCAGGGGTCGCGGCCCCGCTAAACGTCGTACAGGTAAGACTCAGACCGGGTACCGTGTCGCCGGGCCCGAGCGGCAAGCCGACATACGACGCCTATAAGAGGGCTACGACGACGTTTGAAGAGGAAGACCTGCTGGCTACGAGTCTCAGTCCGGAGTATCGGCCGCTTGACGACGGCAACTACATCGCGGCCCCTGCAGAGAGCATGGGCGAGGCGTATAAGCTTGAGGGAACTTGGCACTTGATCGCGGCGTACGGCGAGAAACTAGGCACTTTCCGGTGTAACCCGGCAGGGTAACCATGCTCGATGGGGACGTGATACTGGGACCTGACGGGGACGTCTTGCTGGACGCGGACGGCAACGTGGCGTTGGCGCACGAAAACGCCGACCCGTGCTGCTGCACGGGTTACGCCACCCCGTGTCTGGAGGCGTATTGTACTGGGGTAACGCCGAAGTGCTTGCGCGCGACGCTCGCGCTACGCATAAAACCATGCGGCGTTGACGGACGGTGGCTTACTTTTGCGGACGTAAGCGGCCCATACATCTGCAAGCGGCGGCTTCCGTATTGTCAGTGGCGGTCCCGCCTGTTCCCGACAGGCGTGGTGTCGTATGAATACGGACAATGCGAGATAGAAACCCCTACGTACCCGGGCCTCGAATACGGGTACGTCGAAATCGCGTATAATTGGAACCACGCAAGAGTAAGCTATTGCGCGTCAGACGGAACTGAAATGGCTACTTTTATCCTAGAACTCGAGGAAGGTTACCCCTGTGTACCGGTCTCGTCCTATGTCTGTCCGCACCACGGACCTATACCACCGGGTCTTAGTCTCTGTTATGGCGACAGCATCGCAGTAGTCACGGGAGTGTAGTCATGCGGCCGGAATGTTCTTGCGAGGCGCTGTGCGCCTTGTGTCGCGACGTTAAAAGAGGCGCCGCGTTCCGCGCTCGGTTCGCGAAGGTCTTAGGCGTCGAGGGGGGCTCGTGGCCCTGCCCGCACGGCAAGCAGTGGGGCTGGAAGCTGGTCTGGTGGCGGCGCTTGTTGCGGCATCTGCGTCAAGTGTGGTGTAAGCCGAGTCGCGGGTTCGGCGACACCGTCGCGAAGGTGACGAAGACGCTCGGCGTGGAACCTTGTTCGGCGTGCGCCGAGAGGCAAGAAAACTGGAACGAACGTTTTTCGTATGGGAGATAGCCATGGCGATACGCGAGTGGCTCGACGTGAGCGGAGACTTCAACAGCATATCCAACTGGACTGGCGCGACAGTGCCGGTGGCTGGGGACGACATAAGGATACTCAAGGGGTCGAAGGACGTCGTCACTAATGTCGACAAGAGCGGCGTGGCGTTTGACAACGTAACGGTGGGGCCGGAGTTCGCCGGCACGTGGGGCACGCCGTCGAACCCGTTCAAGACTGGCGCGATCGACAGGCTCAACTTCAACGGGCGAAATTGCCGCTCGTTTAACTTCGAGCCGGACGGGTGTACCGACCTCGTCTTGCAGTCCACCAACCCGAACCCCATGTCGTTCTACATGCCGGACGGGGCGGCGACTAACGTCATACTCAAGCAGGGGCGCGGGATCAGACTCGGGGCTGGGGTCGTAATAACGACTCTTATGCAGGCTCTTGACGCCGGGGTCAACGCGTCTGACCTGCTGACGATCGTCGAGGCAGGGGCGACTCTCTCTACGGTCATCGTAGACGGCGGGACGTTTCTGTGTAAGGCCGGGGTGACGGCGGGGTACGTGAAGCGAGGAGAGTGGCGGCACGAGGCGGAGAGCGGAGACATCACGTCGCTGTACATGGACGGCGGGACGTTCAGGCACCTCGGCGACGACTCTGACATCCCGACGCTCGAGGTGTTCGCCGGGACGTTCGATGCGTCGGAGGACTCGCGCCCTAAGTCGATCGGCGGCACGTCGCTGAAGCTGTGGCCGAGGGCGGTATTCAACGTCAACAACGGCTCGTTCACGATCACCCTCGGAACGATCCAAGTGATCGGCTCCCCGACGATCGTGACGGAGCCGGGTCGCGACCTGACGGTGGAGACCCTGTGATGCCCGCGACGCGGCTGGGGACTGCCGACTCTGGGCGGCGAGGCACCGTCATCGAGGTGAGCTGGTACGCCGACTCCGACGGGCTGGCTAGCGCATACCTCGGCGACCTGGACACCGTGATCGAGAGGGTGGTGCACGAGAAGACCACCCTCTCGGGGGCGACCGACCAGCACGGCGTCGCGATATACGACGACTACGGGGCCGTAATGCACGAGGACGCGTCTATCGACGACAACGACGAGCTCTCCTCTCCTGCGGCCGTAGCGATGGGCCAGGCCATGTCCGCCCCGCTCGTGGCGTGCGGGCCGTGCTACGCTAGGGTGACGTGCGAGACGGCGGGCGACTCTGGGACGTTCTACTTGCACTGCCGCGACGAGCTATCGTGGCCGGGGAGGACCGAGTAGTGGCCAGGCTGAACGTCGTGAGCTTCGCAAGCAGGCGCACCGGAGGCTGGGGGGAGTTCCTCGAGACCGGGGGCTCTCCGGAGTTCGGGTCGGCGTACGGGCGGAGGGGAGGTGAGGGGGCGCGGGTCAACGTGTCGGCATCTCTTGAGTACGTGACGATTGGAGGGGTAAACGGTGAAGGCGAGTCCGCGCAGCTGTCAGAGACGGACCTGTACGCGCGATGGTACATGAAGGTCGCGTCGCTCCCGGCGGTCGAGGAGCCGATTTGCGTCCCGTATAGCTCCACCTTGTACGCCGCGTTCGTGACGATCAAGTCGGACGGCACGCTGCAGCTGTATGACTTTGGCGCCCTGATCGGGGCTTCGAGCACCGACGTAGGAGACGGCAAGTGGCACATGGTGGAGTTGCGCGCGACGGCCGGGACTGCGGGGAGCCAGACGCTGGAGCTTAGGGTAGACGGAACGATCGAGGTGACGACGTCCACCGCTACTACCACCACGTCTTCGTACGCGGAGGTGCAGCTCGGTCTCGGGGTGGCGTGGAGCGGAGGGGGCTACGACATATACTTCGCCGACGTCTCGCTTGACGACTCTGAGTACCCTGGCCGCGGGCAGGTTAAGCGCGTGTACGCTACCGGGCCTGGGGCGTACGACGAGTGGGACGGAGACTGGCAAGACGTCGACGAGTGGCCCGCGACCGGCTACATGGACCTGCAGTTGGTGGGGGGGTACAGGCAGTCAGTAGAGTTTCCCGCCGTCGCGCAGGTCGTCGCCGACCCGCTGATAAGCATGAAGTGCGTGTTCGACGCCGCGTACTACAACACCACGCCGGCTCCTACCGATGTGCTCCAGCTCATCGTGTACGCGGGGGGAGCGGCGCAGGCGACGTCCCCGACTTGGGACCCGAGGTCGACGGCGCTCGAGTACAGGCACGGGTTCTTGATGCTTCAGACGCACCCTACGACGTCGCTCCCGTACACAGTCGCTCAGGTGCGCCATATGGACGTGCAGCTGCTGTCGTACACGTCGGGGACGACGTACCTGAGGTGCCAGCTGATGGCGCTGGACGTCGAGTTCGACCCGGAGCCTGACGCGTGCGGCTGCTTCTCGATCGACGACACGAGAAAGCTGTGCGCGCGAGTGATCGTGGACTGGCACTCTGACGCGGACGGGAACGCGACTGTCGACGGCATCCTAGCGCGCGGGATACTAGACAGAGTAGTGACCTCGCCTTCAAAGGCCGCCGCCCCGTCTGCCAACTACGACGTCGAGCTCGTCATGGAGGGGTACGACGAGGACGTACTGCAGGGGCTGCTCGCGAACAGGTCGTCGACGAGCGTCGAGTCAGTCTACCCGTACATGGCGGTGTCACTGAAGCAGTACAGGTCGACGCTAGACGGGAAGTACTCCGTGAGGGTGTCCAACGCCGGCGCGCGAAAGGCAGGGACGGTCGTGCTGTACGTCCTGAAAGAAAAAACTGGCTTCGGCAGTCGACTCGGGGTATAATAACCTAGAGAAGACAGTAGACAGGAGACAGTTTTGCTCGCAGAATTCATCTCCAGGGCGTGCCCGGCGACCGCCGAGCTCATCAAGCCCATCAAGCCCCCAAGCGACGACTTCCTCAAGATAGGTCTCGACGACACGGGCAAGAGGTTCGTGGCTTCGTTCGAGGTCGGAAACGGGGAGGTCCGCGCGTACGACTCGCAAATGGCACTCAGGCACGGGATGCGCAAAGAGCTGATGCGCCGCGTGCCCGAGCGTAAGCACATGGCGGCCTATGAGAGGTGGGCGCTAGCTGCGACCGACACGACTGCAGTGGTGCTGGCGGCGTCGTGGCCGCTGAAGCAGACGCGGTTCGCGACAGAGTCGGCGAGGACGACGTTTAGCTACCTGCTTGGGCTGCTGGTACGACAGGCCGAGGGGGTGCGGCTGCAAGACGCTTGGAACGCCCGCAAGGAGGTGCGAGACGTCGAGGGGTACGTGCGGCACCCTGACAACCCGCTCGCCGACTACCAGAGAATGGCGCTGGCCGCAGCGGCGGACGAGGAGGGGTTCGGGCTGTTTATGGAGCAGGGCACCGGCAAGTCCGCGGTGGCGGTGGCGCTCGCTAGCATCTTGAGCTCGCGGGCCGAGGACGGGAAGCTGTTCTCCGTGCTGGTGGTCTGCCCGAAGAACGTGCGCAGCAACTGGGCCGCGGAGTTCGCGAAGTTCGCCACGCAGCCCGGACAGCTCACGATCATGCGCGGAGACGCGATAGAGCGGATGAAGCGACTCACGGACGTGTTCAGAGCGTCGTCCGGGGACGTCAGGCGGTGGGCGGCGGTCATCGCGTCGTACGAGATAGTAGGGAGGAGCTGGGAGGCGTTCAAGAACGTGCGCTGGGGGCTGACAGTGCTCGACGAGTCGCACGCGATAAAGTCTCCGACCGCCAAGCGGTCGAAGTCGATAACGCGGCTGAGAGACAGGTCCGACAGGCGGCTGATACTGACCGGCACCCCGGTGACGAACAGCGTGATGGACCTGTGGACGCAGCTAGAGTTCTTGCGGGAGGGCGGAAGCGGGTTCGTGTCGTACAAAAACTTCAAGGCGTTCTACGGGAAGTTCATCGAGGTCGGGGGAGACGGAAGGAGGATCGAGAAGTACGTGGGGGCTAAGAACCTGCCGGTGCTGCAGGAGCGGCTGGCGAGAGTGACGTTTCGGGTGACGAAGAAGCAGGCGCTCCCGGACCTCCCAGAGAAGACGTACTGCGTGGAGGAGGTCGCGATGACCAAGCAGCAGGCGCGCGTGTACGACAGGCTGCGGAAAGCGCTCATAGTCGAGCTCGAAGAAGACATGCGGGCGGCGGAGAGCGCTGGGCGCGTGGTGACCGCCACCCACGTGTTCACTAAGCTGATGCGGCTCGCCCAGATAACTAGTGGGTTCGTGAAGGCCGACGACGGGACGGTAACCGCGTTCTCTCCGAACCCCAAGCTAGAGGCCGTGGTGGCCAAGATAGCCGCGTTGCCGAGCGACGAGAAGGCGGTCGTGTGGGCGACGTTCGTGGGGGACATCCAGCGAATGTCGTCGAGACTGACCGCAGAGGGGGTCAGAAACGTGGTGTACTACGGCCAGATAAAAGACGACGCGAGAGACGCGGCAGTCGCCGCCTTCAACAAGGACAGGGACTGCCGAGTGTTCTTAGGAAACCCAGCCGCCGGAGGGGTCGGAATCAACCTCTGGGGCTACGACGAGCGCCTGTGCCCAAACACGAACTGCACGCTGGTAGGGTACTACTCGCAGAACTGGAGCATGACCGAGCGCTCGCAAAGCGAGGATAGGTCTCACAGGAGGGGAACGAGGGCCGGCGTCAACGTGGTGGACTTCGTCGTGCCAGGCACGATAGACGAGGAGATACGGGTGAGGGTGATCAAGAAGAGAACGAGCGCGGAGGAGGTGCAGAACCTCCGCGAGATCATCAGCCGCATAGCGGCTTCCTCCCCGGAGGTAGAGTGATGAGTCAGAGAGTGATCTTCGTAGAAGAGCCGCGGAGCGGGTTCAACTTGGACAGCGCGACGAGGCTAGGGGAGATGGTGGTGCTGCTCAAGAACGGAGTCGACCGCCCGTCGGTGTTCAAGGTGCGCGACTTCGTCAGAGCCGTGCTAGACGAGCTGACGAGGATCGGGTACGACCCGAGAGCCGACATACTGGTTAACTGCGGGGCGCTCGCGCCAGTCACGGTGGCCACCGCGGCGATGGTGGAGCGGTACGGGGCGCTGAGAACGCTGCTGTTTCACGCCCCGTCTGGAGAGTACGTAGAGTGCAAGATAGGAGAGAGTCATGGCGGAGCAAGACGCGGTGAGCCTGTACGGCTGCGTGAAGCGGACGCACATCACGGCGTACAAGATGATGGGGGACATTAGGGACTCGGTGCGGAAGTCTCCGCGGCTGGCGGACCTTGCCGACGTCGCCGGTATCGGGAAGAAGGCGGCGGAGCTGCTCGACGACCTGCGCAAGGAGGCGACTAAGCTGTCGGAGTTCGCGCAGAAAGTGGCGTGCGCGATAGTCGTCCAGCGGCAAGACGCGGACACGATACGCGGGGAGTACGCCACGGCGACTCCGGACGTGCGGATGGTGCCGAGGCTCCCTAGCCGCACGCGCGAGCCGGAGAAGTACTCCGCGCTTCTGAGGTCGCTCGGGCTGCCGGAGAGCCCGATGGTGCGGCTCCACTGGCCGTCGATCGCAGACGAGATGAACGCCAGGCTGCGAGAGGGCGGAAGTCTACCGGCCGGCATCGACCCGGACGACACGTACCCAGAGTACAGACTAACGACTCGAATGAACATGGCGGCGCTGGAGGCAGCCGCAGAAGAGAGAGGAGGCGACGAGCAAACAAAGACAGCGGGAGTGAAAAAGAGGAAACTCGTAAACGAGAAGACCAGAAAGGTGCTAGCATGGCTCAAGACGCAGTCCAAAAAATAGACCCGCAGCTCCCCGCCGTCCAGACCAAGCCGCCGGACTACATGGCGGAAGACGGCAAGCTGGGGACGGAGGAGCTGGCCGCGCAGGTTGTAGTCCCGAGGATCAAGATCATTCAGAAGCAGGCCTCGACTGAGCTCCTGGCGGAGTTCGGGGTAGGCGACGTCATCGTGGCCCCGCTCAACCAGCCGGTGTGCGAGTGCCCGCGCGGAGACAGAGGGCAGCCCAGCGTGAACTCCTACAGGGCGTTCACGTTCACGCCGCTGTTCTACTATACCGAGTGGTGCACGTGGAACGACATTCGAATGCGCGGCTCGCTGCCGGCGATCGCGTACAGGACGATGGACCCGAACGACCCGATAGTGGTCAAGTCGAGGTCGGCGTCGCTGCGAGAAGAGAGCGACCCCGAGAACGGGGACAACGTCCTGCGGCATGTCGAGCACCTCACGTACATCATACTGATACACGGCCACCAGACGCTGGGGGCTCAGCCCGTGGCTTTGTCGTTCCAGCGGGCCGAGCACTTCCATGGGCGGAAGTTCGCCACGCTCACGAGGCTGCGAGCCGCCCCGCTGTTCGGCTGCAACTACGTCGCGTCGGTGGCCCACCGCGCCGGCACCGGGAAGGGCGACTGGTGGGGGATCGACGTCGCCAACGACTCGGAGCGGCCGTGGGTATCAAAAGACGACTACCAGAAGATGAAGGAGCTCTACGAGACGTTCAAGGGGCTGCACGAGTCGTCGAGCCTTAAGGCGTCGTACGACGACCCGGCGGAAGACGAACCGCCCGACTCTGGAGAATTCTAGGCGCGCGACGACACGAGGGGCGGCCCTCCGCGGGCCGCCCCGCAGCCCCCTCGTGACAAGTGCGGAGCACCCTCATAGAGCGGATATCGGTGGTCGCCGAGCTCGAGCGCCTGAAGTGGGACTTCAGGCTGCAGCAGGACGACCAGATCAAGTGCAGGTGTCCGTTCCACGACGACTCGCACGCCTCGTGCTCGATAGGGGCGCAGTCGCGGAAGTTCAAGTGCCACGCCGCCGGGTGCTCGGCGGAGGGGGACTTCGTTTCGTTCGTGGCTCGGGCGCTGGCCACCGACAGGAAGACGGTGCTGTTCGACCTGCAGAGCAGGTACGGGGTGTCGCGCCGCAGGACGATCTCTTCTCAGCACATAGAGAAGTGCCACGCGGCGCTGTGGACCGCCGGGCCGCTGCTGGAGGAGCTCAGGAAGAGGGGGGTCACCGACGAAGCGATACGGAAGAGACGCATAGGGTACAAGGACGGCCGCGTCACGATTCCGGTGTACGACGAGTCTGGGGCGTGCGTGAACGTCCGCCGGTACAGCCCGGGGGCACCGCCGCAGGACAAGATGCGCAACACCCCCGGGTGCGGGGCCATAAGGCTGTACCCGCTGGACCAGCTGGAGTACGACAGGGTGGTCCTGTGCGGGGGAGAGATAAAGGCGGTTGCCATCGCCGACGCGATCAACCGGCTGGGGTGGGGGGCCGTCTCCACCACGGGCGGGGAGGGGTCGTGGAGCCGCGGGTTCAACGACCTCATCCGCGGCAAGAGCGTGTGGGTCATGATGGACGTCGACGACGCGGGGAGGACGGCGTCAGAGCGGCTGTGCAGGCTGGTAAAGGGGGCGGCGAAGACAGTGCACGACGTGCTGCTCCCTCTCGACCGAGGGCTGTACCCTACTGGTGACGTCAACGACTGGATCGGCGGAGAGGGGGCGACGGGGGAGGACATCGTCAAGCTGCTGTCGGCGACGAGCGAGTGGGAGCCGGCGGGGAGGGCCGAGAACGACGATGCGCCGCCGGTCCGCGTGCCGTTCTCGGCTGTCACCAAGGCGGAGCACGCCGGCAGGCGCGTGGTGACGACCGCGACGGTGGCCGCTCTCGACGTGACGCCGTACACCGTCCCGCTGACGGTGAGGTGCGAGTGCGACAGAAGCCAAGAGGGGTGCGGGTCATGCCCAGTATACCCGATGCAGGCTGACGGAGACGGCGGGACGGCGGTGACGATAGGGCCTCGGTCGCCGGCGCTGCTGGAGATGGTGAACGCGTCCGTGAAGGCGATGCCGGAGGCGATCAAGAAGGCGGCGGGGATACCTCGGTGCAAGTCGGCCTCGCTGACAGTGCTAGACTACCGGAACATGGAGGACTGCCGGCTGGGGCCCAGGCTCGAGGTCACGGAGAGAACCACGGAGAGGACGGCAGTGCCGGCCGTGTTCGTGGGGCACGGGCTGGAGAGCAACGCGGCATACGAGGTCGAGGGGGTCATGCTCCCGCACCCGCGCGACCAGCACGCCGTCTTGCTGCTGAGCAGGGCCTCTCCGATAGAGGACAGCCTGTCTACGTACAGGCCGACTGACGACGAGATGCGCGAGCTGCGCGCGTTCCAGCCTGGCAGGTGGACGACAGAGTCTATACGCGAGCGGCTAGACGCGCTGTACGCCGACCTGTCGGCCAACGTGACGCGGATATACGGGCGGCCGGACATGCACATGGCGGTGGACCTGGCGTACCACTCGCCGCTCGTGCTGCGGTTCGACGGAAAGCGCGTGAAGGGCTGGGTGGAGGTGCTGATCATAGGGGACTCGTCTCAGGGCAAGACTGACGTCACGGCGCAGATGCTCGACCACTACGGGCTGGGGGCGGTGGTCGACTGCAAGAACGCCAGCGTGGCCGGGCTGGTCGGGGGCCTGCAGCAGATAGGAACCAGGTGGTTCGTCACGTGGGGGGCCCTACCGGCCCACGACTCCGGGCTGGTCGTGCTCGAAGAGCTCAAGGGGGCGTCGACAGAGGTCATATCGCGCATGACCGACATGCGCTCGAGCGGGGTGGCCAGGATAGAAAAGATCGAGAAGCGGAGGGCGCACGCGCGAACAAGGATAGTCGCGGTTAGCAACCCGCGTGACGACGCCGCGATGGCGTCGTTCACGTTCGGGGTGGAGGCGGTAAAGCACCTCGTCGGGGGGCTAGAAGACGTCAGGCGGTTCGACCTCGCGATGGCGGTGACCGCAGACGAGATAGACCCGGCGGAACTCAACAGGCTCAGGAAGCACCGGCCGGAGGTGAGGCACGACGCCACCGCCGTGCTGAGCAACAGGCTCGTGCTGTGGGCGTGGTCTAGGACCGAAGACCAGGTGTCGTTCGACGACGACGCGACGGAAGAGGCGCTGCGGGTCGCAGGGGAGCTGTGCGGGGACTTCGACGAGTCCATCCCGCTCCTCGACTCCGGCTCGACGAGGTACAAGGTGGCCAGGCTGGCGGCGGCGGCGGCCTGCAGGACGTTCAGCCACGGGGACGGGTGGTCGGCTCGTGTCCGCCGCTGCCACGTAGAGTTCGTCGGGGAGACGCTGCGGCGCCTGTACTCCTCTCCAGGCATGGGGTTCGACGAGTACTCGCGCGGAAGGAAGCGGAGGGCGGCGCTGCTAGAGCCAGAGACCATACGGACCGCGGTGCTGCAGACCCCGTACCCGAGAGACTTCATCCAGCAGATGCTCACAACAGTAGACATAGAGCTGCGGGACATAAACGACTGGTGCGGGTGGGAGAAGGACGATTCGCTTCAGCTCGTGTCTACGTTGGTGCGCAAGCACGCGCTGACGCGCGTGCGCAACTCGTACAGAAAGACGCCGCTGTTCACGAGACTACTGAAAGAGCTTGAGACGTCTGACGCCTTGAAAGGCGTAGACAGGCCGGGCCACGTGGAGAGATTCTGATGACTAAAAGATACGACGAGAACAGCCCAGGGTACCTCGCAGGGTACAACGCCGCCCTGGAGCGCGCGAGGGCGAGGATCGAGCACATGCGCGGGGAGGTACGCGGGCTCTCCAACATACTGATGACGATGCTGCATGCGTGCCACGGGGTGGCGGTGACGGCGCCGCAGCGCGGGTTCGTCGAAGACGTGGACTGGCTGCGCAGAAACAGAGACGCGATACGAGACATGGCGAAGATAATGCTGGACGGGCTGCGAGAGGCGGGCGCGACAAGAGATTGGGGCGTCGTAGACGCGACGCTGACGACTATAGAAGCGTACATACAGGAGCACGGCGATGACAGACGCGGAGGCAATGGTCAGGGACTTTCACAGGAAGCATGACTTCCCGACGGGCGAGCCGTTTCCGAACCCGGCAGAGACGGCGAAGATGCGAGAAGGGACGAGGTTCTTGTCCACCGCGGCGAGAATGCTGACCGACCTTTCTCGACAGGCGCTAGGAATGGTCGGGGTGAACAAGGAGACGACGCGGCTGATTCGCGCGCACCTCATGCTCGAAGAGCTGGCGGAGACGCTAGAGGCGATGGCGGAGGGAGACGAAGTGGAGTTCGCGGACGGGCTGGCAGACCTGCTCTACGTGGTGATAGGGGCTGGAGTGGCGTACGACCTGCCGGTGGCGAAGCTGTTCGCGGAGGTGCACTGGTCGAACATGACGAAGGACGTCCGCGCACCGGACGACGTCAGGCTCTCGCGCAAGGGGCAAAACTTCGTTCCCCCGGCCATAGCGGGGGTCATCGCGCTTCACAAGAGGGCGAGGGAGGCGCAGCGATGACGACGCTCAAGGCCGTCGGGTGCCACGTGTTCGCGGGTGGGTTCACCGACGGGGTGGCCGAGGTGTTCGACGTGGACGGCCAGCTAGAGACGTGCGGACTCGGGGAGGAGACGGTTCGCGCAGCTGGGCGCGAGTTCTTTAGGGCTGACGACTGGCGAGACTGGCTGTGCGTGGATCTGTGGCGCGGGGCGTCCTTCATGTCCGGCAACCCGCGGTGCTCCGGGTTCTCGTGCACGACGGCCGGGTTCGGGGACAGCGGGCGCGGGCCGAACGCCACCGCCACCAAAGACGCGGTAGAGTTCTGCAGGTTCGGGGCGAAGATCGCGGTCCCGATCATGGCGTGGGAGAGCGTGCAGCAGGCGTACACCACGGCCGGCCGGCCGCTGTTGCGCAGATTCGCGGACGACTTGATCGCGCGCGGGTACAGGGTAGCGCACGTGCTCACCACGGCAGGGACGTTCGGCAACGCCCAGAGGAGGGCGCGGTACTTCTTCGTGGCATACAGGGGCGTACGCACCTTCAACGTCTGGGAGCCGGTCCGCTTGACGCGTCAGACGACGGTGCGAGACGTCATAGAGCAGATGGAGGCGCTTCAAACAAAGCCGGACAACTTGTGCGCCGGGGGAGACCACGACCCAGACGCGCACCACCACTTTCGCTCAGACGAGGGCAAAGTAGTCTGGATGCTGCGGGAAGGCGAGAGCCTCAACGACCTCGGCCGGAGGGACCCCAGCGGGCTGCGGGCCGCGAGTGACGAGTACGGAGTGCGGCGGGACTTTCGCGTGTCGGAAGTCCCTTTCGGCATCCTGAACATGCGGAGGCTCAGGTACGACGCCCCGTGCCCCGTGATATGCAGCGGAAGCGAAAACTTCGTGCATCCGGCGCTAAATAGAAAGCTGACAGTCAGGGAGCTGGCGCGCCTGATGGGGTGGTCGAGGCTCCCCGTCGGGATGAAGCCAGTCCACCAGCTAGGCAAGGGGGTGGTGCCGTGTGTCGGGCGGTGGCTCGCGGACTGCGCGGAGACGAGCCTGCGCGACGGGTGGGGAGGCGACGACGTGGGATACGACAGGGACGGGTCGAAGAGGGACACGAAGGGGGAGACGGAGAAGGTGATAGACCTGCGCGCCTGGGCGCCGCCGGTCAAGGAGACGAGAGATGACTGAGCTCTTGACCACTAGCAACGTGGACGAGACGTGGCACGCCGCGCTGTCGGCGCTGCGAGGAGGACTGCGGACGCGGTTCGTAGCGAGCAGAGCCGGGGCGACCACGGAGGTGCTGGCGGCCAGCCTTCACATCTCTGCCGGGGAGAACACCTTCCTGGCCAACGAGCGGAGGGCGGCGAGCGCGCAATACGCGGCGGCAGAGCTGCTGTGGTACCTGAGCGGGACGGCCAACACTCACATGATCAGGCAGTACGCCCCGCAGTACGCCAACTTCACAGAGTCTGACGGTACCGCCCACGGGGCGTACGGGGCCAGGTGGCGCATGTCCGCGGCCGACAACCAGCTCGAGCGGGCGCTCAAGGAGCTGCGAACGAGCCCAGAGAGTCGCCGGGCGGTCGTCACGGCGTGGGACGAGAGCCGAGACCTCGGGACAAACGCTAAGGACATCCCGTGCACGCTATCGATACAGTTCATCCTTCGCGACATGACGCTCCACGCCGTCGCGACGATGCGCTCAAACGACGTCTGGCTCGGCACCCCCTACGACATGTTCTGCTTCACGGCGATACAGAGGCTGCTGGCCGACTCGCTAGGGGCTGACGTCGGGCACTACTACCACAACGTGGGCAGCCTGCATCTCTACAATAAGAACGCGGTGGCGGCGCTCGAGGCGTGGAGGCAGATAGACTTCGCTTCGCCGCACGAGTGGGCCAAGACCGCGCTTCCGCTAGACGTCGCCCGCAAGACTGCGGTGAACATCGAGCGGACACTGAGAGAGAGCTCCTCGCAGAGAGCTAAGCTTACTCCCGGGGAGATCGTCAGCTGCCTCGGGGGTGGTACTTTACTAGCGGACTGCGCGCTGTGCTGCGCGACGAAGTGGGTCAAGCAACCGGTGGCCTACGTCGAGTCCGTGTCGCACCCGGTCATGAAGAGGAGTCTGAGATGCTTGTTGTCGAAGGGACAGACCTAGTCGGAAAGACGACGCTGTGTCGAGCGCTGCTGGAGCGACTCAACACGGGGAAGGTCGGCGGAGGACGACCGTGGTCCTACGCGCACCTCGGTGCGCTACCGCGCGAGTGGGACTACGTGACGGACTACGTGCAGAGAACGAATCCGCGCGTGGTGCAGGACAGGTGGTTTCACAGCGAGCTCGCGTACGGCCCGGTCGTCAGGTCTGGGTCCAAGCTGGGCGCCAGGGAGTGGCGGCTGGCGGACGCGTGGTTCAGGCTGATGGGAGGTTTCACGATCGTCGTTACCGCCAGTGACGACGCGCTCAGGAGACGGTACGAAAGGTGCGCGCGATCGCAACTCTTCACGGCGGATCAGATCGTCGCGGTCAACGAGCGCTTCAGAGCTCTGTGCGAGAACAACGCCGGCTCGTTCGCCGACGTAGTGCTCAACTGTGGAGACGGCTTTCCTACTGACGACGACCACATAGACTCGGCGGTCGACGCCCTCGGGGCGTATATAACGAGAGTCGCGACCGCGGAGCGGTACGGAAAGGAAAACAAATGGTGGCCGACGGCATAGACTACACGCGCGTGGACCGGAAGCTGCGCACGTTCATACGGTTCGCTAGGGAGCTCGCAGGGCTCAGCGCGTGCCGACGCGACAAGGTGGGGTGCGTCGTGTTCCCTAAAGACTTCTCGCGAGTCGTGGCAATAGGGTATAACGGCCCCCCGCGCGGATGCGACAACGGGTCGTGCTCGGGCGAGGAGGGTCTGTGCGGGTGCGCGCACGCAGAGACTAACGCCATGGTAAGCGGACTAGTCGGGGAGGGGCTGGTGCTGTTCAGCACAAGGAGCCCGTGCATACACTGCGGGTGCGCGATAGCAAACTGTCAGGCCGTGACGGCAGTCATATACGACCAGCCGTACAAGAACGACTTCGGCGTCGGCGTCCTGCTCAGAGCCGGCAAGCCGTGCGTGAAGACAGAGGACGTGACGCATGATACGCTTGAGCGACTCTTCGTTCATGGTGGAGCGGCCGAGCGAGCTCCCGAACCTGGCGCGGAGCCGGAGGCTGTTCCTCGACCTTGAGACGACGTCGTTTGACCCGGCCGTCAAGGCGCTCAACCCGTGGAAGGGGCACAGGACGGCCGGGGTCTGCGTCTGCGGCGACTCCGGGCCGGCGTGGTACGTCCCTGTCAGGCACACAGGCGACAAGCGAAACCTGCCGCTCGGCCCGGCCATGGAGTGGCTGGGCGACCTGCTGCGCGCTGATCGCGACTGGGTGAACCACAGCATCAAGTTCGACGCCCACATGGCCGCGGCGGACGGGTGCGAGTTCGGCGGCCGGCTCGTGGACACCCTGACCATGGCGAAGGTGGTCGACTCAGACCGGTTCAGCTACGGGCTCGGGGAGCTCGGAGACGCTTGGCTCGGCCGCGGCAAGCGCAGAGACAGGGTGGACGAGTGGCTGCGCAACTCGTCCCCGAAGACGGTAAACTTCGGAGACGTCCCAGCTGACATCGTCGGGGAGTACGGCTGCGAGGACGTCTTGCTGAACCGAGAGCTCTTCTTCCGCATGTCCGAGAAGATGCCGGCGCGGTGCTCCGGCGTGTGGGAGACGGAGATAAGGCTCACGTCGGTGCTGTACGACATGGAGAAGGCCGGCATGCGCGTCGACCCGCGCGCGCTGAAAGTCGCCGAGGCGGTCGCCCTCGGGAAGATGTGCCGAATAGAGGAGCGGCTCAATGAGGCGGTCGGGGGGATAGTGAACCCGGCGTCGAACGACGATTGCTTCCACGTGCTGTGCTCGTCTGAGGGGCTGCCGGTGCTGGGTCGTACGGATGGGGGAGACCCGTCGTTCGACGCCGACACGTTGAAACAGTACCTGCAGCACCCGGACGTGCACGACGACCAGAGGCTGACCGGAGTGATACGGGCGATGCTCGCCCACAGGAAGCTCACGACGCTGCTCGGGCTGTTCGTGCGGCCGTACCAAGAGCTGCAGGTCGACGGGCTGCTCCACCCCGACTACAACCAGAGCGTCAAGAGCGGCCGCATGTCGTGCAGGAGGCCGAACATGCAGCAGCTGAGCAAGGAGGCCAAGGCGCTGATCGTGCCGGACCACGGGGCGTGGTTCGCGTCGTACGACTACGCGCAGGTGGAGTTCCGCGTGATAGTGCACTACATCGAGGACCCGGAGGCGATCGCCGCCTACGCGGCCGACCCGTGCACTGACTTCCACGTGTGGGTCGCGAAGATGTGCGGCATCCCGCGCGGCCCGGCCAAGAACATCAACTTCGCGATTGGCTACGGTGGGGGGCGGGACAAGATCGTGCAGATGCTGTCCGCAAACATGGAGCTGATGGCCGACGTCGACGCGATAGTCTCGGCGGAGATAGAGGGGGGCTTGTGCCAGCCGAACGACAGGTCGGCTAGGTTCAGGGCCCACTGCCGGGCCAGGGGACGGGAGGTCTACGAGCTGTACCACAGAAGGCTCCCAGGGCTCAAGAGGACCTCCAGGCAGGCCCAGAGGGCCCTAGAGAGGAGAGGGTACGTGTACAACGCCTACGGGCGGCACCTGAGGCTCCCCGCGAAGCTGAGCTGGAAGGCCTTCAACCGGATCGCCCAGTCGACCGCGGCCGACATCACCAAGGAGCGGCTGGTGGCCACCAGCCCGAGGTTCAACCCTAGGGTGCGGGCGGCTGGGATCGAGCAGCGGGCGGTCGTGCACGACGAGGTGCTGTTCCACGGGCCCCCCGA
>Ga0315536_1000277_pt1 | contig 25768 bp, 22 predicted proteins | sample SalMarSW160230MG_FD_203093 | JGI IMG/M metagenome (GOLD analysis project Ga0315536, IMG submission 203093) | Salt marsh sediment microbial communities from the Plum Island Ecosystem LTER, Massachusetts, United States - Salt Marsh Sediment SW1602-30 ...
AGGACATGCCGGATTATTTGCTACTGCCAATGATCTTTTAAAACTGATGGAACTATATCGCAGGATGGGTAACTATGGTGGCAAACAGATTATAAACAAGGCTGTGCTTAAGGAGTACAGCACTGTCCAATTCCCGGGAAATGACAATCGCAGGGGGCTGGGATTTGATAAGCCCCTGTTAAATAATTCCCAGCTTACACGGGAGGAAGCTTATCCGGCGAAAAGTGCTTCATCCTGTAGTTTCGGGCATTCAGGATATACCGGCACATTTGTCTGGGTAGATCCCGAATATGGAATATCCTATGTTTTTCTTTGTAACAGAGTTTATCCTACTAGGTATAACAGTCGCCTTTATAACATGAATATAAGGTCAAATATCCTGCAGGCAATATACGATTCAATATTAAAATAAAAAACCAGGATGAATTTTCAACCTGGTTTTAAGTGCCCAGAACAAGACTCGAACTTGCACACCGTTGCCGGCACCAGCCCCTCAAGCTGGCGTGTCTACCAATTTCACCATCTGGGCGGAATAGCTCAGGGCTCAGGGCTCAGGGCTCAGGGCTCAGGGCTCAGGTTTCTTGACCTGCGCTCTGCGCTCTGTGCTCTGCGCATTACGTTCCTTGTGCCCAGAACAGGACTCGAACCTGCACATCATTGCTGACACTAGTCCCTGAAACTAGCGCGTCTACCAATTTCGCCATCTGGGCAATATAAGATAGCGCGTGCAAAAATAAAAATAAAAATGAAATTAAAGAAAAAAGAATTAAAAAGGTTGTTAGTTCTCACCTTCCACTGTTTAGAAGCCTCACATGATTTTTTTCTTCAAAATACCTGAAGTAATAATAGAGTTTATAATTCAAATCTAAACCATAATCAATTGAAGGATTATAGTTTATATAGGATTCATAAAACCCGTTATTATTAAAGCTCATGTATCTGTAGTTCCATTCAGTAACATAAAAACGATTTTTCTGTTCGTAATAATCCTTAGAGTAATAATTTTCAGGCTTTTGTGTCGCAAGCCAGGTTTCAAAACCGGGATCTGATACAATTAATCTGTACTCCAGGCTATCTACAGAAATCGTGTCACTCTTAACCTTGTTTTGCTCACCTTTCTTCTGACTTAATCCATCAATCTGAATCAGAAAAAGAAGAGCCAGCATGATAAAAACAGATTTCTTCATTTTATATCGTTTTAATTAAAACTATCTTCTGTTTTAACTGTTAACAAAAAATATACCAATTAAATGTTCCGTATTGATTAAAAGTATATTTTTGCCTCCTGATTTATAAATTAATGAACAATATATATAAGTTATTGTTGTGTTTCTCCCATTATTTCTACAGGTCTGCCTAATCCATTTGTAAAAATTCCGGATAAAAGAAGATTGACGGTCCTGCAGGAAGATGCAGGTTTTTTTGTAAATAATTACTAAGGTATGAAAATTATGAAGTTTGGAGGTACATCAGTGGGAAATCCTGACAGGATGCGGGCACTGGTACCTTTAATAAACAATGACGAAAAAAAAATAGTAGTATTGTCGGCAATGGCAGGCACCACAAACAGTCTGTTGGATATAGCTAACCTTTTATATGCTGATAATATTAATGAAGCGTCTTCCAAAAATGAGGACCTGAGAGATAAATATCACAAGGTGGTTGAAGAGCTTTTTTCAACCGTTACTTTTAAGAAAGCAGGACATGAACTTATTGATTCTCACTTTGAATATATAAGAACATTTACCCTCAGGGTGTTTACCAAGCTCCAGGAAAAAGCTATTCTGGCGCAGGGAGAGCTTATCTCAACATCATTGGTACATCTCCTGCTTCAGGAATTGGGAATCAGGTCAGTTCTTCTGCCAGCACTTAGTTTCATGCGGATTGATAAGGATGGGGAACCTGATTCATACTACATAGAGGAGAACCTGGGAAGAGAGCTGAAAAACCATGTTTCGGAGCATATAATAATCACCCAGGGGTTTATCTGCAGAAATGCCTACGGAGAAATAGATAACCTGAAACGTGGGGGAAGTGATTTTACCGCGTCTATAATCGGAGCAGCAGTAAACGCTTCTGAGATCCAGATATGGACTGACATTAATGGTTTTCATAATAATGACCCGAGATATGTTGAAAATACAAGCGTAATAAGGGAATTATCTTTTGATGAAGCAGCTGAACTAGCCTATTTCGGAGCCAAAATACTTCATCCGTCAAGTGTCAAACCAGCCCGTGAAAAAAACATACCGGTAAGGCTTAAAAACACTATGGACCCGGAAGATATCGGCACTCTTATTACATCTTTATCAGTTCTGCAGGATTATAAGGCTGTGGCAGCAAAGGACGGAATATCAGTATTAAGGATAAGATCTACAAGAATGCTCATGGCCTATGGGTTTCTTCGAAAAGTATTTGAGATATTTGAGGCTTACAGGACTCCTATTGATATGATAACAACGTCGGAAGTGGCTGTATCAATAACAATTGATAATCCGGAATTTATTAACCAGATAGCTAAAGACTTACGAGAGCTTGGCACTGTGGAAGTTGAAGAGAACCAGACAATTATATGTATTGTCGGAGACTTCCGTACGGAGCGTACAGGCTCTGCTCCGGAGATATTTGAAGCACTTAATACCATACCTCTTAAAATGATATCATATGGAGGAAGTCCCAACAGTCTTTCATTGTTGATCGATACATCTAAAAAAACTGAAGCTTTAAGATTACTCAGCAAACATCTTTTTAATTAAGAAAAATGATCACTAACATAATAACAGAGAAATTCAGGGATATAGAAACACCCTTTTATTACTATGATCTTGATGTTTTAAGGTCTACTCTTAATATTGTAAAAAAAGAATCTGAACTCTCAGGTTATAAAGTTCATTATGCTGTTAAGGCAAACTCGAATCCAAGACTACTGAAAATTATTGCCTCATATGGTCTTGGAGCAGATTGCGTAAGCTGGAACGAAATAGCCTGTGCATTAGAGGCGGGTTTTAATCCCTCGGAAATTGTTTTTGCAGGTGTGGGAAAAACCGATAAAGATATTAAGGCTGCACTTAATGCAAATATCTTTTGTTTCAATTGTGAGTCAATACCTGAAATGGAAGTTATTGACCTGCTTGCATCTGACCAGAATAAAACTGCCAGAATAGCCTTGAGGATCAATCCCTATATTGAAGCTCATACTCACAAATACATTACCACAGGTATTGAGGAGAGCAAATTCGGTATCAATACCTGGGAGCTTGACGAGGTGATGAAAAAACTATCAGGCCTGAAGAATCTCAATCTTATTGGAATCCATTTTCACATAGGTTCCCAGATTACTCTCATGTCGGTGTTTAAAAGCCTTTGCACAAGAATAAACGAATTACAGGACTGGTTTGCTGACAGGAATGTGGATTTAAAGTTCATAAATGTCGGAGGAGGACTCGGGATTGATTATGAGGACCCTGAGAAATATCCATTCTTCCCTGAATACTTCTCTCTTCTGAATGAATTCCTTGACCTGCGTCAGGGCCAGGAACTTCATCTTGAACCAGGTCGTTCAATTATTGGTCAGTGCGGAAGCCTGATATCAAAAGTACTATATATCAAAAACGGAAGCAACACACTCTTTGCAATAATTGATGCAGGGATGACAGATCTTATACGGCCGGCATTATACCAGGCTCATCATAAGATTGAGAACCTCACATCGTCGGGAAATAGCTACAGGTATAATGTTGTCGGACCTGTATGCGAGTCGTCCGATATTTTTGGCAAGTTCATCGAGTTGCCTGAAACATCCCGGGGTGATATAATAGCTATCAGATCTGCCGGAGCATACGGAGAAGTAATGGCTTCAAGGTATAACATGAGAGACCTGCCCAAAGCAGTTTTTTCAGATGAGATCTGAGTTATTCCCTGGGAGTGCTGTTTCTTATCTTACTGTGCTTCACACTATAAGTGAAATAGATAGCGAAACCGATAGCCATCCAGATGATAAGCCTTAACCACGTATCGAGCGGTAATGATGCCATCTGAATGAAGCATATGGCTGCTCCCAATATAGGTACCATTGGAACCCATGGCGTCTTAAAAGGTCTTTCAATATCCGGTTTGGATTTCCTCAGAACCAGTATGCTTATACAAACTATTATAAAAGCAAGAAGAGTGCCTATTGAAACCAGCTCTCCCAAAATGCTTATAGGCAGTATACCTGCAATTATCATAGCCACCGACCCTGTAATAATTGTACTTATGTATGGAGTTTGAAATTTCGGATGAACTTTTGAAAACACCGGAGGTAACAATCCATCTTTTGACATGGAATAGAAAATCCGGGGCTGACCAAGAAGCATGACCAGAATTACAGAACTCAGGCCCGCTATTGCTGCAATTTTGACGATCGGCCGCAGCCAGAACATCCCCTTGCCCATTGCATCGACACCAACAGCCACGGGATCAGCAACATTCAAAGTGGTATAGCTGACGATCCCTGTTAACACAATAGCAACGAGTATATAAAGTACAGTTGAAATTCCAAGAGAACCAAGGATTCCAACCGGCATATCGCGCTGAGGATTTTTTGCCTCCTGTGCTGCAGTTGACACAGCATCAAATCCGATATATGCAAAGAATATTACTCCTGCTCCCCTGAAAATACCACTTATACCATATTTGCCAAATTCATGTGAATAGGCCTTCAGCCACCCCCAGAATGAACCATATTGCGATATTGGTGCAGACTCAACTTTATTGGCAGGTATGAAAGGATGCCAGTTTGCTGACTTGACAAACATGAATCCAAGAGCCACAAACACGATAATAACTGATACTTTGGTTATTACCATTACGTTGTTAAAATTGGCAGATTCTTTAATACCTATAACCAGGAGTGTTGTAAGCAGGGCTACGATAAACATAGCCGGTATATTCAGAATACATGTTACATGTGCCAATGAATCAACCTGGATGCCAGATGATGTAAGAGTATTCGCAAAAGCCTCAGTTAATGGTTTCCATCCCATATCGGGAACATTAACAAGTACCGTGCCTACAGCTCCTGTATACTGAGCAGGGATGAATATATTAAGATCTTTCAGGAAACTTACCACATATCCTGACCAGCCTACTGCAACTGTTGAGGCGGCAAACAGGTACTCCAGAATCAAATCCCATCCTATTATCCATGCAAGAAATTCACCCAGGGTTGCATAGGAATATGTATAGGCGCTCCCGGCAATGGGAATCATTGATGCAAACTCAGCATAACACAGTCCGGCAAAACCGCATGCCAAACCCGAGACAATAAATGAGAGAACAATAGCCGGACCAGCATACATAGCCGCTGCCTGACCAGATAATACAAAAATACCAGCACCAATAATTGCTCCGATACCTAATGTTGTCAGATTCAGTGCTGTCAGAGATCTTTTTAAACCACCTGAATCCTTTGATTCACTGAATAGCTGAGGCAGTGGTTTCGTGAGAAAAAGCCGGCTTTTTGACATTTGATTTGTTTGAATGTTTGAAAATAATAATTACCTACTACAAACGTAACTTTTTTTTCAAAATAAAATATAACCTGTAATTTAAAAATCAGTATCAGAATGAATTCTTTTATTATGTTTTTTTAACATTAAAAATCTACATTTGAAAACAAAAATTAAACCATATATCATGAGAAAGTATTTATTATTATTAATCTCATTGGGAATTCTTTCATGTTCTCATGTTAAGAATAATCAGTTATCTTCCGAAATTAAGGCATGGGAGCCAGATATTCAAAAATTTTTGATCCTCACCAATGCAGGGCTATTGTAATATTTGTCGCCAATGACATTGCCGGTACCAAAGAAGATAAAACCCCCGATGAGGTAGCCCGGCTATGCCGGAAGGTCATTGAAATTATTCGTGTTAAACACCCCGATACCCCTGTATTCTGGATAGCTACCACACCAACGCCTTCAAGGTGGGAAGTCTGGCCGGAGATCAGTAAAGCGAATGAAATGATAAAAGCAGTGTGTGAGGGACAAAAAAACACATACTTCATAACAACAGCGTTTGCTTTTATCAATGATAAAGGTCAGCCGGCACGTGAATTATTCCGTGACGACAGTCTTCACCTTAATGATAAAGGCTATGTTGTATGGACCAAAATTATTAGACAGGAACTGGACAGTGTACTGGTAAATTAAGACAATTATCTTGCCCTGCGATTATATAGTTCCTGCCAGTTTTCCGTACCTGGGAGCAGTGGTGTCAGGTTTTTATCAGTAGCTTTCCGTTCCAGCTTCTTAATAATCAAAGGCCGTTCTCCCCTGGCAACGCCTTTACCATGAACAGCAACATCGACATATGCTATAAAGAAATTTATCTGGTGAGGCAATATTTCAGGAGTACGTATAAAACCGACATCTTCATTACGAAGGGTGTAATTATCATGATTAGCTTCCAAAACATCAACATAATAGACATAAGGATCAAGCCCTGCAAAAACCACTATGCCGTTTTCATCGGTATAACCACCAATTGACAGGTTAGTCTGAGCATCCCAATCAGTAAGGGTCGGATAAAGGTAAACACTGGCATCAGGGACAACATATTCCTGGTAGTATTCCAGAACCTCAATCTCCAGAAGTGTCGGCACCATAATAGTAAGGTCGAGAGATGCATCAGCTGTAACTCCGCTTTTTGACCTGGCTGTCAGCTGAACCGTAACAGGACCCGTTGAATTAAAAATATGGCTTGGAGATCTTTCATTTGAAATATAACCATCGCCAAAATCCCATTCAAAACTATTGGCATTTTGGGAATCGTTGTAAAAAACAACCGTCTGTCCGACTTCCGGTTCGGAGGTATCTGTATAAAAATGGGCAGAGGGAGTTTTCTCGCACGATAGGAGTATCAACGGTAAAATCATTAAAATATAAACTATTCTTTTCATATTACAGGTTTTAAAATTTAAAAATCAGCTACCAAATAACGTGCCATTTTTTTTAAAAGTCTTGTTTCACAATAAAAAGCTGCACCAAAGACTCCTTTTTCTGATCTGCAAAATTAAAAAATATATTTATCTTTGCACTCCAATAAAAAGAAGGGTTCAGAATGATAAAGATAACTTTTCCTGACGGAACTGCAAGAGAATATAAAAAAGGTATCAACAGCCTTGAAATAGCAGAACAGATCAGTCCGCGACTTGCCAAAGAAGTCTATTCAGCAACAGTCAATGGTGAGGTATGGGACCTGACCAGACCAATTGATACCGATGCAACCATTAAGCTGCATAAATGGGAAGATGAAGAAGGGAAACATGCATTCTGGCATTCATCAGCGCACCTGATGGCTGAAGCACTGGAATCCCTCTATCCTGGAATTAAATTTGGTATTGGTCCTGCTATTGAGAACGGTTTTTACTATGATGTGGATCCAGGTGATGGAAGGGTTATTACCGAGGCTGACCTGGTTACCATTGAAAACAGGATGAAGGAACTGGCTGCTGAAAATCTGAAATACACAAGACGACAGGTAAGTAAAAAAGAAGCACTTGATATCTTCTCAAAAAAAGGAGATGAATATAAGACTGAACTGATCAATGAACTTGAAGACGGGACAATAACTTTATACACACAGGGTAATTTTACCGATCTCTGTAAAGGTCCTCATTTGCCATCCACTGAGCCTTTGAAAGCAATTAAACTATTAAGTGTAGCCGGAGCCTACTGGCGCGGAAACGAGAACCGCAAAATGCTGACAAGGATTTATGGAATAACATATCCGAAACAGAAGCTTCTCGATGAATATCTTGTCTTTCTCGAAGAGGCAAAAAGAAGAGACCATAGAAGGATTGGAAAAGAGCTGGAATTATTTACCTTCTCACCAAAGGTAGGTATGGGACTTCCCCTATGGCTTCCTAAAGGATCGGACATAAGGCAGAATCTTATTACTTTCCTTACAAAGGAATTGAGGAAAAGAGGATATAAGATTGTTACTACACCACATATCGGTAATGTAAATCTTTACAAAACTTCCGGCCATTTTGAAAAATACGGCGCCGATTCGTTTCAACCTATATCAACTCCCCAGGAGGGTGAGCAGTTTATGCTAAAACCAATGAACTGTCCTCACCACTGTGAAATATACAATGCCACTCCCCACTCCTATAAGGATCTGCCGTTAAGGATGGCTGAATTCGGAACTGTTTACAGATATGAACAGAGCGGCGAACTGCATGGTCTCACAAGGGTCAGAAGTTTCACTCAGGATGATGCCCATCACTTCTGCAGGCACGACCAGCTAATGGATGAGTTTAAAAGCATTATTGATCTGATATTGTATATTTTCAAGATCCTTAATTTCAACGATTTCACAGCACAGATCTCTTTACGCGATCCTGAAAATAAACAAAAATATATCGGATCGGATGAAAACTGGGAAAGAGCCGAAAAGGATATTATTGAAGCCGCTGCTGAAAAAAACCTTGAGACAACCATTGTAAAAGGAGAAGCTGCTTTTTATGGCCCTAAGCTCGATTTTATGGTTAAGGATGCAATCGGAAGAAAATGGCAGCTGGGTACAATCCAGGTGGATTACAACCTGCCTGAAAGGTTTGATCTTACCTATAACGGAAGTGATAACCAGAAGCACAGGCCTGTAATGATACACCGTACTATTTTCGGATCGATGGAACGGTTTGTTGCAGTTCTTATTGAAAATACAGCCGGAAAATTCCCATTATGGCTAGCGCCCGAAAAAGCGGTCATTTTGCCAATAAGCGAAAAATTCAATGATTATGCCGGAAAAGTTTTGGAAATTCTAAATAATTCCGATATTTGCACACTGATTGATGAAAGAAGTGAGAAGATAGGTAAAAAGATCAGGGATAATGAATTAAAGAGGATTCCCTACCTTCTTATAATAGGGGAAAAAGAGGTGGAAAATGAAACAATTGCGGTCAGGAAGCAGGGCGAAGGTGATAAAGGGAGTATGAAAATTGAAGAATTTGTTGATTTTATTAACTCCGAGATTAAAAAAGAAATTACTGTTTAGGCACAATAGGTAAATTTTAGTATTAACAAAAGTAAAGGAGGAAAGAACTATAGCTTTACCAATTAGGCGAAGTCCGGCAAGGGTTACCCAGCCGGCTCACAAAATTAACCACAGGATTACTGCGAAAGTGGTCAGAGTTGTCGGTGAAGAAATAGAGGCAGATGTTATGAGTATACAGGATGCTCTTAAGCTGGCAGATAATCTGGAACTTGACCTCGTTGAAATTTCTCCCAGTGCAGATCCCCCTGTTTGTAGAATTGTTGATTATCAGAAATTTCTTTATCAACAAAAGAAAAAGCAAAAAGAGATAAAGGCCAAAACTACTAAAGTTGTTGTTAAGGAGATAAGGTTCGGCCCGAACACGGATGACCATGATTATAATTTTAAGCTCAGGCATGCAATGAAGTTCCTTGAAGAGGGAGCAAAAGTGAGGGCTTATGTGTTCTTTAAAGGAAGATCAATTTTATTCAAGGAACAGGGAGAAGTATTGCTCCTTCGTTTTGCCAACGACCTTGAAGAATACGGTAAAGTAGAACAGCTTCCACGACTTGAAGGCAAGAGAATGATAGTATCATTTTCGCCTAAAAAGAAAAAATAGTTTTTAAATATATCTGAAACAGAAAAATGCCAAAAATGAAGACGAATCCGGGTGCAAAGAAAAGATTTTCTCTCACCGGAACAGGAAAAATCAAGCGGAAACATGCATTTAAAAGCCATATCCTGACTAAAAAATCTACAAAGCGTAAGAGAAATCTTACCTATGCAGGTCAGGTTCATAAAACAGATCTTAAGAATGTTAAGTTGTTGCTGGCAAGCAAATAATTGTACACCCAGATTAAAGTAATTATAGTATAAACAGATTGTTCAGCAGATAAGTGTCTTAAATCAGGCCGCTGACATTCAAAAAAAATGAATTATGCCAAGATCAGTAAATTCAGTTGCTTCACGTGCCAGGAGAAAGAAGGTACTTAAGCAGACCAAAGGAAACTTTGGATCAAGAAGGAATGTTATTACAGTTGCAAAGAATACCCTCGATAAAGGATTAGGGTATGCTTACCGCGACAGAAAAAGGAAAAAAGGCCAGTTCAGGGCTTTATGGATCCAGAGGATCAATGCAGGTGTTCGTCAGTACGACATGAGCTATTCAGAATTTATAGGGAAACTTGATAAAAAAGGTATCACTCTTAACAGGAAAACCCTTGCCGACCTCGCAATGAATCACCCGGAAGCTTTTAAAGCTATCGTGGATAAGGTGAAATAAGAAAAAAACAATTACCTGGCCTTCTTGAACATCCGGCTCCACCTTATCCTGTTCAGTCCAGTGGCTTCTTTATCGAGCGATAACCATATGAATTTTGGTTTTCCTACAATATGATCTTCAGGAACAAAACCCCAATACCTTGAATCAGCCGAATTATGCCGGTTATCTCCCATCATCCAGTAATAATTCATTTTGAAGGTATAACTGTCAGAGGGAACATTATTGATGTAGATTGTTTTCCCGTCAACTCTGAGGTCATTTTTCTCATAAACATCAATTATCCTCTCATATAAACAAAGGTTTCCGGTATCAAGTTTTACTGTTGCGCCTTTGACCGGTATCCAGATAGGTCCAAAATTATCCTCATTCCATGCCAGAACCGGACTATAAGGAAAAATCTGGGGAGCAAATTCACCGGGTTGTGAATAAAAAGGAACAACATCCGTCACATTGGTGAATTTCGACAACGCTTCAGCATTTGATTTTGTAAGTGGCAAAAGATATGCTGAGCCGGAGATCATTGTTTGATCGGACCTGTTAATGTTCAATCGTTCAAATGCTTTCGGATTAATGGTAGTTCCATTTGTTCCTACTACATATGTCGTCTGCTGTGTACCATTGTCAGGGACAATTTTCCCGTTAACATAGAGGACTCCTCCCTTTATAGTAACAGTATCACCTGGGATTCCAATACATCTTTTTACATAATTATCTCTCCTGTCGACAGGTCTGTATATTATTGTGTACTTGTCATATACCTCTTTCCGCGCTTTCTGATTATAATAACTGTCAGGCTTAAGTGATACACCGCTGTAGCTATCTCTCATCTTCAGATCGCTGGCAGCCCTCCTGACTATCTCATAATAACTTGTAGTCTGTTCCTCCACAACTACAGTATCACCTGCAGGAAAGTTAAAGACAATCGGATCATTATTCTTAACCTTTCCAAGACCTACCAGACGCTTATAAGGCCATTTAATAAGATTTGACCATGACCTCCCCTTTGTCAGAGGCATTGTATTCTGTGTGAACGGAAAAGCTATTGGAGTATTTGGCATACGTGGACCATATGCCAGTTTGCTTACAAAAAGATGATCGCCTACAAGCAATGATTTCTCCATCGAAGGAGTTGGTATACGATAATTCTGAAAAAGGAATATATTTATAAGTGATACGGCTATAACGGCAAAAATCAAAGCATCAATCCATTCAATCAATGCGCTGTTTTTGCCATTCCGTTTCTTCCAGAAGGTCCAGTTAACTTTTTCGGTTATATACATATCATAAATGATGCCCAGACCCAGCAGCAACCAGTAATTGCCAATCCAGATAACGACCAGGATATAAAAAATTGCAGCAATTGCAAACCTTATGTTCTTTTTCGAAAAGAGTTCTGTCATGATGCCATATTATATTAAGAATCGGTAAAAGTAAAAATAATTATCAGAATCCCATCACCTGATTCATAGTGAATACACCTTCTTTTTTATAAATAAACTCAGCGGAAACAACAGCTCCGAGTGCTAATCCTTTCCTGTTTTTAGCCTCATGCTTAAGAGTTATTGTGTCAATCTCCGAATCCCAGGTCACGATATGAGTACCCGTAACTGAACCTTCACGAACTGACCGGATGGGTACTTTGCTATCGGAGATTAAGTTTTCAAAACACCATCCATCATAGGATGAATGCATTTTGCTTATTCCAACAGCTATACTTATTGCCGTTCCGCTGGGGGCATCTAGTTTCTTTACATGGTGGATCTCTTCAACAGATACATGGTATTCACGGAACCTGTCCATCTGTCTGGCCAGTTCAGAATTAAGCATGAACAGCAGATTCACTCCAATGCTGAAATTTGACGAATGAATAAATGATGTTCTGTTTCTTTTACATATTTCCACCGCATTGTCATAATCGTCCAGCCAGCCGGTAGTTCCCGATACAACAGGGATTTTGTTGCTGAGACATATACTGATATTCTTAAATGCTGCCGAAGGGGATGTAAATTCTATTGCAACATCAATACCTTTCAGATTGTTACTATTTAAATCTGATGCATTATCCTGATCTATAACGAGTTTAATGGAATGACCTCTTTCGGTGGCAATGGATTCAATTTCATGCCCCATTCTTCCATAACCAACTAATGCAATTTTCATAATAAATATTTTTGCGAAAATACCTTTTTCGGAACATCATTCATCAATTTGCATAAATAAAATTATATTTTTTTTGTTGTAGGGACGTTGCATGCAACGTCCCTACAATTAATGTGACGTAAATGCATAATATGATTAATGGAAAAATAAATTATATTCCATATATTTCAGAAAATAAATAAATGTTATATGAAGAATTTAATTGTCACATTAACAATAGCATTCACGATGATTGGCAGTTCATACAAACCAAAAGATACAGCTGACCTGGTAATAATTAACGGGAAAGTTCTGACTATTGACAAAAACAATCACCGTGCCCAGGCTATAGCTGTGAAAGGGGAAAAAATCATTGCCGTTGGCACCACTTCTGAAATATCGAAAATGATTCAGAAGGGATCCACGAAAGTGATTGATGCAGATGGCAGGCTGGTTATTCCCGGATTTAATGACGCTCATGTACATTTTGGTTCACTCGATCCGGATTATATCGAACTCAGATATACCATTGATCCTTCTATAATTACCGAAAAAGTCAGGAAACAGGTTGAAAAATCAAAACCCGGAGAACTGATCAAAGGAGGCCATTGGGAGCATGAGATGTTTACCGATAAAAAATGGCCAACCAAGGAACTTCTTGACAAAGTTTCACCCGATAATCCTGTTATGCTCAGCAGGGCTGATGGTCATTCAGTGCTCGTGAATTCTTATGTTCTCAGGGCATCTGGAATAACAAAGAATACTCCGAATCCATTTGGCGGCGAGATACAGAAAGATCCAGTAACAGGTGAACCAACCGGCATCATAAAAGAAAATGCAGAAAGCCTGATAAAAACCGGGGAAATTAAAGTAAAAAGAACGGCAGAAGAAGACAGTGCCAGATTATGGGACGGTTATCGCCTTGCATTAAAGGAGGCACGTGAAGACGGTGTCACAAGTGTTCAGATCCCAGGCAGCGCCGATTTCGATGCCTATGCAAAACTGAAAAAAGATGGAGAGCTAACCTGCAGGGTCGATATTGGAGAGTTTCTGACCACAGACACTGTTTTGCTGAAAAAATATATTGAGCTTGGAAAACAATACCCCCGTGATGGTAACTGGATCAGGTTCGGATACCTGAAAGCTTTTATGGATGGGACAATTGGATCAGGAACTGCGCTTATGTTCGAACCATTTACCGATAATCCATCGACATCCGGAATGGCTATGATACCTTATGAAGATATGGAGAGGATGGTTATTGTAGCCGATAAAATGGGATTCCAGGTAGGCATTCATGCTATTGGAGACAAAGCAAATTACTGGGTTTTAAATGCCTATGAGAAAGCTATCGGGGTTAATGGCAAACGCGACAGCAGACATCGCGTTGAACATGCCCAAAACCTGCAATCTTCAGATATTCCTCGATTTGCACAACTTGGGGTAATTCCGTCCATGCAACCCACTCATTGCATTTCTGATAAAAAGTTCTGCGAAAAACGTATAGGAACCGAAAGGGCAAAGGGAGCCTATGCATGGAAAAGCCTGGCAGATGCCGGAGCAAAACTTGCATTTGGAACTGATTACCAGGTTGAACCGCTCAATCCGATGGAGGGCCTGTATGCAGCAGTAACAAGGAAAGACAGGCTTGGAGAAGAAGGAGAAGGATGGCATCCTGAACAAAAAATATCAATGGAAGATGCAATCAGGTTCTATACACTTGGATCAGCCTATGCACAATTCATGGATGAAAGGAAAGGAATGATCAAACCAGGCTATCTTGCTGATATTGTAATTACAGATAAGGATCTGCTTACTATCCCTGACATTGAAATAATGAAGACTAAGGTGGATTATACGATTGTTGGAGGGAAGATTGTATTTTCTTCAGGAATGTGATTAAACAGACAGGGCCCCCAGTATCCTCATCGCCTCTTCCCTGCATGAGCCACAAAATTCAGGTTCAGCCTTAAAATCGGTACAAACCTGTGGTTTTTCGCGAGAATTATAAATATCACAACTGTAATCATCCAGAAGATGAACACATCTTATGCCTGCCGGCTTACCATCGGGCATGCCTGGTAAAGGCGAAGAGATTGACAAAGCTATACAGCAGGCCCCACAATTTTCGCGACATTCCATAGGCAAATATAATCTTATTTGTACTTTTGCGAGAAACAACAGATGAGAATTGATATTCTTACAGTTCTGCCTGAATTACTTGATAGTCCTCTTAATTACTCCATAGTTAAAAGAGCAAAGGACAAAAAACTGGTCGAAATAAATGTTATAAATCTTCGCGATTTCACCAGCGATAAATATAAAAGCGTGGATGATTATGCTTTTGGAGGTGGTGCAGGTATGGTTATGATGATTGAACCTGTATTCAGGGCTCTTGAAAAGCTTAAAAGGGAAAGGAAATATGACGAAATAATATATACTTCCCCTGATGGTGAGAAATTCAGTCAGAGAATGGCTAATCAGCTCTCAATAAAAAACAATATCCTGATACTCGCCGGTCATTACAAGGGAGTTGACCAGAGAATACGTGATCATTTGATTACCAGGGAAATATCTGTTGGCGACTATGTACTTTCGGGAGGTGAACTACCCGCCGCCATAATTACTGATGCAATAGTCCGGCTGATTCCGGGAGCTATCTCTGATGAGCAATCGGCCCTCTCCGATTCTTTTCAGGATGATATTCTTGCGCCTCCTGTTTATACCCGACCAGCAGATTTTAACGGATGGAAAGTCCCGGATATACTGCTTTCCGGTCATGCTGCAAATATTGAAAAGTGGCGACATGAGAAGGCGGAAGAAAGAACCAGGCGTCTTAGACCCGGTTTGTTTAAAGATGAAGTGGAGAATGGATGAGGGGATGAATGGGAGACTTAGATTCATTTTGAAATATAAAAAAGCTTTTGTAAGATTGTAGGCATATTTGCTAATTTATTATCTATCTAATAATCAACAACATGAACACACAAGATTATATTAACCGGGAAGATAAATATGGTGCGCACAATTACCATCCTCTTCCTGTAGTTCTTGAAAGAGGTGAAGGTCCGTTTGTATGGGATGTGGAGGGAAAACGATATTTTGACTTCCTTTCAGCTTATTCAGCTGTAAATCAAGGCCATTGCCATCCAAAAATAATTAAAGCCTTAACTGATCAGGCTTCAAGGCTGACTCTTACCTCGAGGGCCTTTTATAATTCCGTGCTTGGCGAATATGAAGAATACATTACAAAATATTTTAAATACGACAAGGTTCTTCCTATGAATTCAGGGGCAGAGGCAGATGAAACAGCCCTGAAACTCTGCCGGAAATGGGCTTATAAGAAAAAGGGAATTAAAGAGAACCAGGCAAAGATAATAGCCTGCGAGGGTAACTTCCACGGCAGAACTATCAGTATAATATCAATGTCGACCGACCCTGATGCAAGGAATGACTACGGTCCCTTTACGCCCGGGTTTATTATTATCCCATATAATGATATCAAAGCCCTGGAGAATGCGCTAAAAGATCCCGATGTAGCCGGTTTTCTTGTTGAGCCTATTCAGGGAGAAGCCGGAGTCTTTGTTCCTGATGATGGCTATCTGAAAAAAGCATATAATTTGTGCAAATCAAAAAATGTCCTGTTTATTGCCGATGAAGTACAGACAGGTATAGCCCGTACAGGTAAGCTGCTTGCGTGCGATCATGAAGGAGTTCGTCCCGATATACTTATACTTGGGAAAGCCCTTTCAGGCGGAGTTCTTCCTGTTTCTGCGGTTCTTGCCGATGACGATATTATGCTTACCATTAAACCAGGTGAGCATGGTTCCACCTTTGGCGGAAACCCGCTGGCAGCAAAAGTTGCCGTAGCCGCACTTGAGGTTGTGAAAAATGAAAAACTCGCCGAAAAGGCCGAATATCTTGGAAAGATTTTCAGGGAAGAATTCCGGACTATCAAATCCGACCTGGTTGAACTGGTTCGTGGTAAAGGTCTTTTGAATGCAGTTGTCATAAAGCCGAAAAATGGCAAGGAGGCCTGGGATGTATGCCTGGCTATGAAAGAAATGGGACTGATTGCAAAACCTACACATAATCATATAATCCGCTTTGCTCCTCCCCTTATTATCACTGAAAGACAGCTTATGGAAGCAATCGGACTGATTAAAGAAGCGTTTAAACTATTTGAATAAATTATATCTGCACTTTTCTTTTTATGTCAAATCATTCAGATATAAATCTGATTAGAAATATTTACCATGAAAAAAAATAAAACAATTAAGTACATCACACGTACTGTTCCTGCACTTATTTTATTATTTATATTATCATGTTCAGGCAACAGGGAAGTTACTACAAACGAACTTCTGGGTCATATTAAATATCTTTCATCCGATTCGCTGAGAGGCCGGCTGACAGGATCGCCGGGCGACAGCCTGTCAGCAGTGTATATTAAAAACAAACTGTCTTCTTATGGGTTCATCCCATTAACCGGTGACGGATTTCAACGTTATAAGGTAACTAAGAAGCTTGTTCCGGGGCCAGATAATGCTCTTTCCATAAATGGAAGAAACTATACTGCTGAGAAAGATTTTTCACCTTTTGAATTCAGTTCAAATTCAGCTTTGGAAGCAGAAGTAGTCTTTGCAGGTTACGGATTCAACCTGAATAACGACAGCCTGAAATGGGATGATTATAAAGGTATTGACGTAAAAGGTAAATGGGTGTTGATTTTGCGTGCTGATCCTGAATCTGACAATACAAAGAGTCCTTATATAACCTTCAGTTCCGACAGGGATAAAGCGTTACTGGCAAAAGACATGGGTGCAGCGGGTGTGCTGATGGTGTCAGGGCCAATATTTGACCCCCAGGACACTATTGAGGCGTTCAGTTCAGGCGAATACTATTCAGTGGACATTCCCGTATTCAGGATAAAAAGGGAGGTCGCTGATGCCATTCTCTCAAAGTCGAAAAACAGTGTGGCAGCACTCGAAAAAAAGCTAAATGAAACAAAAAAACCATACCCTTTTTCAACTAAAGTTACTGCAAATGGCAAAGCTGAAATTTTAAGGGAAATGGCCAGTACAAGAAATGTTGCAATGGTACTTCCAGGCGAGGATCCGCAGCTGAAAAACGAATACATAATATTGGGTGCTCATTTTGACCATCTTGGTATGGGTGGTCCGGGTTCTGGGAGCAGGGCACTTGATACAATAGGAATACACCATGGAGCCGACGATAATGCTTCAGGTGTGGCAATGATGCTCGAGCTTGCAGAAAAATTTGCCAAAACAAAGGGAAGCCATAAAAGAAGCATCATATGCCTTTCATTTTCAGGAGAGGAAGAAGGACTTCTGGGTTCAAAACATTTTACCGATGACCCACCCATCGATCTTTCAAAAGTCAATGCCATGATTAACATGGATATGGTTGGCAGATTGAATAAAGAAAATATTCTTCAAATTGGCGGAGTAGGAACTGCGACAGGATTAAAAGACCTTGTTCTGGCAAACAGCGATACATCTATTATTAAGCTCAGTCTTTCGGAAGAAGGTTACGGTCCGTCGGATCATTCCTCCTTTTACGGAAAGAACATACCTGTTCTGTTCTATTTCACTGGAGCACATATGGATTATCACACTCCTACCGATACATGGGAAAAAATAAACTACAAGGGAATGGTTGAGATTTCCGATCTGATTTTCAAAGTTGCAAAAGAACTGGCATGCGAAAATTCCAGGTTACAGTTTAAAGAAGCCGGACCAAAAGCCGAGGTTAACAGGTATCCAAGGAGAAGGGGAGTCACTCTTGGCATAATGCCTGATTTTGCAGGGGTTATTAAAAATGGTTTGCGGGCCGATTTTGTCACACCAGGTAAACCAGCTGCCCTTGGAGGAATGAAAAAAGGCGATATCATAACAGCTATAAACGGGAGAACAGTCAATAATATTCAGGATTATATGTTTAGAATGGGTCAGCTTAAACATGGCCAGACCATAAGTGTCGAAGTAACACGCGATGATAAAAAAGTGGTTTTAGTGATACAATTATAGATAAACAACGTCTAACAGTATAATTGATTATAATAACTTTTAATAATGAAGAAATTTGTCCTGTGGCTACTGGCTTTTATTATTACTGTAGTTGCCGCAATATATCAGAGACATACAGGTCCGACTTACCCCAAAAGCATGGAAGTCACCGTAAATGGTAACCAGTATAAATTAAAGCTGGTAAGAAGTCTAGCTCTTGATGAAAGGTCTGAAGTAGCAATTGCAATTACAGATACATCTGTAAAAGCAAAACTCTATTATAAACGTTTCAAATATGATGAAGATTATCAGTCAGCGGATTTTTCATATAAGACCTACCCTGTTCATTCATTTATAATGAACAAATTATTCAAAATAACAGAAGAAAAAGGTCTGTTTGCCAGTGTTCCTCAACAACCAGCCGCCGGTAAAATACAATACTATTTTGATATAACTGACACGGGAGGTACTCATACCTATTTAAAGAATGAACCAGTGGTAATTAGATTTAAGGGAGGTGTTCCGATATTTATTCTTTTGCCTCATGTTCTGTTCATGTTTATTGCAATGCTGTTGTCAACGCTGGCAGGCCTTATGGCTGTTGTTAAATACCCGCGCTATAAAAAGTATGCCCTTTGGACATTAATCCTTTTTATTGTGGGGGGCTTTATTCTTGGTCCGGTTGTTCAATATTACGCTTTTGGTGAGTTGTGGACCGGCATCCCTTTTGGATGGGATCTTACTGATAACAAGACACTTATTGCACTAATTTTCTGGATTTTCGCAGTTTATATGAACAGAAAATCAGAAAGACCCATCTACACAATACTTGCTGCAGTTATTCTACTCCTGGTATTTTCCATCCCGCACAGTTTATTTGGCTCAGAGCTAAATTACACAAGCGGGCAGGTAACACAGGGAATAATATTAAACTTTTTCTGATATTTTTGAAAATTTCTTAAATTAAGTGCAGCATTTGGAATTTTACCACGTCTATAGATTGAAAAATTGATAGAACGTGGATGCAGCAAGACATATAAAAACTAGTCTTTATATAAAGATGGCAAATGTAGAAGCGGCATTCAGAAACCTACACCAGGATCTTTTAGACGGGTGTAAAAATGGCGACCAGAAAGCACAGTTTCAGATTTACAAGTTGTACTACAAAGCAATGTACAACACCAGTCTGCGGATCGTAAATGATACGATGGAAGCCGAAGATATTATGCAGGAATCGTTCCTGTCGGCCTTTGAAAAAATTGATACCTATTCAGGAACTGTAAGTTTCGGTGCATGGCTTAAAAAGATAGTTGTAAACCGGTCACTCGATGCCCTGAATAAAAGAAAAGCGGTCTTTGAAGACATTGATTCACATGCCGGAATAAGAGATGAAAGCAGCGATGACACAACCAGAAATGAAGAAATTGATGTCCGTATTGAAGAGGTTAAGGAAGCAATTGAAAGACTTCCTGATGGTTACAGAATAATACTATCACTCTACCTGCTTGAGGGTTACGATCATGATGAAATAGCTGAAATTCTTTCCATTAACAGCAGCACATCCCGATCGCAACTTTCACGGGCAAAACAAAAACTCATTGCGGAATTAAAAGGGAAATGAAAAATTTATCAGGAATGAAAACTATAGAAGACATAATCAGCAGAAACAAGGATTTTTTCGAAGACGCAGAACCTTCGGGAGGACACCTGGAAAGATTTAACAAGAAGCTTGACTTGTTGAGTAAGAAAAATGCACCCAAAAGGAGCATAGTTCCTTACCTGTTAAAAGCAGCTGTGGTAACATTACTGGTTACACTGTCATCGCTCTATACCTGGGACCATTTTATTCGGCCGGAAAACAGAAGGATGACACTGGGTGAAGTATCGCCACAATACAAGGAGGTAGAAAATTATTATATACACCAGGTTAACGTGATGGAAGGTGAAATTCTGAATGTTGATCTTAAAAATAATCCGGAACAGAAAGAAATGTTGATGACAGAAATGAAGAGTATGGATTCAACTTATGTTTCGCTCCAGAAAGAACTCAAGGCTAATCCAAACGATGAACGTATAATTAATGCCATGATAGAACATTATCAGACAAAGCTCGATGTGATGAATTATATCGTTAAGCAGCTAAAAACAATCAGGAATGATAACCAAAATAAGAAAGCAAATGAAAAAGTCAGTTTATAAACAGGGAGCACTCCTCTGTATAACACTTCTGCTCTTTTCTTTAACTTTATCCGCGCAGGAGGTTACAAAAAAATACCATAAGGAATATACAGCCGGAGTAAATACAACACTTGACATAAACAACAAATATGGCGATGTCGTTGTAGACACCTGGGACAAAGACCAGGTTGTGATCGATGTTAAAGTAACAGTTGATATGCCAAATAAAGAAAGAGCCCAGAAAATGCTTGACTACATAGATGTCCAGTTTGATCAGAGCGGCAATGATATATCAGCAAAGACTGTTATCGATAACAAATTCAATTTTACTGGCTGGGGTTCAGGATCAAGGAAATTCAGTATCGATTATAGCATTAAGATGCCTTCGGCTACAGCCCTTACACTTTCCAATAAATATGGCAATACAGATCTGGATAATATTAAGGGACTGGTGAATCTCGATATCAAATACGGAAATCTGACAGCATCAAAGCTTACCAGGGGAAATGTTAAGCCTTTAAATACTCTTAACCTGGCCTATGGCAAGGGTTCTATTGATGATGCAGGATGGCTTGACCTCACAATAAGGTACTGTGGCAGTATGGACATCACAGAATGCCAGGCGCTTCTCCTCGACAGCAAATACTCAAAAATATCAATCGGTGAATCAAGTTCAATTGTTGGTGAAAGCAAATATGACAATATTAAAATTGACAATATTAATAACCTTGTTATTGATAATGGATATACAGGTGTTAGCATAGGGACGCTTTCAAAAAAGCTGGATTACAACGGGAGCTACGGATCATTAACAGTCGACAGGGTACCGGTCGGATTTGAATCTATTAACGTGGAATCTCGCTACATGGGTGTAAAAATAGGGATAGATGAATCAGCTGACTATAAACTTGATGCAAAAGTTTCTTATGGCGGATTGAAATACAATGAGGATAATTTTAAGAATCAGAAAAGAATAGTTGAGAATAATTCCACTGAGGTCTCGGGAGTTGTAGGTAAAGAAGAATCACCCGAAGGCAAAGTGCACATCGTTTCATCGTACGGTTCTGTAAGACTATACTAACACAACCAATATATATTTTCTCAACGGGAATGTTTTCACATTCCCGTTTTTTTTCAACAATAAGGACTTACGACTTCCTTTGACAGAACAAGCCTTGGCGAAGGCCGTCTCCTTCCGCCTACTGCCTTCCGCCCTCCGCCTTTTAATTAACCCCTTCATCCTTGTAAATAAATATCCCTTCTTTCCCGTCAGCAGTGGCAAACCCCCTAAACATACCTTCCGAGTTAAAGGGCATTGATATGTTACCTGATTTATCAACGCTGATAACACCACCGCTTCCTCCTGCCTTTACAAGTTTATCATTAACCACAAGTTCTGAAGCATCTTTTAGTGAAAGACCTTTATATTCCATAAGCGCCGATATATCATGTGCAACTGTCCACCTGATAAAATATTCCCCATGACCTGTACCGGACACGGCGCATGTATTGTTGTTTGCATATGTTCCCGCTCCTATGATGGGAGAATCTCCTATCCTGTTATATCTCTTGTCTGACATTCCTCCGGTTGAAGTGCCTGCAGCAAGATTTCCGTTAAGATCGAGTGCACAGCACCCGACAGTGCCATTCTTTTCTTTCTTTAAAATCTCCTGAAGTTCATTAAACCTTTTCTCTGTATAAAAATAGCTGGGAGGGACAATTTCCAGTCCCTGCTCCTTTGCAAACTGCGATGCCCCTGCTCCAGAGAGCATTACATGAACAGACCTGGTCATAACATACCTCGCTGCCGTTATCGGGTTCCTGATATCGGTAACACATGCAACGGCACCGGCAGCAAGATTTGATCCATCCATTATCGATGCATCCATCTCATTCTTCCCATCGTGAGTAAAAACAGCTCCTTTCCCGGCGTTGAAAAGAGGATTATCCTCCATGACATTTATTGTCTTTTCAACAGCTTCCAATGCAGTGCCTCCATCAGCTAGTATTTTCTTCCCGGTATTCAGCGCCACACTGAGTGCCGTCCTGTACTCTTTATCCATTTCAGGAGTCATTTTTTCACGTGTTATAACTCCTGCACCACCATGAATGACTATCGCCCATTCCTGCTTCGTGGCTATGGAATTTAAAGAATTCTGATCGGAAGTCTTCTTACCATCTTTACAATTAAATAATCCTGCTCCTGTTATCAGGAAAATTACAATAATAAGTAATCTTGTTTTCATTGTTTATCAATTTTAAGTAATAGTAACCAGTAAACATTAAGAACTTAAAAATCCATCTCCACCACGGTGATTCCTGATCCCCCAAACTCCACATGTTCATCACGGAAAGACTTTACAACATCAACTGTATCAAGGTATTGCCTAATAAGTTGACGGAGAATGCCGTTACCTTTACCATGCAGTATCCTTAGATGACGATGCTGCACTATCAGAGCATTATCAATAAGCTCCTGAACAAGGTTGATTGCTTCTTCGCCTCTAAGGCCTCTGATATCAATTTCAGGTTTGAAATTAATATTCCGCTGAACAAGTTCCGGGTCATTTTGCCTGTAAGTCTGATTTGATCTCAGGCTCTTTTTAAGCTCGGCACGGGATATCCTCTCAATCTTATCGATCTCTACGAAAAATCTGAGGCTTCCTGTTTCAACCTGCGCCTTTTTACCTTTTATTGATACAACTTCACCAGCAGCCTGGGTATCAATCATCCTGACTGCATCCCCTTGCTTCAGTGGCTTTTCTTTGGAAACTTCAGTAATCTCTTTTGCTTTTGGAGCTTCAGGCTCCAGCCTTATTTTCTTCGCTTTTGAACTTAATTCTGCTATTTTCTCTTCTGATTCAGTTTGGATGGGCTTTGTATCCTCCACAACAATATTCTTAAACTCCTCAAGTTCCTGACGCACATCTTTTGTCTTTTCCTTCTCAGCCTGTGATTCTTTTATCTGCCTTATTGTATTCTCAATCATCCGGTTCGACTCTTTCAGCAATTGCTGGGCTTCATCTTTTGCCTTTGCAATGATCTCTTTTCTCAGCGCTTTGGCACCTGACAATTCATTTTCATACTCAGCCATCAATTCCTCGAGGCGTTTCTCCTGCTTGCGGATACTTTGTCTTTTGCCTTCCCAGTATCTTTTATCCCTTGCAATATCTTTCAAATGCCTGTCGTAATTTATGTTCTTTACTCCGGCTTTACCTGATGCTTCCGTAAGTATCTCTTCAGGAAGTCCGATTTTTTTTGCTATTTCAAATGCAAAGGAACTTCCGGGTTTACCAATATTTAGCTGAAAAAGAGGCTGCATAAGATGGTTATCAAAAGCCATAGCACCATTTACAATGCCATCGGTAAGAGACGCAAAGTGTTTCAGATTAGTGTAGTGAGTTGTAATAACCCCATAAACCTTCTTCCGGTTAAACTCTCCCAGTATAGCTTCGGCTATTGAGCCTCCAAGCATCGGCTCAGTGCCGGTACCAAATTCATCGATCAGTATTAATGTATTCTCATCCCCGTTCTTTAGAAAATACTTCATATTGATAAGATGAGAACTATACGTACTCAGGTCATTATCAATACTTTGCTCATCACCAATATCTATAAGAATGTTTTTAAAAAGACCAGTTTCAGAACCTTCTGCCACAGGTATGGTCAGACCGCATTGTAACATATATTGCAGCAGACCAACAGTTTTGAGACAAACTGATTTTCCCCCGGCATTTGGACCTGAAATCAATAAAATCCTGTTCCTGTCATCCAGAACCATATCGAGAGGAACCACTTTTCTGGCTGTGCTTTTTTCAAATGTAAGTGACAGCAGAGGATGAACAGCTCTCCTCCAAATCAGCAAAGGTCTATTGCAAAGAACCGGTTTAACTGAGCTAAAATGGTTGCCAAACAGAGCTTTTGCCCTGATAAAATCAACCTCTCCCAGGAAAATATTTGATTCAAGAAGATCATCTATATAAGGCCTGATATTATCGGCAAGGGCTATTAGTATCCTCACTATCTCTCTTTTTTCCTCATATTCGAGTTCAACAATATCATTATTTAGCTCCACAATCTCCTCAGGTTCAATAAAAACCGTTTTCCCTGAAGCTGACTGATCGTGAATAAGTCCTTTAATTTTTCTCTTATCATATGAACTTACGGGTATGACTCCTCTCCCATTACGAACAGATACGGTCGTATCTGAATCAACGATACCATCAGATTGCGCCTGTTTAAGAATCGAATGAAGTCTTTTGGAAACCTGTATACTTTTACCGGCCAGATCCGCCCTGATTTCTTTTAACCTTGTGGAAGCATTGTCCTTTATAACCCCGTGTTTATCAATTATCCTGTCGATGGCATCCAGAACATACGGATAAGTTTTTACAGAGCTGCACATTGCCTGAAGTACAGGATACTTTACGGCATCTTTGCTTCTGAAAAAATTAAGTATGGTCCTGACAGTCTCGAGGGAGCGTCTCAGGTCAAAAACTTCCTGAACCTCCGGAAAGGTACCCTCAATTCTTATCTTGGTTAAACAATCAGATATCTTGTAATAGTTTTCAGAAGGGAAATAATCTTCAAACTGCAGTAATTGCTGAAACTCAAAAGTTGCTGAAAGTTGATGAGACAATGTATCGAAGTTGTCGATGAATTTAACAGATTCAACTTTCTCCTGCCCCATAGGACTCAGACACTTTTCCGAAAGAAGGATTCTGATCCTGTCGAAACCTATTTTGCTCTCAAAATTTTCTGGGTAAATCATGGCCAAAGATAAAGACAAAAGAGAGATGACAAAAAGAAAAATGTAATTGGAAGCAGGCGGCAGGAAAAGCAGCACATCCTCCAAAGTTAATTATTGTTAAATCACCATATATAAATAGAATATTAGGATCCATTTTTTTTACATTTGAAACATCATAAACTAACCTATAAATATCATAAAATGAAAATGAAGAAAATTTCCACCTCACTTATGCTCTTCTTATTTCTGCCATTATGGTTAATGTCGCAGACCGAGAACGTCGATCTAGGAATGATATACAAGATCAAGCAGGAGGGATTAAAAAACTCAAAGATTGAGGATCTTTCCTTCTGGCTAACTGATTTT
>Ga0315536_1000278_pt1 | contig 25716 bp, 17 predicted proteins | sample SalMarSW160230MG_FD_203093 | JGI IMG/M metagenome (GOLD analysis project Ga0315536, IMG submission 203093) | Salt marsh sediment microbial communities from the Plum Island Ecosystem LTER, Massachusetts, United States - Salt Marsh Sediment SW1602-30 ...
CAAACAGCTTCAAATTATTAAAGGGTGGTGCATATGGGATTGCAGTTCCGGGAGATTTCCAATACTTAAATGAGAATTCCAGGCTGATTTTCAGACCTTACTCGGATCTGGAATTTAACCAGACCTATACAATTGTTTTAACCTCCGGGATAATGGATGTTTCACAACCTAGCCTCTCGCTGAAGGATGCTCCGGTGACCCGAACATTCACCACTGCAGATAAGGTTACACAGCCGCATATCCTCTATCTGGATCCGATCTATGGAGTTTCAGGTTCAGTAGTTACAATAACAGGATCAGGATTTGATCCCGATCCGGTAAATAATACAATCTCCTTTAACGGAATGAGCGCAGCTGTGAAACAGGCTTCTCTTACAAGCCTTACGACTGTTGTACCTGTGGGAGCTTTATCAGGACCGGTAAGTATTGCGGTAAATGGAACAGCCTCAGATAATACAATGTATTTTGAGGTTGTTGACCAGTCGCTGAATCCGTGCGATGATGTTATTGCCAACAAATCAGTTGGATCAACTTCAACACATGATATTCAGGTTGAAGCGCTTACTGTAAATGGTGTACGTAATACTTACGCCTATATTACCAATCCCGATGACAATTCAGTTACTGTACTTAACCTGGATGCATCTCTTGAGGCGGTTACAATTCCTGTTGGTGAAACACCTATGAAAATCGATATAAATTCCAAGGGAACCCTGGCTTATGTTACCAATTTCAATTCACATAATGTTTCAGTAATTGACCTGAAAACCAACTCATTTGTTAAAAATATTCGGGTAGGTATAGAACCTTACGGTATTGTGGTAACACCCGATGGTAAACGAGTTTACGTAGCCAATTACTACTCAGGGTACCTGTCGGTAATCGATGCGGATCCCCAAAGTGGTGGTTTTGATCATGTGGTTGCAAATGTCAGCACGGGATCGACAACCAGTAACGCCGCTATCACCCCTGATGCAGGATTAGTGTTGGTAACAGGTGACTTTGGCCTTAAAATTATATGTACTGATCCGACTGACAAGAATTATAACAGCATCATCGCCAATGTCAGTACCGGTACGAGTACAAGGGATGTTGCAATATCTCCTGATGCAGGGCTTGCAATTGTATCGACAGAGGAAGGAAACCTGCTGATAATTAATTTAAAACCTGAAAATGAAAACTACTCTGATGCTATAATTGCCAATGTAAGTACCGGTAGTAATATTTCTGATGTAAAAATCAGCGCAGACGCTCTGTTTGTTTATGTGACAGATACAGAGAATGATCAGATCCTTGTGTATCAGATTGGAATGGGAGGAACCGGAGTACCCAACGGATCGGGTGCTTCAGGCCTCACCCTGATACCTCATAATAAGATTCCTGTTGGGGATTCTCCCTTAGGACTGGCAATAGGAGCAGATGCAAGAAGACTTTATGTTCTTGATTCAGAGGCTGCTGGCGGCGACAGGGAAGTTAAGACCATTGCTATCTGCTGTGGCCCGATTTCTCCGGTCAAAGCTATTGGAGATGTCATTATTGCAATTCAGGATATGATAAACAATGGAACAATCAAAGCAGCAAAAGGTAATGAACTTATTAAAAAACTGAATGATGCATTGATTAATCTTGAAAAAGGAAAGACCAAGACAGCTGCAAACAATCTGAAATCAATAACAAACCAGATAAGCGCGCTGATTAAATCGGGTCAGTTATCAAAAACACAGGGTAATGCTCTTATTAATTCAGTGAATGCAATAATTGATCAGATAAATGGCACAAAGTCAGCTAAGGCAGGAAATTACCAGGCTGATAATGAACAGTTGAATAATGATTTGATACCTGAATCCAGACTTGGGCTGATCTATCCCAATCCTTTCAGCAATTCAGTTACAATTAATTACGAAATAGCCGAAAACAAAGAGATCGTGAACAAAGTACAAATTAAGATTTATGATATCAATGGCCGGTTAGTTGGTTCTCTTGTTGACAGGATGATGGAGCAGGGTTGTTACACAGTTACCTGGAAGGGAGTCTTTGAGGATGGAACAAATGCTCCTTATGGTACTTATTTTATCCATTTCAGAGCTGGAAACGTGGAGGAGGTAAGTAAAATAATATTTCTTAAATAATTTATAAATAGTCTATAGAAAGATCAGAAAGCGGAGGTAATTACTTCCGCTTTTTTTGAAACAGGACTTTAATAAATACTATTTAATAATCTCCTGAAGGTGCCTGATTGTAATTTCCTTTAAATGCCTTTTGGCCTCATTAATTTTTATCGAATCTTTCTCTAAATCAATGTAATCCTGCCATATTTCTATGCTCCTGGACATTTGCCCTGAAGCTTCATATGCCTTTGCCAGGAACATGGCAGTCTCAGATTCTATGGGATTGATTCCTCTTGAAAGCCTAAGGTATTTAAGGGCTGAATCAGTCTGTTCCTGCAATAAATAGGCATTGCCAAGGTTTTTATAAACCAGGTATATATACTTCGAACCGGAATATTGCTCCCTGACTTTATTAAGGATCAGTATTGCATCAATAGGCTGATTAATATTATTGTACACCCTGCCAAGTGCACTGTAAGCAGGAACAAGTGTTGAATCTTTCTTTAGTGTTGAATCTATCCTGATAGCTGTTTTATACCATTTAATCGCCTGATGATAATCTTTTTTATCGTCAAGAGTATAAGCCATGTTATATGCAGCCTCACTGTTTGTGGGATCAAGATCTACAGCTTTAATTGATTCTGCTATAGCTTTGTTCAGGTTTCCCTGTTTAACACTTAAAGCAGCCAGGGAACTCCATGCATAAGAGTATTTGGGATCACTTGATAATGCAAGATCCAATTCTGCCTTTGCAGCATCATAATCTTTATTATTGATATAAGTCACGGCTTGTCTTACATGCGATTTTGCAAGTTCTCTTTTTGCTTTTCCGGGGTTGAGAAAATTTAACTGTCCCTTCCGGCCCAAAGCAAAAAGAACTATTGCAGTTATAAATAAAATTGTGGCAATCCACTTATAAATATTTTTATTCCGGTATTTCACAAGTTTGTATATACCACCTCTGTTTTTTTTGCTAATAATTCCTCTGGTTTTTAATTTAATCCCCCCCGTTATCTTAATATCATCATCATTAAAGACATCATTATTCTGGTTTCCATTATCCCTGAATGACCAGTTTGCCGTATTGACCTGATTATGTGTGCTTCTTAAGCTACTTATAATTTCATCTATCGCATTGGCAACTTTATTTATCTGGTCGCGATAGAATATTTTATTAAGGTTATCATGAGGATGATCTTCAACTCCTCTCAATGGCCTGTTGACACCAGGAGATTTATAAGTAAAATCAATAGCACGAAGTTCTCCATCTAAAATATCTTCGCAGAGTCTGAGGTCAGTACTGCTCAGGTCATGTATTCGAACAGGAAGCACCCTGCTTGCAAAATTACCGTTAAGCAATTTAATTTTTAGTCCGAACTGATCCCTTGATGCTTGCTCAAGAAATGCCATAAACTCACGTTCCCAGGCGAAGCTTTTTGGATCACAGTAAGTTCTCGATATGATTGGTATAAAAACAAGGCAATGAAGTTTTTCATTCAGTGAGGCATCGACATCATGGGTCTCTAAAAGTCCGTCAGTAGGATTAATGTCGAAATATACGCTTATCGTTTCCTTGAAAGTTGATTCGAGTTCATTCTTCAGAGAATCAACAAACTCACTTACCCATCTTTCCCCTTTATTGTCCTTCTGGCGGTAGCTGATGAAGACGTCGTAATTATAACCTGGAATGATGCTTCCCATGTTAGCAGTTCATTTTGTTAAAGTTACGGTTCTCTTTAATATGAGTCAAATAAAAATATTATCACTTTTTACACTTTCCTCATTTTTTTTAAATAAATTTACTATCAACATAATAAACAAGATAAGGCTGTATTCAAGAGGTAACCTAAATTCTGATCTGATATGAAAAGGAAACTTTTTTTTCAGGTTGCTTTAATAGCATTTATTATTTCAGGTAACGTTGACAATAATATTGACGCCTGGATTGGAAATTCTGTTCCTGATGGACCCAAAAAGAGTTTCAGACTTTTTGAGGATCAGGAGCTGCTTGAGATAACTCTGCGATACGATCTTACGTCATATTTCAGGAATAAACCAAAGGAAGGCTACCTGAATGCTAACATTACCTTTCATCAGAGCAAAACGGATTCATTAAGTAAAGAAGTCAGGCTTAGAACCCGTGGAATATTCAGGAAAGGTTACTGTACGTTCTCTCCTATTGAACTAAACTTTAAAAAGGTAGATTTCGGCTACTCCGACCTGAATAAGATATCAAAATTAAAACTGGTCCCCCAATGCAAACCAGGTATCGAAAATGGAAAATACGTTCTGAAAGAATACCTTGCCTATAAGCTGTTTAATCTCCTGACAGATACAAGCTTCAGAGTAAGGCTTCTGAAAATTAATTATATAGATTCGTTAAAAAAGAGGAAGAATTTCACACAGTACGGGTTTTTCATTGAACCGGTAGAAATGTTGGCAAAAAGGACCAATACCATTCAGATTAAATCCAAAGCTCTTAACCAGAAAAATATTTATCCATACCAGATGGACAGGCTGGCCATTTTCAATTATATGATAGGAAATTTTGACTATTCTATACCAGGGCAGCATAATGTTAAAGTAATAAAACCTCTTGTCATTGATCCCCGGCAGCTAGGGATTGCTGTACCATATGATTTTGACTGGACCGGACTTGTGAATGCGTCCTATGCAATACCTGATGATAAAATTGTTCCTGTCAAATCAGTTACAGAAAGACTTTTCCTTGGGGTATGCAGGAGTAGAGAGATATACGAAAATGACCTTAAAATATTTATAGCCAAAAAAGATGAGTTTTACAAAGTTATAAATGAATTCCCATATCTGAATACGAGAGATAAAAAGGAGGTTACTGATTATCTCGATGAATTTTATAACCATTTGACTGGTTATAATAATGTACTGGATACTTTCCTGAGAAACTGTAAAAATTTCTAATCTTAATAACTCATAACATGACTGACAATTTTTTTGATCTTACCAATCAAACCTTTCTTGGTATAATGCTCCGTTTTGCAATCGACATTGTTTTTCTTTTCGTATTGATTCGTCTTATTTATTTCAGATATAACAGGAAGGAAAGATTCCTGTTTACCTTTTTCCTGATGGGCATAATTACTTTTTTTATATGTTCAATGCTGAGAACAGTATTTGTAGATATCGGTATGGCATTTGGTATATTCGCAATTTTCAGCATTCTCAGGATGAGAACAAGGAATTTCAGCGTCAAGGATATGGCATATACATTTGCCACAATTGGTCTTTCAGTGATAAATTCATTAAAGGTTCTTAAATTCCCGATGCTGGGGATTTTGATAATTGATTCGCTGGTAATCCTTTCTGTATTTCTCCTTGAAGAATACCTTACTAAACACAGATATGAGTCGTATAATATAACTTATGAAAACCTGGAATTACTTAAGCCTGAAAAAAAGCAGAAGCTTATAAAGGATGTTTCTGCTATTACAGGTAAAGAAGTTATGAAGATCAGTATCCGTCGTGTAAATTATAAAAAGAAAGAGGCCAGGCTTAATATTTCCTGTAAGGTGAATCCCCGTTCCTGATGGGATAGATATTTTTCCGGGATATTATATTCTGATTCCGATAATGGAGATATCATCGGTCTGCTCTTCATCATTTTCTTCCCTCCATCTCTCAATCTCTTCATATAACAGGTCATTCTGCTCCGGCATGGGATGATCCTGTATCTTTAAAAGAAAGTTCATTAATCTCTTTCGCTGATATTTCTTATGGTTCCTGCCTCCAAACTGGTCAGCATAACCATCGGAACATAAATATAAAGCGTCTCCGGCACCCATCTGTATATTTTTCGAGGAAAACTGGTACTCCTGCTTTACATTGCAATCATCTTTAAAATACTCCAGTCTTATCTCCTCTATTTTCCCCTTGCTGCAATGGTATATTAAGTTACCGACACCTGAAAATGTCAGAAGATTGGTCCTGGTGTCCAGAAGGCATAGTGTTATATCCATATCATCCTCCAGACTATGACCTTCTATGTTTCTGCGCATGAACCTGTGTACACTGGAATATAACTGACGAAGTATCCTGGCCGGCTCAGTAATTTTTTTCACATTGACCACCTGGTCGAGGTTTCCATACCCGATCGTACTTATTAAAGCTCCGGGAATCCCATGACCTGTACAATCAGCCAGTGCAAAAACTATTATTTCATCAAGTTTGCTGAAGAAGTAAAAATCACCACTTACAATATTTTTTGGTTTGAACAGTACAAAACTTTCAGGGAAACATTCTCTTATGTAAATATCCTCGGGTAAAAATATTTCCTGGATATACCTTGCATAATTATAACTTCCCTGAACCTCTCTTATGATATCTTCTATCTTATTGTTTATCGACAGGATCTTTTCCTTGATCTCAGGAGAAGTCAGTGCCAGGGAACTTACCTCATTTGTCATTTTCCGGGTTTCAGACAAGAGCTTATGAATGGTGCTCTGAGGTTTTATTGCGTAGGATAATTTTTTGATCCTGCCTGGGGAAATAGGATATGCTTCAAAGGATATATCATGTAAAAAAGCAGGTATTAATTTAACCAGTTCCCGGTCCTTATCCTTTTCTGATTCATCTAATTCTTCATAATCAACAAGGCTTGGATGGGTTTTTCTGACAGGGTCCTTAGTTTTTCCATACCTCCAACCGTTCAGCCTTTTTTCCCAGCACCATCTGATATGTTCAACTCTTGCCATAGTTTCAATTTCCTCTTCATTCAATGACAGGGAAACAGATTTATAACCCTTTTTTTCCGGTCGGATCTTATAGCCGATTGATAACAATTTTGTAGGGATGTGTGCGGCATTATCAAGATTGGAATATATTATATCAACTGGCAGATCATCAAAATTTGCAGAGTATTGATTATTGTCATTTACATGAAAAGAATAGAAATAACTTACTGAATCATTCTGATTACCTGATTCATGTGTTCTGGTATCGTGCAAATATTTGGCGTGAATGGCCCTTGCAAGTTTTTTGATCATCAGGAAATCAATCTCAGTAGCCTCCTCCTTTCGAATGACTTCGTACCCAATTTTCCTGAGCTGAACCGGAATAAGCAAATTAAGTTCTTTATAAAATTGTTTCGGATCTTTGATCTTCCCTTTTAATAATTTCTGAGCAGGATGAATTTCATTCCCGATGGCCACATCCTGCCCTCCTTTAACACCTTCCGTTTCCAATCCTTTACAGTACCAGTCATGATCCATTTTAACAAGTAAATCAATCTCAGATTCTGTAATAATGCATGTCCTGCAATAATCTTTGAATGAGCGAATGAAAAGGTTCAGTTTTCTGAGTTTCTCCGGAGTTTCCGCTGCATATTTGTACCAGAATCCTTTTTCAGATTCATTTAAATTTGAAAATTCTTTAATTTTTAATTTATCTGATGATAGTGGTTCAAAAACATTCAAAATATCATTATATAAACCTGACGCGACAGGTTCAGTGAATAATTTCTTAGAATTTTTCCGGGGAGGAGACACGTTCTGATTCAGATTAATATCATTGCTATATATAATCTTTGACCACATATGATTTCAGTAAGAAAATATTAACTGATCAGGATCAGTATTAGCTGAGTTTAATCTAAGTCTGAATATCAGTTAACTCATTGATTGTATATACTCAAAAGGAAGTTTTACAATTTTTGACATCTCCTTGCCAACCTCAAGCATATCAAAATCATCTTTTTCAAAATGCCAGTTAACAGCTACATTGAATCCTTTTGAACGCAGACTGGCTAATATCTTACAAATATCCAGAATAAGTTTACCTGATGATGAATTGAAATATTCAAAATCAAAATCAAATCTGATAATCTCATCTGTATCGCCTGATTTTATAAGGTGAAGACTAAACTCATCGAGCCATGTCAGAATCTGAAAATAAAATTCCCTGACATCAGGTGGTCTCGATTCACCTGAAATTTCAAATATTTTTCTATCAGGATCAAGAATTACCTTCGGAGAATTTTCCGTTTTCTCAATAATTAACTTTCTCATGAAATATTTATTTATTGAAATTTGAATCTCAAAATAGTATATATTTCCATTTATAGGTTTAAAACTGTAATCCAAATTATTATTGGACTTGATTCTCATAAGAATTGATCCAAGTCCGGCGCCATTCTTTTCCTCTCTCATCCCTTTGCACATTGTCTTTGCATACAGGGCACTAAGCTCTTCTTCACTCAACCCGTTTAGTCTGCTAAGGTAGCATTCTATCTTGCCTTTTTTATCTTCGTTGATCAGATTACCGGCTTTAACAATAATTCTATTTTTGTGTTCTTCTAAAGAAATATATGGTTGTAAGCGAAGATCAGCATTTGAATTATTATGGGAATGGTTTATAATATTTTCAAGGCATTCAACTACTACGGAATAGACTCTTTTACCTGTAGTTTTATGAAGATTAATAAATTCCTGTGTTTTCTTTATTCTCTTTAAAAGTATATTAATCTCGTTATAATCTATTAATCCCTGATAGGTAAAGAAGATTCCCGATTCAGCCATTTTTGTTTAAATTATTTTCCCGGATGCTTATTAATTACTAACTTGAAAAGCTCCAAACAAAGATATAATTTAAGATTTTCATTAATGTAATTTGGGGACTATATTTTATAATTATTTTCGTAACAGAGTTCTATGAGCGAAACTATTTTAGAAGCACTGATGAAGCTTTTTGCGTTGATCAGTGATATTCATGAAGACACTGTAATATCAGGTAGAGAGAAAAATATTGTCAGGATATTTCTGTCGAGGCTCCTGAATAATGAATTAATTATCAGGTATATGAAAATATATGAAGAATACCTCGAATTTTATAATTCACAAAGTATAACCAAAGGTAGCATTAAGGACAGGAAGCGTATTTCACTTAATGCAATAAGAATACTGGCAATATGTGAAAAGATAAATGAAGAACTGGAGCAGAAACAGAAGATCTATGTACTTGTACAACTTATTGATTATATATCGCTTGGAGAAAAAATAACTGAAAATGAGCTTGAGTTTCTTCAATCTGTTGCAACTTCTTTTTTTATTCCTGAAACAGAATATGAGGATATTAAAAGTTTAATAATGAATAATATAAAAGACATCCATGAAAAGGATAAGCTTCTAATAATAGACAATAAGAAAAAATCGGATATTAACTCTGCAAAACACCTTTTCAATAACAAACTCAGGGGAACTTTAATGTTCCTTTATATTCCTTTAAACAACACTTATCTTTTACGTTATTCAGGCCATGAAGATCTCTATCTTAACGGTCAGAATATTTTTTCAGGCCAGACCTATATCTTTGATCATGGCTCTTCTATCAGGGGCTCCGGCATGGATGCAATTTATTATACTGAAGTAATAAGCCTTATCACTGAAACTGCTTATGAAAATAAAGTTACACTTCTTGCCAATGACATCTTTTTTAAATTCAGAAACAGTGATAATGGAATTCATAATCTTAATTTTCATGAGGAATCTGGAAGACTGGTTGGTATAATAGGTGGGAGCGGAGTGGGTAAATCAACGACCCTGAGTATTCTGAATGGAACTCTGAAACCCCAGAAAGGAGAGGTTTTGATAAACGGGTACAATCTTTATGATGAGAAGGAACGTGAATTCCTTAAGGGAGTAATAGGTTATGTGCCACAGGATGACCTTCTGATAGAGGAACTTACTGTTTATCAGAACCTCTTTTTCAATGCAAGAATGTGTCTTAATGATCTTTCCGGAGAACAACTTATTAAGCTTGTAGATCAAACACTTACAGATCTTGACCTTTATGAAATAAAGGATCTGATAGTAGGAAATCCATTAAAGAAAATTATCAGTGGTGGCCAGCGTAAAAGAGTAAATATTGCTCTTGAACTGATACGCGAACCTACTATCCTTTTTGTTGATGAGCCTACTTCAGGGCTTTCATCAGTCGATTCAGAAACCGTGATGAGCCTTCTGAAAGAGCAAGCCTATAAAGGAAAACTGGTAATTGTAAATATTCATCAGCCCGGGTCCGACATTTATAAAATGTTTGACAAGATCATGATAATAGATAAGGGGGGATACCAGGTTTACTATGGTAATCCAACAGAAGCAATAGTATATTTCAAGAAAATCACCAATCATGCCAATCCGGATGAAGATCAATGTGCTAAATGTGGAAATATCAATACTGATCAGATACTTCAGATCTTAGAGGCAAAAGTAGTTGATGAACGCGGAAAGGCTACCCGAATAAGAAAAATACCTCCGGAAGAATGGGCAAAAAGTTATCAGGAAAATTATAAAAAAGAAAATATTAAAAACAATGGTAAAAAAGAGAAACTCCCTGAAAATAATTACAGCATCCCCGGATTAATAAAACAGTCAAGACTATTTTTTATCCGCGATCTCTTATCTAAAATAGCTGATAAACAATATATTATTATAAACCTTCTCGGGCCGCCCTTTCTTGCTTTCCTGCTTGCTTATTTTACACGATCGTCGGGTGAAGGAACCTACAGATTCAGTGGAAACGAAAATATCCCTGCCTATCTCTTCATGTGTGTAATTACATCGTTATTTTTCGGACTGATGATTAGTTCTGAGGAAATAGTGAAAGACAGGAAGATACTTAAACGTGAATCTTTTCTTAACCTGAGCTGGTTCAGCTATCTTAATTCCAAGATTATGATAATGTTTATTCTTTCAGCAATCCAGACATTATCTTTTATTATTATTGGGAATCTTGTACTGGAAATCAGGGATATGACACTTACCTATTGGCTTGTCCTTTTTACAACCTCATGTTTTGCGAATATTCTTGGGCTTAATATTTCTTCAGCTTTCAATTCTGTTATAACAATTTATATCCTGATACCTTTTATAATTATTCCCCAGCTTTTATTCAGCGGCGTGCTCGTAAAATTTGATAAACTTCATTTATCTCGGTTTTCCACACATGAGTATGTACCTGTAATAGGAGATGTTATGGTAGCCAGATGGTCATTTGAGGCACTTGCTGTTGAGCAGTTTAAGAATAATAAATATGAAAGGATCTTTTTTAAATACGATACTGCAGAAACACGATATGATTATTACGCCAATTTTCTTATCGTCAAATTGGAAAAGGACCTGACCATTTGTTCAATGTATAAGGATAGCTCCGATTATAAAGATATTGTAGATGGGAAGTTTGAAAGGATGCATTCTTATATTGATCAACTATCAGGAAAGGTTGGATTATCTCCCGGTACCTGGGAAAATAATCTAAACAGTAAGGATTTCACCCCTGAAATAAAGAAAGAAACGCAGATATATTTTGATTCAATGAAACGAATTTTTAATTCTTTCAGAAATAGAATAACGTCGAGGAAAGATATTGTTAGTGATTCCCTCAAGCAGGCGATCGGGAAGGCAGCAATGTTGAACCTGAGGTATAAGTATGAAAACGAGGAGTTAACAAAACTTGTCCTCGATCAGTTAAACATCGATAAAACTATTGATCAGGGTGATAAAATAGTACCCAGATATAATCCCGGTTATATGAAGGCTACATCGAAGTTCGGCCGTGCCCATTTTTATGCTCCCGCTAAAAGAATAGGTAATCTTGAGATTGACACTTACTGGTTTAACCTGCTGGTAATCTGGGTATTATTAATATTACTTTACATAGCCCTTTATTTCAAAATTTTCAGGAGACTTTTGGATTCCATTGAAAATATGAATCTCCGGAAATCTGAAGTGTAATTCTGCTCCCTTTATAGCCTTTTGTTTAGTAGCCAATGACCTTTAAGCCTTTTTGCCATTATGCCTCTGAGCCTTTATTTTATCCACAACCCTACGGCCTCGGGGCTCAGACCGGTGAGGCCCAGTTTGTTCTTCTTGTTGTAGCCATTAAGGTCGTTGGCCAGTTTGCCTGGTTTTTCAACCTCTTTAAGTTTATCGACTGAATCAAAACCAAGAGCCATAAGTGGATTCACCCACTCTTCGGGAACTCCCAAAGCAATGAATTCCTCCCTGAGCTCTGCGCCCTGAGCCCTGTTCCTGATCTCCGGCTTCATCTGCGGGAAGAAAAGAACATCCTGTATTGAACTCTGGTTTGTAAGAAGCATTGTCAGCCTGTCGATTCCCATTCCCATACCCGATGTCGGGGGCATACCATATTCCAGTGCCCTTACGAAATCCATATCAATAAACATTGCTTCATCATCCCCCTTTTCGGATAGTTTCAGCTGATCCTGGAACCTTTCCATCTGGTCGATAGGATCGTTTAATTCAGAATAGGCGTTAGCAATCTCCTTGGAATTGATAAAAAGCTCAAATCTCTCTGTCAGCCCGGGTTTACTCCTGTGCATTTTTGTAAGGGGAGAGGTCTCAGTGGGATAATCAATTATGAAGGTAGGCTGGATGAGACTGTGTTCACATTTTTCGCTGAAAATTGCATCTATGAGTTTCCCTTTTCCCATAGTTTTGTCGTGTTCAATTTTCAGACTGTCGCATACTTTTATCAATTCATTTTCATCTATTCCTGATATATCGATTCCGGTATTTTCTTTTATCGAATCAAGCATGCTTATCCTTTTATAAGGAGGATTGAGATTGAGGGTCTTATCGCCATAGACTATTTCAGTTTTCCCATGAAGGTCGAAAACTGCTTTTTTTACAATCTCTTCGGTGAATGTCATCATCCAGTTATAGTCTTTATAAGCAATATAAATTTCCATAACGGTGAACTCAGGGTTATGTGATCTGTCCATACCTTCATTTCGGAAGTCCTTGGCAAATTCGTACACACCTTCATAACCGCCTACAATTAAGCGTTTCAGATACAGCTCATTGGCGATTCTTAAATAAAGAGGCATGTCCAGAGCGTTATGATGTGTGATAAATGGTCTGGCCGTTGCCCCTCCCGGAATTGGCTGAAGTATTGGTGTTTCGACCTCAAGATAACCTCTCGAGTTAAAAAGTTCGCGCATCGATTGAATTATTCGGGTCCTCTTCCTGAAAACATCGCGTACATGCGGATTGATGATAAGATCAACATATCGCTGACGATAGCGCATTTCAGGATCGGTGACAGCATCAAACTGGATCCCGTCTTTCTCTTTCACTATTGGAAGCGGACGTACTGATTTGCTGAGAAGGGTAAACTCATCTGCATGAACAGTTGTCTCACCCATCTGGGTAACAAATACATGACCTTTTACGCCAATGATATCACCAATATCGAGGAGATGTTTAAATACGATGTTATACATTGTTTTATCTTCTCCCGGACAAACATCATCGCGGCGCACATAGATCTGAATCCTGCCTGAAGAGTCCATTAATTCGGCGAATGAGGCGTTGCCCATTATGCGCCGGCTCATTATCCGTCCGGCAAGAGTTACCTCCTGGAAATTATTTTTTTCGGCAGAATAATTATCAAGTATATCCTTTGCAAAGACATTGGTTTTATATTCAGAAGCAGGATAAGGATTTATTCCGAGTTTCCTTAATTCTTCCAGGGATTCCCTCCTGATCTGCTCCTGTTCACTTAAATTCATGTTGCTCATATTGGATAAAAGAATTTGTGCAAAGATAGAAAATTTGAACTAACAGGAAATAAGTGATTCAGCCTTTCAAGGCCGTTATCTGTGTGTCAAATCCGGCTTGTATAAGTCTTGTTACCGGGCCCGGCGTTCCGTCACCTACAATGTCTCCTCCCAGGGATAAAACCGGTGTAACTTCCGAGGTTGTGCTTGAAATAAATGCTTCGTGTACACTTCTGATATTGTCTTCATGAACAGCCTCTTCCCTTATACTGATTCCGTTTTCCCCTGCAATCCTGAGAATATTCTTGCGGGTAACACCTGAAAGTATATTATTTGATTCAGGGTGAGTAAACAGGGTGCCGTTAATTATGAAAAATATGTTTGAATGTGTTCCTTCGGTTATTAATCCATTCCGGACAAAAATACATTCTTTGAGTCCCTTTGAATATGCTTCCTGGAAACTCATTGTATTGGGAAGAAGAGCAACGGACTTAATATCGCATCTGCTCCACCTGATATCTTCTTTAAGCATAACATTGACGCCATTCTTTTTAGATGAGATATCGGGAGTAAATTCCCATGCATTAGCATAAACAGTAGGAGAAATATCAGGTATGGGGAAAGAATGGCTGCGGGTAGCTGATCCTCTTGTTACCTGGATATAAATCAATGATGGCCGGTTCATGAGTTTATTAACCCTGAGCAGTTGTTCGGCGATTGAAGGGAAATTGCCGGCATCGTCCCATTTGATACTCAATTCTCTCAGGCTTCTCTTCAATCGCTCAACATGGCTGTTCATGTCGAAAAAAAATCCTTCGTACCATCTTACAACCTCATAAACTCCATCGGCAAAAAGAAAACCGCGATCGTCGGGGCTGATACTTATCTCATCGTGTGGAAGAAATTTACCATTATAATAGGAGATATTCATAATTATTAATATTTGGCTCAACGGCGCAATGGCACAACGGCGCAATGGCTTATGAAAATGAGCATTTGCTATAATATTGGTTCGATTATTTCTGTTTTGTAATCTATTGCTGATCTGGCTTCTTCAGGTGTTGAGGCGTTGCCACATGCAGCCTGCACGAACAATGAAGCTCCCAGAACGGTTGTTTCTTTCTGATCTGTAATTTTCAGGGGAACTCCAGCAGCATTTGCCCTTAGCTGGTTCCATAACCTGTTTTTTGATCCTCCCCCTACACAAATAATGCTTTTCGTTTTAAATCCACCTGCATTTTCCAGGGCATACTTCCCTTTTGAGAGTTTTTCAGAAAGAGCTTCAAGCATGGCGCGATAAATTTCTTCGCGTGTCGATTCCATTGTCAGGCCAAATATTTGTCCTCCGGGCTTTCCCCTCAGCTCCTCATAAAATATTGGATTAACCTTTACTCCATTACATCCTGGGGGCACTTTTTCTGCCCCGGAAATCATGAACTCATATACATCATCTTTTATGTCAGAATAAAGAGTTTTCCGGGCCCATTCAAGTACTCCGGATGCTATCCACTGGTTACCAATATTATATAATCCTGGCCTGGCGTCAAGTTCTGTGGTAATTCCCATTTTCAACTGCTCTGTACCTGACCTGTAACTCAGTGCCCTCACCATCAGTATTTCCCATGTACCTGAACTGAGAACAGGTTCATTCTTCCCGGCACCCGATCCGAAAATTGCAAACTGAGTATCATGACCCGTTGCAATAACTGGTATTCCCTCTGGAATCCCTGTAGCAACGGATGCTTTGGAATTTATTTTTCCTGTCAGTGTACCAGGCTCAACAGGGTTACCTATTTTTTCAAGGGGGAAATTTATTTTTCTTAAAATATTTTCAGAAAAGCTTCTTGAGGAGAGGTCTGTAAGCATTGAGGTACCTGCCATAGTGGTATCATTTATCATCTCTCCGGTAAGAAAGAATGTGAAAATAGAGGGCATGAAAAGAAAAGTATTACATTTTTCTATTAGCCCGGGTTTTTGTTCTGAAAACCAGATCAGTTTATTTATTGTGTTAAAAGTAAATGGGAGCACTCCTGTTTCGCTATATAATTCCCCGAGAGGCAGATACTTATCAATATTTGCCATTATAGGACCGGTTCTTTCACACTGCCATGAGATAACAGGGTAGAGCATATTTCCCGATTTATCGAAAAGAGTCCCGTCAACGCCGAAGGTTGTAACTGTAACACCGATAATTTGATCGGATTTGATAAGGCTTACCACTTTTTTGGCAGCCCGGCACATTTTATCCCATATTTTGTGTACATCCCAGATCCTGTATGCAGGATATTGCGGATCAGGACAGGCATTGTTGGAGTATGAATCAGCTGCGAGTATTACTCCTTTGCTGTTTATGGCAATAACTCTGACATTTGTCGCACCACAATCGAAAACTATTGCAATATCTCCTTTTGGCATATGTAACTTATTGAATTAAAGAGAATTGAGACAAGTGTCAGTGTTAAGATGACCGGCAATTGAGCATCGTGTTTATTGCAAGGAGCCAAATTATCCCGGTCTATTAAACAGTGACACTGATGAACCTGCAACAACCAGTGCAATGATATAAACCGCCAGGAAAATAATAATGAGAATACCAATATAGGCAAAATAGTTTTTAAGATTTTTAAAAGATCGGTGCAATGCCTCTTTATCGGAGTGATGAACAGCATGTGCCATGTATTTGGAATATCGGATAAGGAAAAATCCGGGGAAGAATAATATTACAGCAGAAACAGGAATTGCAATTAATGTAAATGATTCGGGAATTCCCAGACCAGTCTCCTCTGACTTAAATGCTGTCAGGAATGTGCCCGCCAACAAGGCGAGTACAATGAATAAACCAAGAAAAATATATCCTGTAACGGCAAGGAACATTGTCCATTTTCTGGAAGTATTAAGGATCTTCAGTGTATCCTCGTCTATTTCAATTTTCCTGTTTTCAAGCTCCGGTTCCATGAAAAAAATCAGATTTAATTATATAAATAAGTATTTATAGCTTCAAAAGCCTCTAAAGCCGCTCAGCCTTAACAGCCTTTATTATTTCTCACCTGTTATTTGTATATGGCGCCATAGGTCAGGCAGGCCCTGTAATCAGCTCCTTCCTTATCCATACCGAAAGCGTTCCAGGCACTTGGTCTGAAGACTTTCTCCTCAATTACGTTATGCATGCAAACCGGTATCCTCAGAATCGATGCAAGCGTTATGAGCTCAGCCCCGATATGGCCATAACTCGATGCACTATGGTTAGCACCCCAGTTTGCCATAACTGAATAAACATCGGTAAAAGGACCTTTCCCGGTCAGCCTGGGAGCGAACCATGTGGTTGGCCATGTGGGGTTAGTTCTGTCAGTAAGTATCCTGTTCATCTTTTGTGGTAACTCTACAGTCCACCCTTCTGCTAGTTGAAGTACAGGTCCAAGTCCTTTTATAAGGTTTACACGTGAAATTGTGACAGGCATGGTGCCTTTGGTATCGAATTGTGATGAAAATCCTCCTCCCCTGAAATAACCTGTATCGGCTGGTGGCCATAAGGTTGCTTCAAGGCAGGCGTTAGCATCGCTGGCTGTAATTTCCCAGAAGGGTTTAATACACGATTCTCCTTTTTTTGTCTCTCTTCCTGAAAAATCAAGTGCTGAAGCGCCTGAATTTATAAGGTGAATAACTCCGTTTAAAGCAAGTCCTTCGGGTTTCATCTTAGTGACTCTCTTAATAGCCTCAGGGCTCCAGTAAGTACGTATATCTGAAAACATTTGAGCCGTATTGGTCAGGAGATAGCCAAACAGCATCGGTACTCCATTCATAGCATCATTTTCCGTTGCTACAAGGTAAGGAGGCCTTATGCCATTCCAGTCGAATGAAGAGCAAAGTATTGCTTCAAGAAAATCGCCGTTCGGCATATGATCGGTCCACTGGCGCTGTCCCTGGAATCCCGAAAGGATAGCATTATGCCCGAGAGCCTCTTCGCCATACCCCAGTTTTTTAAGCTTTGGATTTCCAACCATCAGGTCGCGGGCTATAAGTGTCATCTTAACAACAGTTGCCCATTCCTTCTCTTTCTGTTTCCCTGATTTTTTTACCGCATTAAGATCTTTCCCTTCTTTGCAGTTATGCTTTGTCCATTCCAGAGCTTTTTTAAATTCATCTTTATCGAATATCTCCTCATTAAGCCTGCGGGTAAATTCGCTCATATCGATATATTCATTGCGCATCCCAAGATATTCCTGGAAAAAGTCCTCCCTGACAATTGACCCTGCTATTCCCATCGAAACGGAACCCATTGACAGATATGATTTCCCTCTCATTATCGCTACTGCAACGCCTGCCTTAACAAATCTGATTATCTTTTCTTTTACGTCCTCCGGTATCGACTGGTCTCCCGAATCCTGTACATCGTGCCCGTAGATTCCGAAAGCAGGTAATCCTTTCATCGTATGCCCTGCAAGTGCTGCGGCCAGATAAACAGCTCCCGGGCGTTCAGTGCCGTTGAACCCCCAGATGGCTTTGGGAATATCCGGATTCATATCAATCGTTTCGCTGCCGTAGCACCAGCATGGAGTAACTGTAAGGCTTACACCGACCCCGGATTTACTGAACTTTTCAGCACACATGGCAGCTTCCGCCACTCCTCCTATGCAGGTGTCAGCTATGACACACTCTACCGGTTTTCCATTGGGGTACCTGAGGTTTGAAGAGATTAGACTGGCAGCACTCTTTGCCATATTCATGGTCTGGTCCTCAAGTGATTCACGTACACCATTCATCCTTCCGTCAATTGCAGGTCGTATTCCTACTTTAGGAAAATCTCCGATAACTGTCTGATATTTATGATTTATCTTAAATTCGTTCTTTCCCATTTGGATCAATACTTTAATTATTAACTAAGTTAGCCTGCGGGTAACAAATATAAGTTTTTTTTATCACAATTATTTTTCTCAATTAGTTCCGATTATCATAACTTTGATCCCTCAAAATTAAATTTCAGATGCAAAAAGGCAGACGCTTACCGGTTTGGATGAAGATGCAGCGGGCCAGTGGAGAGAATTATTCAAGGGTAAAACATATTGTTCTGGAGAATCATCTTCATACAATATGCACCAGCGGAAATTGTCCCAATATTGGCGAATGCTGGAATGCAGGAACAGCCACATTCATGATACTGGGCGATATCTGCACAAGGGCCTGTAAGTTTTGCGCAACCTTAACCGGAAGACCGCTTCCTCCTGATCCTGAGGAAGCTGACCGGCTTGCAGAATCAATCAGATCGATGGGGCTCAAACATTGTGTAATAACATCAGTGGACCGCGATGACCTTCCGGATGGAGGAGCCTCTTTCTGGGCTGATGCAATAAAACGTGTTAAACAGATCAACCCCGATACTACCGTTGAAACTCTTATTCCGGATTTTGACGGGGAAAGTGAAAACATACAAAAAATAATCGATGCCGGTCCTGATGTTATCTCTCATAACATTGAGACTGTCAGGCGTCTTACCCCGGTGATACGGACAAAAGCGAGATATGATACAAGTCTGGATGTTTTGCGTTATATTTCCGGCAAAGGTAAGGTTGCCAAGTCGGGTTTTATGTTAGGATTGGGTGAAAGTGATACAGAAATACTTCAAACAATAAATGATATTCATGAGGCAGGAGGCAGTATTCTGACAATCGGACAATACCTTCAACCCGGACCGGGTTATATGGAACCGGTTGCCTTTGTAACTCCTGAAATGTTTGAAAAATACAGGATTAAGTCTCTGGAAAAAGGCTTTTCATTTGTCGAAAGCAGCCCCCTTGTACGATCATCTTTTCATGCGGAAAATCATGTGATTGCTCGATAAATTTGATTATCTTAGCTTCACAAAATCACAGGGCCGCAATTGAGCTATATCGTTGAATATAAGGATATTGGACAAAAGGATTATAAAGAGACCTGGGATTATCAGGCTGATATCTTTAAAAGACTTGTTGACAACAAGAAACAAGGTGCCCGAGCAGGTGACAAAGCTGGAAAGCAGCAGCACGGGACTCTTATTTTTGTAGAACATCCTCATGTTTACACCCTTGGTAAAAGCGGGTCGGAGAATAACCTTCTTCTTAACACCATTCAGCTACGGGCCAGCGATGCAGCTTATTACAGGATTGACAGGGGAGGAGATATAACTTATCATGGTCCGGGTCAGATTGTAGGATATCCGATCTTTGACCTTGAAGTTATTGGAATTGGACTGAAAGATTATATATACCGGCTTGAAGAAGCAATAATCAGAACGGTGGCCGGATATGGTATTAAGGCATCACGCTTAAATGGCGGTACTGGAGTATGGCTTGATCCGGAGATTAGCGGAAAAGCCAGGAAAATTTGTGCTATCGGAGTCAAAGCCAGCAGGTATGTGACGATGCATGGTTTTGCCTTTAATGTAAATACCGATCTTTCATATTTTAATAATATAAATCCTTGCGGTTTTAAAGACAAGGGAGTTACTTCAATGGAAAAGGAACTGGGCAGCAGGCAGGATTTTGAGGCAGTTAAAGTAATAGTGAAAAAGAACCTGGAGGAAGTTTTTAATCTGGAATGGACAAATAAATAGCGGGATGGAAAAGAGATGGGTAATCAAGGAAAAGGGAGAAGCAGCAGTTGTAAAACAGCTTGCTGGGGCTCTCGGCGTGTCTGACGCACTGGCTAATCTTATGGTCCAGCGCAATATTACATCAGCCGATGAAGCCAGGGCTTTTTTCAATCCCAGTCTGGATTATCTTCATGATCCTTTTTTGATGAAGGATATGAATATAGCGGTCGACAGAATTTCAACAGCAGTAAAGAAAAACGAAAAGATACTTGTTTACGGCGATTATGATGTTGACGGAACAACAGCTGTCGCCCTGATGTATTCATTTCTTAAGGACCAGTACTCAAATGTTGAATATTATATTCCCGACAGGTATAAAGAAGGTTATGGCATATCTTTTCAGGGGCTTGATTTCGCCTATCAGAATAATTGCAAAGTAGTTATTACTCTTGATTGCGGAATAAAAGCCGTGGAGAAAGTAAAATATGCACGTACAAAAGGTCTCGATGTTATCATATGCGATCACCATTATCCTGGTGATGAGATACCAAAGGCACTTGCAGTGCTTGATCCCAAGCAGGCATCATGTAATTATCCGTACAAGGATCTTTCAGGTTGCGGGGTGGGATTCAAACTTATACATGCTTATTCGAGGGTGCATGGAATACCATTCAGTGCTATTTCTAATTATCTCGATCTTGTTGCAGTGAGCATTGCCTCCGATATTGTTCCCCTTACTGGTGAAAACAGGGTTATGGCTTATTTTGGCCTGAAACAGCTTAATGAATCTCCACGCACCGGTCTGAAAGAGATAATACGTGAATCGGAAGTAACAAGAGCTCTTACTATAGAGGATGTCGTTTTCAAGATAGGCCCGAGGATAAATGCAGCCGGCAGGATGGAAACGGGCAGCAAAGCCGTCGATTTACTCGTCTCAAGCGATAGACACCTGGCATCAGGTATCAGTAAGGAGATTAATAACTTCAATATAGAAAGGCGAAGCGTTGATCGTATCATTACAACAGAGGCTATGAGAATGATAGCGGAAGATCAACGTACCGTAAATTCAAAAACAACTGTCCTTTATAATCCAACATGGAAAAAGGGAGTGATCGGTATCGTTGCCTCAAGACTTATCGAGACCTATTATCGTCCTACTGTTATTCTTACCGAATCAAATGGTTTTGCGACCGGCTCTGCACGATCTGTCCAGGGATATGACCTTTACCAGGCAATTGAGGCCTGCAGCGATCTCCTTGAGAGTTTCGGCGGGCATATGTTTGCTGCGGGTCTTACACTTAAGAAAGAGAATATCAAACCATTCATGGAGAGATTTGAACAGTTTGTTAATAGCACTATTTCCGAGGATCAGCTGGTGCCACGCGTATTTATTGATACTGAACTTTCTTTCTCAGAAATAAATGAAGATTTCTTCAGGATCATGAACCAGTTCCAGCCTTTCGGTCCGGAAAATATGTCACCTGTATTTGTATCTCGAAAGGTATTTGATACAGGCTCGGGACGTATGGTCGGATCAAGCGGGGAACATCTTAAACTTGACCTGTGCCAGGAATCAACAGGACAAAAGAGCTTCTCAGCCATAGCATTCAGCCAGGCTAATCACTTTGAATATATTAAGGTCGGAAAACCTTTCGACATATGTTATTCTTTGGAAATGAATGAATTCAGGGGTAACAGGAATCTGCAGCTGAATATAAGGGACATAAAGACTCCGGGGGATATTTAGCAGGACCGCAAGACCGCACGACTGCACGACCGCAGAACCATTTAAAACCTTAGCCGAAACTGCATTTTTATTTCTTCTTTATTTTCAAATGTACTGTTGCCGCTAGTTAAAGAGGTTATTCCATATTTGATCCTCATCTCCGCAATGTCGTTTATCTTCCATCTTGCCATAATATAGGTGCGGCTTCCTTTACCAGAAAATGCCGGGATGCTGAAACTGTAAAGAAGATCATTTTCATAGGTATAAATCCTTGAATCATAATTATCTGTATCAAACAGGCAATACCTCAGCCATATTGTTACAGGAAACTGCGTGAATGCATAATTGATATCCTGCAGCATTAGCATACCCCTGCTTCGCGGAGTATGAACAATTTTATAATCAAGACGTGTTCCTATGGTGAAATTATTGGTCAATGAATATCTGAAAGCCCCTTTGAGGGTTCTGGAAATGATTTCTCCCTGTTTTGGAATGCCTTCTGTTGCCGGATAATTTATCATAGATAATCTGTAATTAAATGAAGCATCAATTGTTAACTTTTCTGATACCAAAAATTTTGCGGTTACTTCCTGTTTCATCCCATAGGACGGGGCGGCACAACGGTATCTTAACCACGGGAATTTCCATATGTCACAGCCACCGCTTATGAAAAGGTGTTTTGCTGCTTCAAAGGTGAAATTTCCAAGAATCCCCTCTTCATTGCCCGTTGAAGAACTTCTTCCCGGTCCTTTCCCATGAAAACTTACAAAGCCGGTAGAATATTTCCTGTAAAGGAAATTAACCGTTAAGCGTTCTGACGGCCTTAAAGATATTCCCTGAACAAATGCATATTCAGAAAACTTATTAATCGAAAAGTCACCATAGAGAAATATTCTTTTTATGATGCTGTTATAATAAATTGTATATAAGCTGTTTTTGTCTCCTTCAAAGCTTAAGGTTTTTTCCGGGTTATCCGCTGACTCTATTACCGGCAGGGATAGCCTGTCCTCTGAAAATGCCATACCGATTTTCAGGTTTTTGAAATTGTACGAAAGGTTTATCCCATATAACAGATCAGATATTGCATCTTTTTTCTGCAAAAGGGAGGAAGTGTTATGTAAGCCCGATGTGTAGAAATTTTCAATGTAATCTTTTGATGTGCCTGAAAATGACTCAAGAGTAGCATCCGAATAATTCTTAGAATAAAACAGGTAAATAGCAATGCTTTTAAAGGATAATTCAGCAGCTATTCCCCTGAGATAATTATTTTCATTTGTCGAGGTATATGGTTTTATCTCATCCCTGGCTGACATATAACCCTGGGAAGTGAGAGACAGTCCTGTACGGATACCGGTATTAAGATTTATGCCCTGACCGAACCTCGCAGAATAGTCGCCGAAGATTATTTTTCTTATTATTCCTTTGCCGCTGTATGAAAGATAAGCTGAAAAGAAATCGGGCAATGGAGGAGTGCCACTTAAGAATTTTTCACCCGGGTCTTTTTCTCCTGTGAATCCGCCGGAAAAGGTCCCGGTTGTAAATTTGTATTTTGAAAGTATTCTCCACTGTGATCCCAGTGATGATGAGTCATTAATAACGGGTTTTATTGAAAAATTCGTTATGGAAACATTTCTCAATTTTGGGGAATATGAAGATGCAGTTGATTTGTTTTCAAGGGTTATAAAGGGAATCATCATTAATGCGATCTCGTTATCAAATCCGGGAATGCTGGCTATTTCATAAATAGAGAGGATCTTGCCTGAGGCATCGGGATAGTCGGCCAGGGCTTTTACCTGGAAACCGGAAAGGAAGAAAAGGCGCGAAATTTCATTTTCATCGGATGAGTTGATTTTTACAGGGTCCTCGACAAGTTCCTGAAGTCTCTCAACATAATCTGTAACTTCTTCCGGATCGGTTTCGTCTGCTGCCAGTTCTTCTGCAATGCTGGTGATTCTTTCTGAAATTGCAGTTTCCTGACTGTAGCCATTAATCTGGATTAGAATCAACAATAATATTAATACAAACCTTAACATTCAAGCAGTGAATTCTATTTTCAATAAGATCTTTTTTGAAGTAAGAACATTTGAACAAACGAATTAAGAATGCAGAACTATTTTTGACCAGCAGTGACAATGCTTTTAACAAAAATGCATATTAATTCATTGCACTCCTGAATCAGACCAAGAACTTCTCGTTCAGTGTAATAAATTTTGGCTCTATGCATAATTCTACGACAATTATGACTCTCTCTCAATTCCTTAAGGCATACTTTCATTTTGTGAATAAAATCATTTTTTGATTCACCACTTTTAGCCTCTCCATAATTTAAGGAAGGGGAAGTTCCTGACCTTAGTAGCTGTCCGCCCAGATGAGCCGCTGACTTTGAGCCTGGCAACTTTTCGACAAATCTTATTATTGTTACTGAAAAGTCAATTAATCGATCTTCAAGATCAAACTTTTTATCTATAATTTTTTCCATGGTTGTATAATTGAAAGTAACTAACTCGTTTGTTTTTCATTCGTTTGTTCTTCATTCGTTTGTTCTTCATTCGTTTGTTCTTCATTCGTTTGTTCTTCATTCGTTTGTTCATTTATTTTTCTTGTATTCTCTATGTTACTGTATATTTCTCTGTGTAACTCTGTGTAAGTTTTTCAATAGAATTTTACTTAACTCAATAAATTTCCATCATTAGCGTACTTTGAGGTTAATGGATTATAAATATTAAAGAAGCAGAAGAAGTTAACCCCAGGCGCTCATGAGTTACAAAGCCAAGATCAACCATCACCATTTTGATCATCCATCCCACACCGAAACTGAAGGAATTATTTTCAGTACTGAACCCGCTTCTGATATTGAAATGTTTAACAGCTTCATATTCAAATCCTGTTTTTAATATCAGCTTGCTCCCCGAACTCATTTCAGCTTCCAGTCCGGCAAAAAGTGACTGGTTCAGATCAGTTCCGACTCCGACCCTGAGTCTGGTCGGCAAACAAGTTTTTCTTACTGAGTTTGGTATGGGATTAAAAACATGAATACCTATCCTGATTTTCTCAACCGGAGTTATTAAAAGTCCTGCCTCGCACGTAATAGATTGATAATTATAATATTCACCTCCGGATTTTTCGGAGAAATAATCAACCCCGACACCGGCTGCCAGAATACCGGATAGTTTTATACCGCAGGCCAGACCTGTTTTGTCTCTTTTAAAATCAGCATATCCGAAGTGGTTGTATATTGCTCCCAGGGAAGCTTCTCCGGCAGGAATGATCAACCCGGCAGAACGTGTTCCCAGTTCGCTTAAACCGAACCGGTTTTGATAATTGAAGCCGAGAAAAAATGAGTTATTAAAAGCGAGCGATGCCTGGTTATGGAATGATGACCAGAATCCGTTCTTCATGATGCAGGTATATCCCATTCCTGCTTCAGCTGCCCCTGGTGACGGACGATAAGGATCGCCGCCTGAGGCGGTTAAAGAGAAAAAAATAAATAACAGAGAAACAGGTATTTTCAGCAGCGAGCTCAAACCGTTTCAATTTAGTACCCTAAATATACGAAAAAAATCAACCCGGGTAAGAAAGTTGGACTTAATTAGATTAATTAGTCTTATACTGATATTTTACTGCTTTCAGTTCTTCGTTGGCCTGGACTATCTTCTTTTTAAGAGATTCTTTATACTTCAGAACCTCTTTCATTATTTCATCGTTCCCTGTTGCAATTATCTGGGCAGCAAGTATTCCTGCATTCTGAGCCGCATTCACCCCCACA
>Ga0315536_1000280_pt1 | contig 25649 bp, 19 predicted proteins | sample SalMarSW160230MG_FD_203093 | JGI IMG/M metagenome (GOLD analysis project Ga0315536, IMG submission 203093) | Salt marsh sediment microbial communities from the Plum Island Ecosystem LTER, Massachusetts, United States - Salt Marsh Sediment SW1602-30 ...
CTTCATCAAGGTATTGTCGGATAGTGTTCAGGGCCTTTTCGTAGGTGCTGTCATGGACCCATATATCCCACCCGCGCTCCCCTTTTTTGACACGGTGTGAAATGCCGGACGCAGACAGGACCAGCCCGTATGCGTTTGCCTGATCCCCTGAGAGATCCTTGAACAGTTCAACCATTTGGGTTGTGTCCGTTTCCGAAAATGCTTTGCCCTTGTTTGCACGATAGCACGTTTTCTTTCCCTCTCCAACTTTGACGGTTTCCCAAACAGTCGATTTTACTCACTCCGTGAACAGGTCGGAAAGCGGCTTCTTCCGATTTTTGCCAAGCCATCAATATTGGGGTTGATTTTTTTTCCTCCAAAATGTAGAAGTAATGAGACCTTTGCAGAACCTCGAAAAGCGACAATTATGAGGTTTTTGAGGTACCCACCCGGGCGAAGCGAATGGCCCGCCCTAGCAGGCAAATCGCAAGCTGTTTGAGGCCGTTAGGCCGAGTTCTTGCGATTTAGTGAGCGAGCCCTCAGATGGGTCAAAAACCTCATATCAAAGAGCGAGGCGAGGTTATTCAAAGGTCTCGTAATGTTCTGTCAATAGATGAGTCTTTCGGGAAGAAAACACATGATTGGAGATGGATGTCTATGGACGAATCTGTCAAGGAGTTGAGAAACATTGCACTGGTCGGCCATGGTGGTGCGGGCAAAACTTCCGTGGCGGAAGCCCTCCTGTTTACCGGGGGTGTGACCACGCGCCTAGGCCGTGTGGATGATGGAAACAGCGTCATGGATTTTGAGCCGGAGGAAGTGCGGCGGAAGGGTAGCATCAGCTCAGCATTTCATCAGTATGCATGGAAAAACCATCTGGTGAATATCATCGATACCCCTGGAGATGCCAATTTCTTTTCAGATACCAGATCGTGCCTTCAAGGAGCCGATGGCGCCGTAGTCGTCGTTGAAGCCATTGACGGCGTAAAGGTGCAGACCGAACAGGCTTGGGACCTGGCGGACCAGTTTAAAATGGCCAGGTTGGTCTTTATTAATAAGATGGATCGTGAGCGGGCTGATTTCTTCGCAACTTTCAAGGAGATCGCCGAAACGTTCAAACCAAGGCCGATTCTTGTGCAGATTCCTATAGGTGCGGAAGAGAATTTTCAGGGCGTCGTCGATCTGGTCACCCAAAAGGCCCATTTCTACGGGAAAGACGGAAAACCGAGCACCGGCGAAGTCCCCCCGGAGCTGCAGGACCAGGTGGCGTCTGAACGGGAGGCCTTAGTGGAAAACATTGCAGAAGCCGATGATGCCCTGCTGGAAAAATATCTGGATGGACAACCCCTGACCGAGGAAGAACTTGAGCAGGGGCTTCGCGCTGGTGCTTTGGCCCGGAGCTTTGTCCCGGTCCTGTGTGGTTCAGCAACCAAGAATATGGGGGTGGATCTCTTGATGGATTGTATCAATGTGTGTCTGCCATCACCCCTGGAGCGGGGGGCAAGGACCGGAACGGACCCTGACACAGGGGAAACAACGGAACGCAAACCAGACCCTGAAGAAGCCTTTTCAGCTCTGGTTTTCAAGACCGTCGCCGATCCCTATGCGGGGAGGCTGAGTATTTTCAGGGTTTTTTCCGGAACCCTCATGCCGGATAGTTCGTTTTACAATGCATCCAAGGAGACCAAGGAACGTTGCGGACAACTCCTTCAAATCGCAGGCAGGGAACAGACTGCCACAACCAAGGCGGGGCCGGGTGATATCGTCGCCGTTGCCAAGCTCAAGGAGACCACCACAGGAGATACGCTGTGTAGTGATGCCAATAGGATACGATTTCAGAGTCTTGACCCCCTGCCCACCCTGATCGCTTATGCCATAGAACCCAAGTCCAAAGGGGACGAAGACAAGATATTTACGTCCCTTTCCAAGCTGCTGGAGGAAGACCCCACCCTCCAGTTGGACCGAGATGCCCAAACCAAGCAGATCCTCATCTCTGGCATGGGTCAAATCCACATTGAGACGATGGTAGAAAAACTCAAGCGCAAGTTCGGGGTTGAGGTGACCCTGAACACCCCCAGGATTCCTTACAAAGAAACGATCAAGCACGGGGCCAAAGGCGTTGTTTATCGTCACAAGAAACAGTCGGGGGGCCGAGGGCAGTTTGCTGAAGTCCATTTTGATATTACGCCCCTTGAAGAGGGTAAAGGCTTTGAATTTGAGCAGGCCCTTGTGGGCATGAACGTGCCGCGAAATTTTGTGCCGGCGGTGGAAAAGGGGATTGTCGAGGCCATGTCGTCCGGTGTTCTGGCAGGTTACCCGGTTGTGGATGTAAAAGTGCGGTTCTATGACGGCAAATCCCATGAAGTGGATTCCTCTGAGATGGCCTTCAAGATCGCCGCTTCCATGTGTTTTAAGCAGGGCTTAAGAGAGGCAAAACCCACCATGCTCGAGCCCATCATGAACCTGACCGTGACGGTACGGGAGGAATACATGGGCGATGTGATCGGAGATCTGAATAGCAGGCGGGGCAAGGTTCTGGGCATGGAATCCAAGGGCAAGACACAGGTTATTCAAGCCCAGATCCCCATGGCCGAGATCCTGAGATATGCCCCGGATCTCACGTCCATGACCGGCGGCAGGGGCTCCTTTACCTCTGAGTTTGACCATTATGCAGAAGTGCCTGCCCACATCATTGAAAAGGTCGTTGCGCAGGAGAAGAAAGAATAGGTCGGAGAACCCGTTGGGCGGTTTACGTCACGATGGGCACAGGCGTCAGTTTCCAATTCAGAAATGAGCATTTTGTGCTCTGAGCAAGGCCGCACAAGGGTTTACGCCGAGGCGTACGTTTTGTAAGTCGCAGGCGAAAACCCACGGAGAACGCCGCTCAGAGAGGAAAGGGCCATTTATGGATGGAAACTGGTTATGGATTGCACCGCTTGCACGGCGCATACCCCGCCCAGAATGCATCGTACCTCGTCTTAAAGACTACGCGGTTTTTGGAAGATATCGCTTTGGCAAAGCGGCAGGTGGTTAGGTGGAAACGCCTGGAACGCCTGTTGCCCACGAAACATCCCCGTTGATCCGGGAACTCTTTCCACAGCCCCACCCTTTTGGCCATGGCCTCTCGCTGCAGCCGGAGTAATAGCTGATCGTATTTGGTAGTTGGCTTGCGAAACAGGTCGTAGGCATAGCCAGCCCTGACCAGTTCAGCGTTAACAAATGTTCCGTCCTCAAGGAACACATAGGCCAGCAGGCGACCATATTGATCCCGTCTTTCTCGGTCCAACTCCAACCGAACCTTCTTCTGGTATACCAGCTTGCGGTTAAACGCAGTGGCTTCAAGACCAAACCTTTCTGCGGGCCTGTCTTTATGAGCTATCTCTGGGGCATTGATCCCGATGTAGCGCACCCGCGTGCCGTCGGAAAGGACCACGGTATCCCCGTCGTCCACCCAGCGCACCTGGCGCCACTGCGAAGCCGGCGTGCCTTGGTCAAACAACAGGAGGACCAGAAAAAGGCCCACGCCTGTCATGCAAGCCAATCTCCGATTGATGCGAACTTTATGCATGGATGGTGTTTTCCCCATCCCCTGCCCTTGACCCCCTCCAGGAAACAAACTATATGTATTTCATAACACTTTAGCGCTTCGAAAGATAAGGATATGGTCCAGGCCTCTTTTCGCTTTGTCTAAACCGGTTTTTGATCCATCTAAAGCTCGCTCCAGGGGCCTTGAAAACTCGCCCTATGGGCTCAGACAGTTCAAGGCCCTGATCTTGCGCTTCGCCAAGATGGATGGGCAAAAACCGTTTTAATGACCGCTGAAAGAAGCCTGGACCGTTCCCTTTCTTGGCTCAATGAAAGTTCTAGGGAGGCGCGGGCGGCGGTTAAATTCTAAGTGCGTGTCACTGTCTGAGGCTCTTAGTGAGCGTTAAGAAACACCAGGGGATTTATGCGGTGTCTTTCTTGGGCCTGATGCGCAGAGCCTCCCAAGCCTTTTATGACGCTGTGCGCTGGTGTTTCTTTATGCTCACTTGGAGACGAGTTTGACATGCACTAAAATTTGATTGCCGCCTGCGCGACCGGCGTTTCAAAGATCTAAAGTGTTAGCATATTGCAAATTAAGAACCCAATCAAGGGATTGAAGCTCCCGGTAGCAAGCTACAGGGAATCTTCGACCGTAAGGAACGCTGACTTTTCTTGGATACGCTCGCTAACCCCGCAGCAAGCTACGGGGAATGCGCTCGCTTTTGCGGTTCACGCAGGGAGACAATAAAGATGCATGAAGATGACGTACACGATGATGACATGGACGCAGACGAAGATGAGGAGGATCTCCAGGAGTTTCGCATCGAAGAACTGGCGCGGTCGGTTGATACAGACGAGACAGGACCGAGACGTTTGATCTTTATAGAGGAGAGGTTCATACCCAGGCTGTCAGACATCGTAGCCATTGCCAATAAGGATAACCGGCCCATCAGTATTGAAGAATGTGAGCTGGCCGAAGCGCAGATTGATTCAGCCGTCATTGATATATCCATTGATGAATCCGTTTTCAGGAAAAAGGCCCGCTTCGACAACGGGATCTTTCAGGGAAAGCTCAGCTTTTATGATGTGATCTTTGATAAGAAGGTCGATTTTGCCGGCGCTGTCTTTAGGGAAAAAGTGAGTTTTGAAGACTGTACATTTCATGACCGGGTTCATTTTGGTGGGGCCACGTTTGAAAAAGGAGCCGTCTTTACGTTCTGTGATTTTCGAGAAGAAGCCACGTTTGTCAATGGGTCATTTCAGGGCGAGGTTAATCTCAGTCAATCGACCTTCCAAAAAAGGGTCAGTTTTGAGAATGCTGCTTTTCAGGAAGCAGTTGGACTCCGTAACGTCCAGTTTGGCGAAGGCCTTGAAACGGCTGGCTCCAACCTCTCAGACATGAAAGAAGAGGCTCTGGCCCAGAAAAAGGGCACCCGGAAACACTTCCAGAAGAAGGTGAAACAAAAGAAGCCAGAGTTTAACCCGTGGCGTGAACTGGACAGGGTCTCCAAGAAAACCATGAGCCGAAGAGACATGCTCAGAGGGGTTTTCAGGTTCTTGCCGAAGAAAAAGGAGGAGTAACCACAGATGCATCCAGCCCGCAGTGTCTTGCAGCGCTCGCGTCCAGCATCCTTGGCAGGCCTCCCAGCTCTTCAGGAATAAAGCCCTGAGCCCTGCGCCACACCTCTTCATCCTCCATGCAAAAATAGACCAACACGTCAGGGGCCAGCGCTTTGATCCAGGCCACCATTTTTCGATAAAGCTCGATACGCAGGGGCTTGAAATATCGCATCTTACCGTCGAGCCCCGGGACAAACTCCCCATAGATCATCTTGGACCCGGGAAATCGCTTCTGGATGATCGGTTTTAAAGAGGGCATGAATCGAAAGGAGCCGAGACTGATCCAGACAACGTTTCTGGCGGATACGGTCTTGAAGAGTCTTCCGACCAGTCTCTCATAATCCTTTTCCCAGCCCTCATATAAGATCAACGGATCAAAATGAAAGGCCAGAGGATATCCCCATGCTTCACATCGAGCTGCGGCCCGGAGACGCGCTTTCACACTGGCCGTGTGACGCTCTTCGGTGCGCACCACGGCCGGTGGATTGAGAGACCAGGCGACAATGGTCTTCTTGTTGTGCACAAGGCCCTTGAGATTCTCTATCGCACATGTCTTGGTCTTGAGCTCCAAGACGACACGGTCCTGGCTGGCAAAACGCGGAATCAAATCCCTGGAAAGCTGTGTCCACGGCTCCCAAATAAGGCTGTCGGTAAACTCCCCGGTGCCCACCCGGTGAAATGGCGGGTTCTTAAGCAAGAGGAGGTCATCCAGTTCTTTGAACAGGGCCTCATGGTTCACGAAGTACTGGAGGACAGGGGGATGAAAGTAGGCCTGTAGGATGCAATAGGCGCAGTCCATGGTACAGTACGTGCCGATGTGAAGGATGTGGTAGCCGCAGCAAATATACGATTTGGTGCCGGGACATTTTCTTAGGAAGGGTCCCCGGTTTTGTGTGAGGAAGAGCACGCGCTTTCCCTGGGCCACTGGATCGTGTTGACGAGCCAATGTTTCATGGATCCTGGATGCGTCATGAACCACCGTGGCGCGGACAGGGCCAAGCCTCTTTCGTAGCCTTGCGACCATTGGGTGGTCTCTGATCGCCTCAGCAATGTATAGGGCGGAAATCATGGCTGGCTGGTGGGTCCCGGATGTCGTCGTGCTTTCCAAGGTGACTGGTGTGAGACATTGGTTTCCTTGGAGGTCATTGATCCTGTGTGCTTAGTGATGGATCGATCTTCAACTTCTTGATCTTGTAATTGAGCACACGAGGGCTGATTCCGAGTTGTTTCGCTGCACCCCTCTGCACCCAGTTGTTATGTTCCAAAGCCTCCAATATCAACTCTCGCTCCTGTCCCTCGATGAATTCAGGCAAGGACGATACGCCATGGTTCTGCCGGGAGTCGACTTGGGAGGCCTCATCGACAAACCCCTGGGGCGATCCCGCACAGTGGAGATCTTCCAAGGAAAGGACGTTCCCCTTAGACAACACCACTGCGGCCTCTATGCTGTTTTTTAACTCACGAATGTTTCCGGGCCACTCATACTGCATGAGTCCATTGAGCACGTCCTCCTCCAACCGCATCGGGGCTTTCCTCATCTTTCGAGAAAAAGTCCGCAGAAAATAGTCGGCCAGTAGAGGGATATCCTCCTGTCTTTCGCGCAAAGGTGGGAGTTCAATGTTCAAGACAGCCAGGCGATAATAGAGATCCAGGCGAAAGCGCCCCATTCTCACCTGCTCCTTTAGGTCAACGTTGGTCGCCGCAATGACGCGAACGTCCACATTGCGCATCAGATTTTCCCCCACCCGTTTGATCTGGCCCTGTTCCAGAACACGAAGAAGTCGAGTCTGCAAATCCAGCGGCAGGCTGCTGATCTCGTCCAGGAAGAGGGTCCCGTTATGGGCCAACTCGAACATCCCTGCCCGGGCTTCGGAGGCATTGGTAAAAGCACCTTTGGCGTGCCCGAACAGTTCGCTCTCGATTAAAGAGCTGGGAGTGGCCCCGCAATCCACAATGACAAAACGGTTGTCTTTGCGGCCCCCGTTGTGGTGGATCATCTGGGCGATCAACTCTTTGCCCGTACCACTGGCTCCCTGAATCAATACAGTGGATTCACTGTCGATAATACGCTCCAAGAGGGGACGCAAGGCCTTCATCTTGGCACTGACGCCATAGACCCCGGGGAAATATTTTTCGACGTTACACGCCTTGCCTCTGTCAACTGTCCCCTGCTCATCTAACGCCCGTTCAACTTCCTCAAGGAGTTGTTTCCCCTGAAAAGGTTTTGTCAAATACTGGAAGGCCCCCTGCTTCATCGCCTCGACCGCCTTTGGGATGGTCCCGTAAGCGGTGAGCAAGATCACGGGGATATTGCAACGCACTCTGTGCGCACGCCGGAGCAGTTCCATGCCGTCGATCTGAGGCATCCGGACATCGGTAACAACGACGTCAAAGGCCCTCTCTCTCAGGCCCTCCAGCGCCTCCAGTGGATCCCGGTAAGTCTCCACAGCATATCCGTTCGCCTCCAGTCGGGTCTGGATCACGGCTAGAATATTTGGGTCATCATCGATTACAAGGACGTTGGGCATCAGCACCTACCTCTCCATGCTTCCTCTATTCTTGATGGACTCGTAAAGGGTCCGCAAATAGACGGCACAGTAAAAAGCTCCAGATGCAAGGCGCGCAAATCTTGAGGAGTGAGGCGTACTTACGGTACGTCGCAACAACGAAAGATGAAGCGCAACGCCACAGATGGACTTTTTACGAAGCCGTCATTCTTCCTCTTGCAATTCAAGCGACTGTCTTTTCCTGTCAGTTTCCTGCTGTATCTCTTCAAGTTTCTGTATCTGATACTTTAAAGTCCGTATTTCTTGCGCCTGGTCCTCAATGACCCGGTTCAGCTTGCGGGTCCGTCCAATTTGTCTCTCAAGGAGACGCACGATTCTGACCGCATTCACCTTGTAGGGCGCGGTGGGATATTCATCAATATAGCCTTGGAAGTAAGTCTTGCACGTCTCCATTCCGTGAGGGTCCCACATCTCCAGCAGCTTGACGACGCCCAGATAGAATTCGGACGCAGGACCCACATGGGATGTATTTTCCTGACGCGACAGTTGTTCCAAGATCTTCCGGGCAGGCGCGATCTTGCCCGCTTCAAGATGCTGCAACGCTTTTTGCAGTCTGGCCCGACCAGCGGAGGCTTGCGCGGACCCATCCACAACCTGCTTCTCAAAAAGGCGTTCTTTGATTGACTGGGCGCAGGAGGCAGAAAAAACAATCATCCAACCCAGAACGAATAAGCGGAACCAACGTCTATGCCAAGGCGTTTGTTTGTTGTGGAGGCTTCTTTTCCTGCTCACAAGCCTAACCCTCCAGCATAGTCCAAGAAACCCTCCAGAGACGCCTCTTCTGGGGCCCGGTTCAGTCTTGGCGCTCCATCCTTGGGGAGCGCAAAAGCAAAGGTAGTCCCCTCTTTCGAAGACGCCTCCACCCAAATCGACCCTTGATGCCGTTCGACGATATACTTGGCAATAGCAAGCCCTAAGCCGCTTCCACTGCCTCGGTTCGACGTCTTCTCGATTTGATAGAATTTGTCAAACACCCTTTTCCATTCCTCTTGAGGAATGCCCTCCCCGCTGTCGGAGATACTGAACTTCAGCCACTGCTTCGTCTTATCCTCCTTTGAGGTTTTTCTGTCACGGATGGGAAGTTCCCTTTTGCTGACGGATTCTACTTTCACAGCGATTCTTCCGCCACGAGGCGTAAAATGAATCGCGTTGTTCAGGAGGTTGGCCAGCACCTGTTCCAACCGCCCTGCGTCCCCGAGCAAGCGTGGCAACCGGTCAGGATGGCGTGTCACCGACAGACTAATCTGCTTCCTCTCGGCCAGAAAGCGAAAGGCATCTAATCTTTCTTCCACCAAACGTTGAAGATCGAACCGCGTCTGATGCAAGGGCGCCAATCCCGCCTCCATGCGTGTGAGGTTCAGGATATCATCGACAAACTCCGCCAGTTTTTGGATGCCCCCCGCGTTGATCTCCAACAGACGCCTCTGCTTAGGCCCCAAAGGCCCGACCGCTTCTTCCAGCAAGAGATCCACCGCCTCCTTCATGGATGTCAAGGGGGTCTTGAGTTCATGGGAAACAATCGCTATGAAATGGGCCTTCATATCGTCCAACCTCTTGAGCTGATAAGCCATCTCATTGAAGGCAGTCGCAAGGTCTCCCAGCTCATCCTGCGTGGGTAGATCCACCCGATGGGTAAATTTTCCTTCTGCAATCTCCGTTGTAGCCTTTCGCAATAGATCGATCGGCCGAGTGATCGAGCGGATCAGGAAAAAGACCAAGAGGCCCGCAGCTAGAAGGGAGAGGGTAGCCCAGAACACTCCTACTTGGATGGTCTTCTCTTCCAACCGATTCATCTGTGCGATGCGAAGGCCCATCCGGTCCTGGTTGAGTTGGAGGAGGTCATTGACCTCTGCTAAGGGCAGAGCAGATATGCCCTGCGGACGGGCAAGGTCTTGTCGGCCAGAAACTGGATCCGTTTGTAAGTAGGCCTCGAAACGCTCTTGTAGCTTTTCCCAAGCGCCTTTTTCCTGCTGTGACAGCCCCAGGGCCTCGAGCTGGGCAAGCTCACGGCGAAACCGTTCTGTGTCCTCGTGGAAGTGGGATTTGTATTCTGGCTTTCCAAGAAGGAAATACTTCTTTCGATTCCGCTCCATGGACAGCAGCAGCTCGACCGCAGACCGTTCAATCTCCCGAGCCTTAAAGTCCTTTTCGATAATACGTTCGGTCATCTGCTTGGAGTACCAAACCACTCCCAGAGCGAAGGTAAAACTCGTCAACACAAGAAGGACAATTAACCCCGCAAAGAGGTACACCCGAAAACGGTAACCTTTGTTTCTAAGCCTCATCCCCATCCCAAACGCCGTGCTCGGCAAGGGCCCTATCCTGCAAGACTCTCTTTAGGCTCTTTCTAAATGTCTTCAAGAACGCTCGCCCCTCTTTTCAGAATCCTCCTCAGGATTCTTGTGTCCAGTGGCAAAAAAACTCCAAATTCGGCCTGGATCCAGCTAAATCTTCTTTGACCGGGGCAGAGTATATGGAACGATTGGATTGTCGTCAAGCCGAACCCCATGGGACGCATTTAGCACTATATCTAGTAACCCATTCTTGTCAAGCATCAATATCTTGAGGTATCTCCAAGGGTATTCGGTCCTCGAGCCACCCAGCGGTTGCACCTGGCGTCGAAAGAAGGATGTGGTCAGCCCAGTCTTAGCACGTTTCGGTAATATGGACGTGTCTTCATTTCAACCGGGGATGCCGGCGAGGAGGATGCCCCCGGTGGTGCTGGCGGCAAAGACGGTGCTGGCGGTCCCTGCTTCATCTCGACAGCAAGTTTCGGTGGCACTTCGGACAAGTCAGTGGAGAGAGAGACCATCAATAAGCATTGAAGAGTCTCTTCAGGGCAGGATTCTTGCCTGTCGCATTAAGGGCTTGGAGACCCTTGTCAAAGTCTTTCAGGTTCCTGAAGGTCATGCGCAGTGTGTATGAGCCTCCCTCAAAATAAGGCGGTGGAGTGATGTGTATGTATTCATTGAGCTTCAGGGCCTTCAGTTCTTTCAAAAACCTCTCTTCTGTCTTCACCACGGTCGGAAACCGGCGCCTTTTCAGATGGGCTCTCAGCATGGCACCCTTTTCATTCCGATTCAACTCAGGCGAATCCACAATCGCCCTGAGGTCTTCACATTGAAGGATCTCTACGGACTGGAGATCTTCTCGGGCTGATATTTCTTGCACTAAGCTGATGATCTCTCTTTGTTTGTTCTGGCTCAATCTGAGCCCATCAAGAATATCAAAAAAAGCCGCGGCCTCTTCAGGCAACAGATGGGACAAATCAGCGCCTGCTTCAAAGGAGAGGGTTTCATCCAGGAGCCCTGTCTGTACGACTTCGGGCAGCCGACCCAATGCACTGATTTTTTGATAGACTTTACGATTTGGGGGAAATCCGAGCAGCGATGACGAGACCTCAAGGCGCTTCTTGGCAGGTATGTGGAGACTGAGTTTTTGAATGCCTCGCGCCTGCTCGATAACGTTTAAGGGGCGATGGGATCGATTGTCCAGAATCGCCACTTTGAGCAGGTCAAGTTCTGAGAGGTCTCCTGCCAGCACCCGCGCGTTGATCTTCTGCCACCCGAGTGCCCTGCAAGCCTCCACGCGCCGAAACCCACACACAATGCTATACGTGGAACCCTTCTTGTGTCTCAGAACTGGAGGGCTAATGAGGCCGACGGCCTGGATGAAGCCAACTAGGCTGCTCGGATCTGTTCGCAGACTGAGGCAGCACGTATCATCTGTTGTGTCAATCTCGGATAGGAGGATAAGCTTATCATCGTATTGCATGATGGCTTCGTTCAAGGCATCGTGTCAGTGCCCGTCAACCTGGTCAAGGCCTCTTCGTACCTCCTCTGGGTATTCGCTACGACATCCGCCGGCAGTTCAGGTGCGGGTGGCCTCTGGTCCCATGCAAGGGAAAGGAGATAATCACGAACATACTGTTTATCAAAGCTTTGCTGGGACTGGCCTGGCTTGTATGACTCCTTGGGCCAAAACCGAGAGGAGTCAGGTGTCAGGATCTCGTCGATCAGCACGATCTCTTCATCGATGAAGCCAAACTCAAACTTCGTGTCGGCTATAATAATGCCACAAGCTTCAGCCAGGCTTACCGCCTTTTCATAGATGGCGAGGCTGACATCCCTGAGACGTGACGCCACATCCTTGCCCACCATATCCTCTGCTTGGCCGAAAGAAATATTCACATCATGGGCCCCCAGTTCCTCCTTGGTAGAAGGCGTAAAGACGGGTTCTGGCAGTCGTTGGGATTCCTGCAGGCCCTCCCGAAGGTCTATGCCACAGATACTCCCTGATTGTGCGTAAGACTTCCACCCCGACCCCGAGAGATAGCCTCGGACGATACATTCTATCGGCAGGGGCTTGGCCTTGCGAACGAGCATGCTGCGATCTCTCAAGGCAGCGAGATAGCCGTGACACGACGCTGGAAACTGCTCCACATCTGCCGTGATCAGATGATTGCGTATGATATTTTCCATCACCTGAAACCAAAACCTGGACATCTGGGTCAATATGCGGCCCTTTCCCGGAACGGGGTTGGGCATGACCACGTCAAAGGCTGAGAGGCGGTCCGTGGCGACCATCAACAGGGTGTCGCCAAGATCATAGAGATCCCTGACCTTGCCCCGCCTGACCAATGTCAGGTCGGGAAAATCGGTCTCGTATAATGCAGCTACCAAGCGTCACTCCTCACTTTTGATATCCTGAGATGTTTATCTCTACAGTCTCTTGTCCTGAAAAGTCAAGGAGCAAGTGGGCCGGTGTTTGCCATTGTACAGACCCCCTGCGTGTGCTATTTGCAAACACTCAGGCCCTACTTGAACCCTTATAGGACGTTGGCTAAATCGGAAGTAATCCACCGGCTCTGCCGGTGAGAATTGAAAAGGGGTTGCTGTTTGTGGGGATCTCAGTTTCCAGACTGCGGTCGGGAGGCCGTGTTTCTGTCATTGAACCGCGAAAGCGAGCGCATTCCCCGCTGCTTGCGGCGGGGTTAGCGAGCGAATCTGAAAATGAAAAACTTCCTTACGGTGAAGATTCCCCGTGGCTTGCCCGCGGGGAGGCTTCAAACATTCGAGTTTAGCATTTGTTTCGAATTCCGATATTGATGGTTTCGTAAAAAGTCGATTTTACTCACTCCGTGAACATTTTGGGGGCACTTGAGATGTTCAGCTAAAATGCTAAAACTCGGGCTAACGCCCTCAAACAGTTAGCCTTTTTGAACGCTGAACATCTCAAGTGCCTTTCTCCCAAAATGCTCAATATCGTTCGCAAAACACTTTTTACGAAGTCGTCGATATTAGGATTTCGTATTTGAACCGTTACGCCGACACTGTTGGAATAGCCACAGGGATTTCACCAGGCGCAAAGTTCCCAGGTTCTCACAACAAAATCAACAAAGGCATACGGAGGGTCGAAGATGGATAAGAAAGTTACCGTTGTCGGTGCGGGCAATGTAGGGGCGACAGTAGCCCAGCGATTAGTGGAAAAGGAGCTGGCCGACGTTGTCTTGATCGATGTCATAGAAGGTTTGCCTCAGGGGAAAGTCTTAGACCTGCAGGCGGCAGCCCCCATAGAAAAACATGATGCCAAGCTCATAGGAGCCCATTCATACGAGGATTCAAAAGGCTCTGACATTGTCATCGTTACGGCAGGTGTGCCCCGGAAACCGGGCATGAGCCGGGGCGATCTCTTGGCGACAAATGCTGAAATCGTAAAGACCGTGATCGGGCAGACCGCACCCCTGTCGCCGGAGGCCATCGTTATTATTGTGAGCAATCCCCTGGATGCTATGTGCCATGTAGCCTTTGAAACGAGCGGATTTCCCAAGAACCGGGTGGTCGGGATGGCCGGTGTGCTCGATTCGGCCCGCTTTCGCACCTTTATTGCCATGGAGCTCAATGTGTCCGTGGAAAACACCCACGCCTTTGTGCTGGGTGGCCATGGCATGGCGATGGTTCCCCTGCCTCGATATTCCACGGTAGCCGGCATCCCCATTACGGAGTTGATGCCCCAGGAACGGATCGATGCCCTTGTGGAGCGGACGCGAAAAGGAGGCGCTGAGATTGTCGGCCTTTTAAAGACAGGCAGCGCCTTTTACGCACCGGCCTCTGCTGTTGTGGAGATGGCCCAGGCCATCATTATGGACAAGAAGAAGATTCTGCCCTGCGCGGCCTATCTGGAGGGTGAATATGGTATTGACAAGCTCTTTATCGGCGTCCCGGTCAAGCTTGGAAGTCGCGGGGTTGAGGAAATTATCGAGGTAAAGTTGACCGAACAGGAACACGGCGCGCTTTACAAATCAGCAGAAGCGGTGGGCGAGTTGGTGGACAGGCTGAAGACAAAGGAAGTTTAGCCCGATAGGGTAAAGACTTTGCTCTGGTGCGTTCGGTAAACAAAGTCACTTTTTTGGCAAAAAAATACCCTTTTCGAGAAGTGCGTGTGAGAAAAATGTTGACTGGGAGGCGTATTATGGTTAATATGTAAACAATTAGGAGGGTTAAAAGATGTTTGCCGCGATGATGCCTATCCTCAGCTAACCGGGTAACGTAACGCAAGGTGGCAACGCTATGGGACAAAGAGAAAACACACCAATAACCATCTTGATTGTGGATAATGATGAGAAGATTCTCTCGATCCTCCAAGAGTATTTAGAACTCAGCCATTATCAGGTGAGAACAGCAGCGAGCGGTCTTGAGGCTTTGAAGCTCTTGCGCACGGAGCCCTATGATGTGCTCTTGACAGACATCGTTATGCCTGACATCAGCGGTCTTGGTCTTATCGAAATTGCCAGAAAAGAGTTCCCTGAATTACCGATTGTCGCCATGACGGGTTATGGCAGACAGGTGAGGAATCTCGCCAGTGAACATGCGCCTGATTGCTATCTGGAAAAACCTTTTAACCTGGAGGAGTTGTCAAAGGCTGTAGAGTCCCTCTTGCACAGGGGATAGGGAAAAGACGGCTTTAAGAAGGTCCACATGGATATATGTGAACAAATTCTTGTTGGGAAAAGTCTATCTCTCCTTAAAGTGAGAGAGCTTGTCCGTCAAGTTGCCAACAGCGATTTGAATATTATCATTTCCGGGGAAAGCGGTGTTGGCAAGGAACTCGTCGCCCAGGGCCTTCATCTCTCTTCTAATCGCAAGGGCAAGCCATTTGTAAAAGTCAATTGTGCTGCAATTCCCAGCGAGCTCCTTGAAAGTGAGCTGTTTGGCTATGAAAGAGGGGCTTTCACCGGCGCAGAGAGGACGAAACCGGGAAAATTCGAATTGGCCCATAGCGGCACCATCTTCTTGGACGAAATCGGGGACATGCCTCTTTTCCTGCAGTCGAAGATGCTTCAGGTCTTGCAGGACTTCCAGTTTTCCCGCCTAGGCGCCAAGAATGACGTGAAGGTGAACTGTTGGGTTCTGGCTGCCACCAACCATGACATAGAACAGGATGTCAGGGAAGGCCTCTTTCGGGAAGATCTTTACTACCGACTGAATATTATCAGGATATTTATTCCTCCTCTTCGAGAAAGGCGGGAGGACATCGACGTGCTCATCGATCATTTTGCAGCCCAATTTGCCGAAAAGATCGAAAAGGCCCTCTTTGACTTCAGTCATGGTGCGCGGGATTTTCTCCGCCAGTATTCCTGGCCCGGCAACGTGCGAGAGCTCAAGAACACGGTTGAACGTCTAATGATCTTGGGAGACTGGCGTACCGTGAAGGAGGAGCTGCTGGCCAGGGAAACAAGGCGGTTCGACGGCCATGAGCTAACGACCCGCCCTTCGCCGCCCGTGCCTGACGACCTAGATAGATCCCCGGAGCCGAAGAAGAAGTTTCCCCCCTTGAAAGAGGTCAAGAAAAAGGCTGTCCAGGAAGCTGAGGGAAAGCTCATCAGCGAAGTTCTCAAAGAAACCGACTGGAATCGAAAACGGGCGGCAAGAATCCTGCAGATTAGCTACAAGGCCCTTCTTTACAAGATCAAGGATCTCAATCTGCGTCGCGAGGAGTCATGAAATCCGGCGAGGGCTTGCCGAAGGGCATTTGTTTTCCCATCAGTGGTAAATTGAGTTCCCAAAAGGAAAACAGTTCTACTTTCTTGACGCTTTTTTCCATTGGGAAAATCGATTCTCAGTTAGGAGTGAATTTGTGTGTCCATCGTGTGACCTGTTGTGCTACATTGTTCTATGCTGTTTCCATTATTTTCTAACAAACTATAATCATTAGCTAATTTTGCCAAGTGCTATGGTTACCCTTCTTTGATTTGTTTTGTAAGGTGTCTTGTTTGTGGACATATCTGTGATCCCTTGCTTGTGCGAGATCTCTTGTTTGTCGTCACTGGCATCAAGCTTGCTAAAAAGCACGGTGGCAAGAAAGTTTGCCATTTCTGGGTTCGCTCGCGGAACCCTGCAGCCCCGATAAATCGGGACGGTGAACGTGCTCGCTTTGCAGTTGAGAAGGCTCACCCCACGAAGGCGCAGTTCCACTGTGTAGCTTGAACAAGGTAGGCAGCCATGGCACCAATCAAGATATTCGTCATCGAGGATTCTTCTGCCCTGCGTGATTATCTGTCTGAATTGGTCCAGATCGTTGGATATCACGCTCAAGCACTGGAGGAGAAGACAGAGTTTTTGGCTGAAATGCATCACTACGACCCTGACATGGTCCTTTTGGGCTCGAGCACCCATACAGGGCAAATAAAGGCCATTGCCGAGGTTATTGAGCGTGAAAAACGTGGGATGCCCATCCTGGTCATTCGTGACGGGACGGGCAAAGAGGAAGCGGAAAAAGCTGCTGACTGTGCCAACCTTGGTTACTTGCGGGTTGGCTTTGACACGGATGAGTTGAAGCAGGCCGTTGAGCGACTTGTAGAAGAGTGCCGGGACTCTGATTACAAGGAATTTTACAAGGAATTGGATGACACCATTGTTGGACAAACCCCCGCCATGATACAAATAAAACGGCATGTTGTGCGGCTGGCCAAATCCGATGTCACGGTCCTCATCAGCGGTGAGAGCGGCACGGGCAAGGAACTTGTGGCCCGTTCGATTCACAAGCTTTCGTCCCGGGCGGATCAACCCTTCATCAAGGTCAACAGTGCCGCGTTGCCGAGCAACCTGCTGGAGAGCGAACTGTTCGGCTTTGAAAAAGGAGCTTTCACTGGGGCTTTTGATAAGAAACCCGGCAAGTTTGCACTTGCTAGCTCAGGGACCATCCTTTTGGACGAGATCAGCGAAATCCCCTTGTCGATGCAGGCTAAACTCCTGCAGGTGCTTGAGGACAGCGAGTATTCCGCACTGGGGAGCACGGCCAACACCATCATTGATACCCGTGTCCTGGCAGCGACCAACGCCAATCTGGCTGAGATGGTTTCCGAGAACCGGTTTAGATCGGACCTGTATTACCGTCTCAACGTCGTGTCTGTTCACATCCCGCCCCTCAGGGATCGCAAACAGGATATGGATCTCTTGTGCGGGCACTTTCTAAAAAAATATGCAGTCCGGCATGGCAGAGAGCGTGTGCTCCTGAGTGACCAGGTCCGCGAACAGTTCCATGCGTATTCATGGCCCGGAAATCTTCGCGAATTAGAAAACCTGATTCAGGGCTTCACGATACTTGGGAACCAAGACGGATTCTGTGAAAAAATGGGCAACTACGGTCCTGCCGGTGGCTTTCTGAACGGCACGGAAGCCCTGACGAAAGGTGAAGGCACCGGCACCGTTCCATCCAGGCCCGCCAGGACACGCTCTTTGAAAAAGGTGTGCAAGGAGGCGGCCCGCAAGGCCGAAACCGCAACCATAATGAATGTGCTCTTGCACACCCACTGGAATCGCAGAAAGGCGGCCACTATTCTGGAAATCAGTTATAAGGCCTTGCTCAATAAGATCAAGGAGTATCGTATTGAAGAACGATATCATGAATCACTAAAAAAGGAAGAGAGCTCCGATTATCTCAGCACACCTGTATCCCCGTAACATGCGATTTGGCCACCATTGCATTAGGACGCGCGCGTTATGGGTTTTGTTTGTTAGTATCAAGGGCAAATGAGCCTAATTGTCACATGACCTCGTCTCGAGACAAGTCCAAAGAACCCCGAATAACTTGAAAGCATGGCAAGTGATAATCGTTGCAAGAGTCGAGAATGCCCCAGGTCCAAGTGGCAGTTTTTAGCCTTTTTGTGGACTTTACCCTGTGCATTTGTGAATGATGCATTGAAAGGATACAACTTATTGTTATTCTAAACTTTTTTATTGGTTGCCATGTTGTTTATGCAACGTTAGTCGGTTGTAGGAGGTATCAAAATGCTTAGAAAAGCGGCCTTTGCTGCTCTGCTGACCACTCTGCTCGTTTCATGCGCGACGAGTGATATTCCATCGATTAAGACGCTGGGCAAATACTATGAAGACAAAACCACAGCACAGCAATCCACTGAATCATACACCATAGGCTCAGGGGATGTTTTGGCAATCGATGTGTGGCGGGAGGAGGCACTGTCCAAACAAGTTACGGTTCGCCTGGACGGCAAAATCTCTCTGCCACTGATAGAAGATATCCAAACAGCCGGTCTCACTTGTGAAGAACTGAAAGACGTTATTGAGGAGAAATATAAGGATTTCGTGGAAGTCCCAGAGGTTTCGGTAACCCTATTGAAAAGTGGCAGTGGCAAGATCTATATGCTGGGCAAGGTCGGCAGTCCCGGGGAACATCCCTTGGAAAAGAAAATGACGGTGCTTCAGGCGATTTCTCGCGCAGGCGGCCTCGGCCCATGGGCAGATACCTCGGATATCAGGCTTATTAGGAAAATTGACGGCGTTGAGAGGCACTTCAGGATTGATTACAATGCCATCCTCTCTGGCAAGGATGTGAGTCAGAATGTTGTCCTCGAACCTGGCGACACCATATTTGTACCTTAATACTAGCAATTTCAAAATGTTATAATTCTGTTGTTTCCATTGGGGCGACGCCTCTTAGCTTTTAAGATATTCTAACATCATGTGGTATAGGGCTTGCAGAGACACACGGCAGGTTTTTTTGCTGCGCCCAGGTGGTGCCTTGGAGGCCCCCACGTTGATGTGGAGGGTCTCCATCTTGATTCTTTCTTTAGACAATAGGAGTCAGTCATGAGTAACCTTACAATCTTGAAGCACACCATGTTCATGCTGGTCCCGCTTCTCTGCGTGACCCTCTCGGGCAGGCATTTATGTGCAGAGGCAGCAGAGTTTCAGTGGAAAGCAAGGGTATCCGCCTCAGAGGAATATGTGAAAAACACCAACCTGGAATCCGATCAGGATAAGGATGATGATTGGATAACCCTCGTGGGCCCAGGGCTGACCTGTACACTCAAGACCGAAGCAACGGAGGCAAGGCTGGACTACGATGTAAGGTATGCCGCATACGCCCAAAACGATGCGAATGACACGTTTCGCCACTTCTTGACCTTAACCGGCTTCAATGGAATTCCCATTTCCGAACACCTGACCCTGGATCTGGATGAGTCGTTGCAGATTTCAGAAGAACCCATCGAGCTAAGCCAAGACGTCATCAGTGAGCGGCGCTCACGCGAACGCTATTACCGTAATACAGCCGGCGGAAGAATCAATTACCTTTTTGGTGAGAGAGATTTTTTGTATGCAGGCTTTGACCATATGCTCCTTGAAAATGACGACCCCTCTGTGCAGGACAGCCAGCGGTACCGACCCATGGCCGGCATCACCTACTGGTTCGACATCCGAAACGGCCTCAGTCTCGATTACTCATTTACCCGGGCAGAATTTGACGAATCCGAAGGCCGGGGAGCATTTGATGAATCCGAGGATTTTGACCAGCACGTGGCACGCGCTACCTATACACACCGATTCAGCCCCAGGACCCAAGCTGACCTTTCCTACACCTACGATTCTTTGGACTACCAGGGCATCCAAAAGGAGCGAATCATCGGAGAGGAGGGACTCAATCAGGAGGACTATGTGGTCCATACCACCAGCCTGGGACTCAGCCGCCAGTTGACTGAGCAATTTTCCGGGTCGATTTCCGGCGGTTATTATGTTTGGAACCGTGAACAAAGTGACGACACTTCCGGGTTTATTGGCAGTGCCTCCCTTGACGGAACCTTTCCATTCGAAAAGGGGGCATTGACGTTTAACAGCTCCGCGGGTTACCGGCAACAGTTCTTTGAAGCGGAAAACCTGGGTTTTTCCAAATACCGTCGCGTTTATGCGACCCTGAGCTACAGGCCCTTGGAAAAACTCACTACCAGTGTGTCAGGGCTCTATCAGCGAGATGATTATCAGGAGACATATCCTGACCGGAAGGACAGTACCTGGGGAGGCAGCGGTACTGTCCGTTATCGCCTATCTGAGTGGCTCTTCGCTTCTGTCGGCTTCACGTACCGAGAGCGTGATTCCAGCGTCGATGACGGTGACTATCAGGACAGCCGCGTTACCTTTAGCCTGGATCTGGAAAAGACTCTTTACGAAAGCAAGCCGAGATCGATCTAAAAGAGGGTTAGAATGATCCCCAAGAAATTTGACTTCGATTATTACAAGGCTGCCCTGCTTAGAAGAAAGTGGCATATTATTGTCCCTTTCTTTCTCATTTTAATCTCAGGCACGATCTACGCGGTCACCAAACCCAAGATGTACAGAGCCTCGACCGTCATCCTGGTTCAGCGGCAGCAGGTACCCTCGAGTTATGTTGCATCAAATGTCACCAGCAGCCTCATGGACCTCATCAACACGATCCAACAACAGGTCGCTAGCCGGACGAACCTGGAGGCTTTGATCAAGAGATCGGGACTCTATGCCGGCGAGGATTCCTCTGACCAAGGGGCGACCATGCAGGACAAGGTCGAGCGTATGCGCAGCAATATTGAAATTCAGGTTCGGCGGGCCGAAGGCTTCACGATCTCATTCACGGGTAAGAACCCCCGCAAGGTAGCCGAAATTGCCAATGCGCTCGCTTCAAACTTCATGACCGAACACATTAGGACGCGAGAGGAGATGTCCGCCGATACGACCCAGTTTCTGAAAAGTGAATTGGCAAGGGTTGAGGCAACCCTTCGCGAAAAGGAAACCGCACTGACAGCCTTCAAGCAGCAACACATGGGTGGGTTGCCCGATGATTTGGATACCAATCTTCGCATGATGGAACAACTCAACCAGAAGGTCTCGAGTATCGAGCGCAGGTTGGACGAGGCCCATGCCCAAAAGAACATGCTTGAGCAGCAAATACTCAATCTGAAAAACGCCGATATGGTTCAGCAGGGGCCGGATATTTTTGCATCGGACTCAGATCTCTTTTCATTGGAAGGTGGTACAGCTGCCTCTGGCCAGCTCCAAGAGCTGAGAGACCGGCTCAAGGCTCTTCGCCTGACCTATACAGAGAAACACCCTGACATCATCAGGCTGGAAAGGATGATCAAGCAGATTGAAGAGGACCAGGCGCAAGTTAAAAAAAATGAGACACAGGAGACGCCTCCCACCGGGACCGAGGAACCTTTCGACATGGCCGCTGTTCAGCGGATGACTTTGGAAACCCAACTGGCTTCTTTGCAAACCATGACGAAAGATCTTCAGAGTGAAAAGGCCCAAATACACAAACAAATAGCTCTGCTGGCGGATCGCATCGAAAATACACCCCGGAAGCAGTTGATGCTCATTTCTCTTCAGCGTGACTACAATCAAATAAGAAGCCAATATGACTCCCTGCTCTCTAAGAAGTTACAATCAGAGCTGGCCGAAAATTTGGAGAAACGCCAGCAAGGAGAGCAGTTTACAATAGTCGATCCGGCAACGGTTCCGGAAGAACCGGTCAGCCCCAATGTCCCCAAGATCATGCTGGTGGCTCTGCTGGCAGCACTTTGTGGGGGCTTCGGTTTGGCTTTCACCCTCGAATATGTTGATCAATCCTTCAGGGGGGCCAACGACCTTGCTGAGTTTATGCAAATGCCGGTGCTTGCCACCATACCTCAGCTGGAGACCGCCGCCATGCAAGTTAAGAGGCGACGGCACCGAAAGGTCTTTGCCTATTGCCTGAGCGGGTGCTTCCTGCTGGCCGTTTGCATTACCGTCTTTCTCTGGGTCAATGGCGATCTAGGAGGATTGTTGCAGAAGTTACGCTCCCTTGTCTAAAGATTTGGTTTAACTTGATGGATCATCTCCAAAAGAGTTGGTAGGATCATCAGGAGGGAATAGGAGAGGTTGAGAGGATGCTCAAAGCACTTACTAAATCGTTAGAACGAAAAGCGCTCGACCCCTTGAATCCTTGAACCCTGTGCATCAACTAATCGGGAGAAGAACCAACTTAAGCCCCGAGCTTACAAAGAGGATTTCTAAATGGGTAAAATCTTTGATGCTATGCAGAAAGCCATTGCAACCCCCGCCAAGCAGTCTGGTGTCCAGGCGAAGGCACCTGCACCCACGCCAATGATAGAGACTGACAAAAACAGCCGCGAAACGGTCGACTCGCTTCGCCTGAAACCGCCAGCCGACGGTTCAGACGTCACCAAACGCAGTTTCCAGCTGCTCCCCATGAACGAGCTTTTGGTGGCCTGCCGCCAGGATGGGAGTCAGGACGCCTCATTTGCTGCCGAGCAGTACAAGATGTTATGTAGTCAAATAATGTTTCCTGGGGATAGATCTGTGCCTAAAACGATCATGGTGACCAGTGCCATCCCAGGTGAGGGCAAGTCCGTTGTTGCCAGCAACCTCGCCATCAGCATTGCGCTTGGCAAGAATGAGCATGTCCTTTTGATCGAGGCTGATCTTCGCAGACCCTCATTGGCCAAGCTGTTCGGCCTCAACAATTCGAGAGGTCTTGCTGACTATCTTTTGGAAGATGATCAGTTAAGCCACGTGCTCTGCCAGACACGAGTAGACAAGCTGACCCTATTACCAGCGGGAAAACTTCCAAGAAATCCCTATGAATTACTCTCCTCCGAAAGGATGAAGGAGCTATTGGAAGAAGTCAGGAATCGATATGACGACCGTTATGTGATTCTTGACTGTACTCCAGCCCAGGTCGCAGCGGAAACACGTGTGTTGAGCAAATTCATTGATGGCATCATCTTGGTCGTCCGCTACGGCAAGACCTCCAGAAAGCTCATACAAGAAACAGTGGGAAAAGTCGGAAAAGAGATGTTTCTCGGAGTGGTCTTCAATGGACTCGAAGAAAGGGATATGTATTCATATCAGCATTACTACAAGTATTATGGTCATACTCAGAAAAAAAGATTCGGATTGTTCCGAAGAAACCCACACTGATAACAATCCCCCAAAATGATTAAAATACTGAACCAAGATTTCGCGTCCACAAAGCTGTTCTTCATACTTGGCGAAGCAACTTGTATTGTTTGCAGTATTTTCATGGCCATGTTTGTCAGATTTGGGGCTAATTTTTATCCAATGGCCATTGACATCCAAGTCTGGGGCAAGATATTATTAGTGGTTTTTATTTGCCAGTTATCCCTGTACTACAACGACCTGTACGACTTTAGGATAAGAGACACCTATATGGAGCTGGGCTTGCGCCTGGTGCAAGCCATGGGAATCTCTTCCATCTCCCTGGCTGCCATTTACTATGCCTTTCCATCAACCATGCTTGGCAGAGGTGTCTTTCTCATTAGCATCATTTTTCTCTTCATCTTGGTTTCCTCCTGGCGTTATCTCTACAGTTGGACGTTGAAGAAGCAAATGTTCAGCGAACATCTCATGATCATTGGCAGTGGTGACTTGGCACAGAGTATCGTCCACGAAATCGCCTCCAGGCAAGATTCGGGCTACCGCATCGTGGCCGTGTTTGATAATCCTAATGCTAACGTCGATGCGGCCTCGCCAATGGCTGGCCGACCGATCTTTTCGGGCTTCGACGAAATCTACGATCGAGCCGTTGAACTATCCGTTCGGAAAGTTGTTGTGGCTCTGCAAGAAAATCGAGGCAAATTTCCGGTCAAGGAACTGCTGCGTTGCAAAATGGCGGGCATTCAGGTTCTTGACGGTATCGATTTTTACGAGGGGCTTGCCGGCAAGATTCTCGTTGAAGCGTTGAGGCCCAGTTGGCTCATCTTTTCACAGGGCTTCAAGAAATCCCGCATGACTAGAACGACCAAAAGGTTGACCGGTATTGTTCTGAGTGCGCTGGGCATCATTATCACTTTTCCCTTCAGCCTTCTCGGCGCGGTCTGGATCAAGCTGGATTCCCCCGGACCTATATTTTACTCCCAAATACGATCCGGAGAAGGTGGCAACCCCTTCAGGTTGTACAAGTTTCGTTCCATGAGCTGCGATGCTGAAAACGACTCCGGCGCCGTGTGGGCCGAGGAAGATGATCCACGAATTACCAAGGCCGGAAGAATCATGCGGAAGCTTCGAATTGACGAAATCCCTCAGATGTGGAACGTGCTGAAAGGTGACATGAGCTTTGTTGGTCCCAGACCTGAACGCCCTGAGTTTGTCAGCAAACTAGAGAAAATTATCCCTTTTTATCAACAAAGAATGAATGTTAAGCCCGGCATCACGGGCTGGGCGCAAGTGTCCTATCCCTACGCAGCCAGCATCCGAGATGCTGGAGAAAAGCTCAAGTATGATCTTTTTTATATCAAGAACATGAACTTTGTCTTTGATCTGACAATCATGTTACAGACCATAAAGATCATATTGTGGGGAAGAGGAGCAAGATGAGTCTTCAGGAGCGTCAGGGGCCGAGGACGGGGGAACCGGTTTCCTGGTTCGACAAAGTGTTAATCCGCTTTCAGTGAGATCGGCGTCAACCCTCGAGCCATGTGCTCTGTGCTGATCGTTAGCTCGTGCCCATCCACGAAAGGCTATCCAATCCATGGGCACGGGCGCCAGTTTTCAATTCAGAAATGAGCATTTTCTTCTCTGAGCAAGGCCGCACAAGGGTTTACGCCGAGGCGTACTGTTCGTACGTCGCAGGCGTACTGTTCTCAAGCCGCAGGCGCTAAACCCGCGGAGAACGCCGCTCAGAAGAAAAAGGGCCATTTATGGATGGAAACTAGCTCATTTGACACCAGTGAAATATTGCGTGGCGAGTGGGCTTGGGTGGTAATATTTACAATGAAGTCAAAGAATTATTTCATATGTCAGTCTGGAACTGAGGGGGCGGAGCCCCTTCAAAACAAGGAGAACCATAAACCCGAGCAACTCAACAAACCCAAAAAACCCAAAAAACCCACATGTCCTATAAACGCACCTTGGTAGCCGCTGGTCTCATGGTTTTCACCATGCTATTCCTGAACTACATCAGCCATGGTGAGAACATTCAACCGAATAGACCTCTTTCAACTTTTCCCAAACAAATAGGCCAATGGGCAGGAAAAGAAGACCATTTTGATGAAACCATCTATGATATATTGGGTGTTGATGACTCCTTCCTGTGCAACTATAGCGCTTCTGACGGCCGCCAGGTTCAGCTTTACCTCGGCTTTTACCAAAGTCAACGCGAGGGCGATTTGATCCACTCACCAAGAAACTGCATGCCTGGTGCGGGGTGGAATATTATCCGAACATCCCTTGAAGAGGTCATCATCCCGGGCACGAATCCCGGGAAGATAATAATGAACAAACTCAGCTTACAAAAAGGATCCCAAAGGCAGGTCATGCTTTACTGGTTTCAATCCCGGGGCAGGTTCATTGCCTCAGAATACATGCAGAAGGTTTATCTGGTAGTCGATTCTATCACCCGACACAGAACAGACGGCTCTTTTGTACGGCTCATGTCGCCGGTTGTGAACGGCAATGAAGAGAAAACCATGAATGACATGAGAAGCTTTGCCAAGCTTGTCATACCCATATTGAAAGAGTATATCCCCTCGTAGCCCCTAACTCACAACCCGCAACCCATAACGCGCAACCCGTAACGCGCAACCCGTAACCCGAAACTCGTAACCCGAAACCCACAACCCAACAAACCCAATAACCCAACCAACCCAACCAATGCAAAGACGCCTATCAT
>Ga0315536_1000281_pt1 | contig 25625 bp, 26 predicted proteins | sample SalMarSW160230MG_FD_203093 | JGI IMG/M metagenome (GOLD analysis project Ga0315536, IMG submission 203093) | Salt marsh sediment microbial communities from the Plum Island Ecosystem LTER, Massachusetts, United States - Salt Marsh Sediment SW1602-30 ...
TATCCTGGAGCAGCTGTTCTGGGTAAATAATTTATATGCGCATCAACAGGCAGTAACCAGTCGAGTTTTAGTACTACATAATCCTCAGTTAAAGTAGTAGAATCATCAGAAAAGTTTCCTTTAAGAGATATAAGGACGTGTTTATTTTGAGGGACTTTCAAATTTATGCTATCGAAAATTTTCGTATTATTCACGCTTTGCGTTACTCCCTTTCCATCCGATGAACCGCCAGACCAAAAGAGACGTAAACTCTGCAAATTTTTGCTGCCCGTAGGATTGAGATTAGTGAAAGCTATCTGATTTACGGTTATATCCTGATTATCATCTGCGGAAAGCCTCCATATACCTAAAGTTTTGAGTGTGTCGCCTGGCTTAACATACGTGGTATTAATAGGAGAAGATTCATCCAGTACAACTGAAAGCGTTCCATATTCCTGTTTAGTAGTGAAACTTTGTATCGACGAAGTCGCGACATTGCCGAATTTATCTTCACAAACCATAAGGAAGTAGTACCTCGTCCCAAAATCAAGATTGTTCATATCAACTGTGTGAGAAGCATCGGGTTCATTTGGTTCACGTTCTCCAGACTCATGTTGGAAAGGTAAAGTATTAGTCGTATCATATAGCACTTTTGCTGCACAGGGTTCGTCTGTCATCCAATTTATTTGAGACCATTTTTCAAGCTCATCAATAGACAATGTGTTGAAGTAAATTATTGGCGGATTTTTTTCATATCGGATAGTCGGAGTTGCGTTGTCTAATTCTTCATTAGTCGTCAAATCTGTCGATGTTTCTGTTGTCGTCTCTTGGGGAAAATCAGACCCTGCTTCATCCCCAGCAATACGTATTTCTGATACTACAGTATTACTCTCTTCTATTTGCTCTTCTTGAGAAGCGGATATGGCCTCAGAATCATCCTTCTCTTCAACGTCTTCAGACGACAATTTGTCTTTCCCGTCACCATCTTCATTTTTTGCCGATGTTTCCCCGTCGGCTACTCTAGAATCTTCTATATTCTCCTGGAGGTAAGCATCTTCCAGATGGTTTAAAATTTCAGACACATTAGCAGATATTTCATCTATTTTTCTCTCTCTTTCTAGTACTACCCCAAAAGCCGCAGATGAAACTACGGCAAGAATAATCCCTATCAGTAAAGGAATTGAGATGAATCCCCTCTTTGCTCTGTCTTGGTACATATAAGTCGAGGGTTAGCTTATTAAATCTTGCAATCTTTTTCCGTAGGCGTCAAGCTAAAAACCACGAAGATTTATTGTCTCATTACTCATCACTAACTACTCATTACTAAAAATCTCCCGAAGAAGGGAGATTTTTACCAGGGTGGCTAACGGGACTCGAACCCGTGCCGAGAGTGCCACAAACTCTAATGCTGCCATTACACCATAGCCACCATATAAGTTTTCAGTACGGCTGCTGTGCAGCCTTTAGTTAATGAGCTGATGAGAGGAAAAATTAGCTACTCATCTACTCATAAACTCCTAGTCATAAACTCATCAACTAATCTACTAATCACTCGTCATGGTGCCCCCACCAGGACTCGAACCTGGAACCAATTGCTTAAGAGGCAACTGCTCTGCCAATTGAGCTACGGGGGCCTGGCGATAATACCTTAATATCTTACTATGGAAAAGGGGAAATGTCCATGCCTCTTTATTCATTTTATCACAACCAAAAACCCGGGTCTCCTGCCAGCTGGCGGATCCCGGGCTTTGATGTGATAGATAATTATTTTTACTCCTTGGTTTTAATCACCTGGTCTATAATTCCGTATTCCTTGGCTTCTTCCGGAGACAGATAGAAGTCGCGGTCGGTATCTTTTTCTACTTTCTTTAAGTTCTGGCCGGTGTGTTTGGCAATTATGTGATTTACCTTGTCTTTAAGCCGGATGATGTGTTTTGCGGCAATTTCAATCTCTACGGCCTGTCCTCCCACCCCACTTACGGCTACCTGGTGCAGGAGAATCTGGGCATTGGGCAGGGCAAACCTTTTCCCCTTGGCTCCTGCAGCCAGCAGTACGGCAGCTCCCGAAGCAGCAGACCCTACACAAACGGTTGAGACCGGACAGTTTATATATTGAATGGTGTCATAGATGGCTAAGGCCGAGGTCAGCACTCCACCCGGTGAGTTAATGTATAACTGGATGTCTTTCTTGGGGTTCTGGGAAGCCAGGAAAAGCATCTGGGCAATAATGGAGTTTGCTATGGGGTCGACAATAGGCCCTCCCAGGAAAACAATCCTTTCTTTCAGGAGCCGGGAATAAATGTCATACACCCGCCATCCCTGCTGGGTTTTCTCCACGACGTTGGGAATGATGTTGTTGTTTTTAGGTTTCATAATAGTAGTGTAGTGATTTTTAATTATTTTTTGTCTGTTTTTTTAACCGTTTTTGCCTTTTCGTCTTTTTTTCCTCTTCCCCCTCTTTTCCTTCGTCTTTTTCTTCTTTTCCCTCTTCTTCCTTTACGTCCTCTGCAATCTTTTCACTTTTCTTATCTTCCTCTTCCTTCATGACCTCCGCACCCTCTGCACTTTTCGGCTCCTTTTCATCATCTTCCTCGTCTACATCAATCTTTCTTTCATCAGAAGGACTTCGAACATCTATTTTCCAGCCGGTGAGTTTGGCGGCCAGCCTGACGTTCTGTCCGTCTTTGCCGATAGCCAGCGACAGCTGGTCTTCCGGGACTATAGCTAAGGCCTTGTTTTTGGGAAGAATTTTTATTTCCACCACTTTTGCCGGACTCAGGGCGTTGGCAAGGTATTCCTTGGGATCGTCTGAGTATTCGACGATGTCTATTTTTTCCCCTCCCAGTTCGTTTATGATTACCTGCACCCTGGTTCCTCTTTGGCCTACAGCAGCTCCTATGGGGTCTATGCTTTCCTCTTTGGAAAAAACGGCTATTTTGGTTCTGGAGCCTGCTTCCCTGGCGATTGATTTTATTTCTACGGACCCCGAAGCTATTTCGGGCACCTCCAGCTCAAAAAGCCGTGAAACCAGCTTAGGATAGGCGCGGGAAAGAAAAATTTTAGGACCCTTAGGGGTTTCCTCCACCCTTAAGACGTACAGCTTCAAGCGCTGGCCCGGCCGATAGAATTCCCCGGGTACTTGTTCCTCTCTGGTAAGAACTCCCAAAGTTTTCCCAATGTTCAGTAAGATGTTCCTTCCTTCTATTCTTTGTACAACCCCGGATATTATTTGTTCTTCCTTTGATTTAAATTCTTCAAAGACCATTTTCTTTTCTGCCTCCCTGATGCGTTGCATAATCACCTGTTTGGCGGTTTGGGCTGCGATGCGTCCGTAATCCTGATGAGGTTCCAGGGGCAGAATAAGTTCCTCGCCCGGTTTTATCTCAGAGTTTATCTTTTCGGCGTCTTCTACCATAATATGCTTTTCCGGATGAAAACGGATTTTACCTTTTTCTTCGTCTCCCTCTTCCTGGTCGGCGGCTTTGGTTTCCTTCATTGCTTCCAACTCTTCCTCGGAATAAATCATGTCTTTGTCGACAACTAGCTTTATCTGCCAAAACTTAACCTCACCTGTCTCTGGTTCCAGTTCAGCCTTGATGACTTGTCCTTTTTCTCCATAGTCTTTTTTATATGCCGCAGCCAGCGCCTGTTCAATGGTTTCCACTACTATCTCTCTGGGAAGACCTTTCTCTTCCGCAATTTGGGCGATAGCTGAGGCAAAATTTTTAAAATTCATATATTTTTATTTAGATTAACAGCTGATATTATTTCAAAAAAATGTCCGATTTTAGGGCGGACTCTTTTATCCTATCAAAAATTATGATTTAGTCAAGCACCGGACTACCTTTTTGATTCTCGGCTCCTTATAGGGTTTGTCGTCGTCGAAGACCAACCTGTTTTTTATTATTTCGGTTTTAAAAATGTGTTTCTTGCTCTTGGCATTCCTCGCCATTAATTCGGTAAGAGGACTGAGTCTTTTTAGAAAGATGGGAGCCAGACAAAGGATGCCGAAGGTGCCCACCGGGCTGAATTTATTAAAGTGGGCAGACAGCACCAGGAAAAGAATCAAAAGCAGAATAGTGGCTTCGGCGGCATTCCAGGTTAGGGCCATCAGGACGGGCAGGATTAGAGAAAAACCTATTATTTTTGGAGAGAGAGCCAGGGCCGCTCCCACGAAAGTGCCTATTCCTCTGCCTCCGGCTAATTTCAGGAAGAAGGACCAGTTGTGCCCTACTACCGCAGCCGCTCCGGCCAGGGCCTGGAGGCTGGGAGGAAGATTGAACCTTTGGGCTATCCTGACGGCTGCATATCCTTTAGCCACGTCCAGTATGCCGGTTGCCACACCTTGCCACTTGCCTATGTTCTTAAATACATTAGAGCCGGAAGTTTTCCGCCACCCTATCTTCAGGATGTTCTGCTGGGTAGTAAGGCGGGTAATAATGTAGCCGAAGGGGATAGAACCCAACAGGTAGGAAAGTACAATTATTGAAAGATTGGTCCAATTCATAAAGTTAAAGCTTAAGGGGACTTTTGGGTTCTTCCCGGCGGATAAGACGTTTGATATTTTCCCTTAAGGCAAATGAGAGAATGAGAGCTCCCGTTATCCCGAAGGCAAGATATTGGGGAAAGAAAAAGTAGAGAAAGATTGAAAATAACCAGGGGAAAAGCAGATTGGCCAGGGCAGTGATTTTTGTGGCGGCGAAGAGGAGAAGCCATACTGCAAATGCCGGAATAAAAAATTTTATTCCGACTAATCCCAGGCAAGCTCCCAGAAAAGTAGAACCTCCCTTACCTCCCTTAAACTTGAAAAAAACAGGAAAGATATGTCCGATGGTCGGCACTAGAGCTACCGCCATTAATTGCCAATCATTTTCAAGCAGCGGGCGGAACAATAAGACAGGCAGAACTCCCTTTGAAAAATCAAGTACGGCCGCCAGACTGCCCCATTTCCATCCCGCTGCCCGCGCCACGTTGGTGGCGGTGGCGGACTTGCTCCCTATATTGGTAATGTCGATTCCTCGGTATTTGGCTACGATATGGCCGAAAGATACTGAACCGACAAGGTAAGAAAGTACGGATATTGATAAAAAAAGAATCATAATCTACAAGGGGATATTGCCGTGTTTCCTGGGGGGTCGGCTTTCCCTTTTGTTAAGCAGGGACTCCAGTATTTTTATCAAAACCATTCTTGTCTGGGCCGGATTTATTATCTTATCGATTTGGCCGAGCTCAGCCGCTTCATAGGGGTTGAGAAAGGATTTTTTTAACTCCTCTATTTTTTCTTTTTCCAATTTTCCGGGATTTTTGCTTCTTTCCAGCTCTTTTCTGTAGATAATCTTCACTGCCTGCTCGGGACCCATGACGGCAATTTGGGCCGAAGGCCAGGCCAGTACGGTGTCGTATCCTAATTTCCTGGAAGCCAGGGCGATATAGGCGCCGCCGAAAGCCTTTCGCAGTATAAGGCTTATTTTAGGAACAGATGCCTCCGAAAAAGCATAGAGCACCTTGGCTCCGTGCCTGATGATGCCTCTTGTTTCCTGGTCCACGCCCGGAAGGTATCCCGGCGTATCTACCAGGTTGATAAGTGGGATATTGAAGGCGTCGCAGAATCTTACAAAACGGGCTATCTTATCCGAGGAATCAATATCCAGGGTGCCGGCCATGGATTTAGTCTGGTTGGCTACTATGCCCGCTACCATTCCTCCCATTCTGGCTAAACCTACAATGGCGTTGGCGGCAAAATGGGGATGGATTTCGAAGAAAGAGTTTTTATCCGCTATTTCCGCGATCACTTCTTTCATATCATACCCCTTCTCGTCTTTTTCCGGAACCAGTTCCAGAAGCCGGTAGTTTTCCTCTTGTTCGAAAAGCTCTGCCAGCAGGCTTCTTTCTCTGGGAGGATTCTCAAGATTGTTCTGAGGAATGTACGAAAGCAGTTTTTTAACAGCTGAAAAGCAATCTTTTTCCGAATTGAATGAAAAGTGAGCGCATCCGCTTTTGGCGTTATGTACCTCAGCCCCTCCCAAACCCTCAGAAGAAACCTTTTCTCCGGTAACTTTTTCTATAACCTGGGGACCCGTAATGTACATCTGCGAGATTCCCCGCACCATGAATACGAAATCGGACAGGCCCGGGGCGTATGAGGCGCCTCCCGCAGAAGGCCCTGCTATTACGGATATTTGAGGAATAATACCGGAAGCCTTTATCATTTCCCGGAACAGGGAGGCGTAGCCGTCCAAACTGGATATTCCTTCCTGGATTCTGGCTCCACCAGAATCTATTATGCCGATAACGGGACTGCCCGTTTTTCTAGCTAATCTAATGACCTTGACTATCTTTTTTCCATGCATTTCTCCGAGCGACCCTCCTATCTTGGAAAAGTCCTGGCTGTATACGCAAACCTGACGGCCGTTAATTTTTCCAAAGCCCGTTATGACCGCATCCCCGGAAACCTTCTTTTCCTCAAGTCCTAATTTGGTAAACCTGGTTTCAACAAAAGGATCCAGCTCCTCAAAGGTTTCCAGGTCAAGAAGAAGCTCAATCCTTTCCCTGGCGGTAAGTTTCCCTTTCTGATGCTGCTTCTCGGCCAATTCGGGGTTGTTGAGTCCTTTTTCTTTCTTATTTAATTGTTTAATGTCTTCTTCAAAGCTCATATCTTCTTTATTTTCACCCTATGTTATTCGCTTATTATTTTCAACTGATGCTTAAGTTCTTTAACTATTTGATTGATAATATCCCTGTTATCCACCTTCCTCCCAATTTCTATTTTAAGTGAAGTGGCGGTATTTTCCAGTTCCGCGGGGAACTTGCCTATATTGGTATTAAGGCCGATACCCATAATGGAAAATTTTACCTCAGACCCTATGACGGCTTCCGTAAGGATGCCTGCCACCTTTTTCCGGTTAATGTAGACGTCATTGGGCAGCTTGATAAGAGGTTCTAAATCGAAGTTTTCCTTGATAACCTTGGCGACCACAAAAGCTGCCAGGATGGTAAGAGTCTGTATGTCTTCCACCGTGCTTTTCGGCAGGATTACGGAAAAATAAAGGCCGCCTTTCGGGGAAAACCAGAAATCTTTTTTTCTGCCGTGGCCCGCCGTCTGTTCTTCGGCCCAGACAACCAGCCAGGGTTTATGTTTTTTCCCCTTAGCTAAAATATTGGTGGAGGAAACTTTTTTATATTTCTCAATTTTCATAATTATTCCATTATAATTAATACGGTTCCTTCCTTCACGTTTTGTTCTTTTTCCACTTTAATCTTTTTTATCTTTCCTTTGGAATCTGAAACAATTTCATTTTCCATTTTCATGGCAGACAGGAGGATTACCTTCCTGTCCTTTTCTATAGATTCTCCTTCCGCCACGAAAATTTCAGAAACCGTACCGGAAATGGGAGCTCTTATTTCTTTTTCCCCAAAATTTTTTTTGGGCAGGGAAGTTCCGGCAAGGGAAAGACCTTGGCCCTTCTCACCACCTTTCTGCTTAAAGTTAAATTCTTCTCCTCCCACTTTTATTTTAACAGAGTCTGTCCCCTCGGGCTTTATTTCCACTACATATTCTTTATTCCTGATATTCAGTTTAAACTTTTTTTCCTTCATAATTATTATTTGCGGAACATCCGCAGGCGTTCTGCCATAATCCAGCTGGAAACCTTACCCTCGCCCTTGTTCAAAGGGCCGTTTCCGTTTTGTCCGATACTTTTGTAAATCTGGAATATTATATCGGCTAACTCCTTATTGCTTAATTCTTTTTTCTGGGGGGGCTTTTGAAAACAGGGCTGGCAGGAGAGTTTATCAAGAATTTTGCTTTTCTCAATAAAGTTAGTGGTGAAGTCACCTCGGAGAAAAGCGTCATTTTCTACCAGAAGGTTAAAAAAGGGAATGGTGGTGGGTACTCCTTCTATCACCATTTCTCCCAGAGCCCTCTTTAGTCGGGCTATGGCCTCTTCTCTGGTTTTCCCATGTGAGATTACTTTGGCCAGCAGAGAGTCAAAGTAAGGATAAATTTCCTGTTCCTCATGCAGGAAGGTATGCAGAAATATCCCCTGGCCTCCGGGAGGGATATACTTCTGGATTACGCCCGGGGTCGGCATGAAGTTTTTCTGGGTATCTTCAGCATTTATTCTAGCCTCCACGGCCCAGCCATTGAAGTTGATGTCACCCTGGGAAAAAGAGGTTTCCTGGCCCTGGGCTATTCGTATCTGCTGTTCCACAATATCCACTCCAGTGATGGCTTCGGTGACCGGGTGTTCCACCTGGAGTCTGGGATTGGCTTCCAGAAAATAGAAGTTCTTGTGTTCATCCATTAAGAATTCAATAGTTCCTGCTCCATTATATTTAAGTTTTGCGGAAAATTTGACCGCCAGGTTTCTTATATTGTTTCTTTCTTTTTCGTTGAGAAAAGGGGAAGGGGCTTCTTCAAATAGTTTCTGGAATCTTCTCTGAATGGTGCACTCCCTTTCTCCCAGATGAACAACTTTTTTCCGGTCTCCCAGCACCTGGACTTCGATGTGACGGGCATTAGGAAGGTGTTTTTCCAGGAAGAAGTCTGTTTCAGAAAAAGCAGTGGCAATCTGCCTCTGGATACCGTCCGAAATATTAAAGAGGTCTCCAAAATCAATTTTTCCGTCAATTACCCTTATCCCTATGCCTCCTCCTCCCTTTTGGGCCTTGAGTATAAAAGGAGGTTTTATCCGGTAAACCCATTTTACCAGGTCTCTTTTTGTCTTAATCGGTCCGTTACTTGCGGGAAGGGTGGGTATTCCGATTCTTCGGGCAATTCTTTTGGCTTCAACCTTATCTTCCAGCTTCCTTAAAGTATTGAAATGGGGACCTATAAAACGAACCCTGTGCTTTTCGCAGAGCCTGGCAAATCTCCAATTTTCCGACAAGAAACCGTAACCGGGATGGATGGCATCGGCCCTGGAAGCCTTGGCTATCCTTATGATTTTTTTTATATCAAGGTACCCGGCTGCTCCTTCCTTTTCCAGGAAATAGTATTCATCGGCCAACCTGGTTTCCAGAAAATTATGCTCCTGTCCCACTGTAGGGCAGAGAGCTACCGTCTTGATATTCATTTCCCGGCAGGTTCTTATGATCCGCAAGGCCACTTCTCCGCGGTTGGCTACAAGGATTTTTTTAATCTCCATAAATGTATGGTTTTTTTGAAAGGATTGATATTTCTCTCATTATAATGTCGGTAGTCTTTCTTAAAAGTTTGTAATATCGGCCGTTATCTTCACTTATTCCTTCCTCTTCTGAAAACCTTAAAGGTTTTCCTATGGATACTATCCTTTTGGCAGAATACGGCACCCTGCTGAGACCTATGGTCAAAACGGGGCAGCCGCTTCTCAGGGCTAATTCCGCCACGCCGGTTTTTCCTCTCAGCAATCCTCTCTTTCTGTTGGTATCTCCTTCCGGGAAGAGCACGACAATTTCCCCTTTTTCCAGACAGCTTATCATTTTTTCCATAATGGTTTTTCTGTCACCCGCCTTTCTGTTAATGATTATAGGCTCTGAAAAATAATAAAGAAGGCCTGATTGGACAGCAGTCATAATGGTATCCAGAGCGCCCACGAAACGCAAGCTTCTCAGCTTTTCTTTCAGTACGTTGCCGATAAACCAGTAATCTAAACTGTCTATGTGGTTGGAGGCCACAATGAAGCTTCCCTGCTGGGGTATATTCTCCCTACCCTCTATCCTGTCCGTAAAAAGGTTGGCGGCAGGCAGCGTGAGAAGCCTGCAGAACCAAACAAAAAGTGTTTTCATTTTTCTTCCATCTGAGACTTTAATAAGGCTATTTCCCTCATTACCTTGTCCGTTATCTTGATAAGAAAATCCCTTTTTTCTATATCGTTCAATTCTTCTTTCTTTCTTCCCTCCAGCTCTTTTTCAAAGTAGATGGGCTTTCCAATGTTTATTTTAATGATTCTTTTAATTTTCAGTTTTCCGCCCGGGGGCAGCAGTTTGAAGGTGCCGCTGATGGCGGCCGGAAGAATAGGGGTTCCTGTCTCAAAAAAAATTTTCGCTACTCCCCATTTTCCTCTCCCCAATTTTCCGGTCCTGGTCCTGGTGCCTTCGGGATAAATAATCAAACTGTCGCCTTTCTTTGCAAATTCTATCGCCTCTTCTATCACTTTTCTTTTCGAGCCTTCATCTTTTCTGTTGAGGCGAATAACGCCTGCTATAAAGTAGACAATGTATAATATCAGCTTGGCCAGGCCTTCGTAGTTATCGGTCTGTCCTATAAAATGGAATCTTCGGGGTACGCAGATATAGCCGTTGGCTATTTCGTCCAGATGGCTTTGGTGGTTGGTGGCCAGTATAAAATTCCTGTCAGGCAAATTACCCCATCCTTTTACCTGTCGGATAAATAATCTCTTGACTATGGGTGCTAAAAATATTTTACAGAACCAGGAAACAGCTCTGTTCATAGTTCTTCCGCCTTTTCCCGAATAATTCTCCGGGAATCTTCCATTATATCTTTTATTATTTCGGCGCAGGTTTTGATGTCTGAGATTCCGCCGGCACATAATCCGCAGAGCAGGGGTGCATGCTCTATGTTGCCGCTCTCTATCTTGGAGCTAGAGAATCTGTCAGCCCTTATCTCTTCCGGAAAGGCATTCTGCTCTTCCATTTTCTTGATTTTCTCGGTCAGTTTATTTTCGATGGCTCTTACCGGATATCCGGTAAACCTGGCTGCCACAATAATGTTTTCTTCCGTCGCTTCCAGGATGGCCTTCTTATAGTTATCATGGGCCAAACATTCTTTGCTGGCGAGGAACCTGGTGCCCAGCTGGACTCCATCTGCCCCCAGCATGAAAGCTGCGGCAGCTGTCCTGCCGTTGTATATCCCGCCTGCCGCAATAAGGGGTATATTGAGGTATTCGGCTGCCTGGGGGACAAGGACCATAGTTGTGACTTTACCAATATGGCCTCCTGATTCCAGCCCCTCAACTACCACTGCATCAGCCCCGTTATCCTCCATTTTTTTAGCTAACCGTGACAATCCTACTACCGGAATTGCTTTGATTCCGGCCTTTTTTAAATAGGGAAAAAGAGGCAGAGGGTTGCCTCCACCGGTAAATACGATGGGAACCTTCTCCTTTATGACCACCTCGGTAAGCTCCTGTATTTTAGGATTTCTCAACAGGAGATTGGCACCGAAAGGTTTGTCGGTAAGTTTTTTTGTCTTCTGAATTTCCTCTTCCAGCCAGGAAGCGGGCAGAAACCCTGCTCCTATTACTCCCAATCCGCCGGCATTGGAAACCGCTGAAACCAAGGCAGAATCAGATATTCCCGCCATACCTCCCTGAATAATGGGATACTTTATTTCGAGAAGCTCGGTCAGTTTATTTTTTTTGGGCATGTTGGTATGTATTAGTCGTTAACTATTAAAGGGTCTTTTTTTAGGATGCTGTTGGCCTCTTCAACAAGTTCTGTCAGCAGTTCCTTTACGGTAACTATCTTTTCTATTCTCCAGAAATTGGAACCTGCAAAGACCAGTCCGTTTTCTATGTCTCCCTTACGGGCGTTTTCCAGCGCTTCTAGAATACAGTAACTCTTATCGCATACTATGCCTATGCATCCCTGGCATTTTTTAGGGTCGGGCTTGGGGGCTTTGCCTGCCAGGATTTTATCGACGAGAGGACTGCGGATGGCTCTGCCCGGCAGGCCTACGGGCGAATGAATGATTACTCCGTCTTCTTTACTCGCTTTCAGGTAAGCTTCTTTGAAGTTTATGTGTGCGTCGCATTCCTTAGTGGCTACAAAACGGGTAGCCATCTGCACTCCTTTGGCTCCCGCCCTGAGCATCTCTACTATGTCTTTTCCGTCAAAGATGCCGCCGGCCGCTATTACCGGTATTCTGACCTCATTCACCACTTCCTTCACAATATCTATGGTCTTGCGGAAGGGATGTCCTTCTGGAAATCCGAGATGACCTCCGGCATCCTTTCCTTCTATCACTACAGCAGCAGCTCCCATATCCTCTCCCTTTTTGGCTACTTTAAGCGACGAGGCCATGGAGAATATGGGCACATTGAATTTTTCTCCGAGCTTGAAAATGTCGTTTCTAAATCCGGCGCCCTGGATTACCAGATTAATGCCTTCTTCCATGGCCGCCGTTACAAGTTCGGTGAAACGGCTGACGACGCCCATAATATTGATACCTATCATTCCTTCTGGGCCGGCGATTTCCCTGGCTTTTCTGATTTCTGCCTTCACTTCTTCAGGATATCTTATGCCGGAAACAGCTACTATCCCCACAGCTCCATTCTTGGCAACGTTTCCTGCCAGATTGTGCAGGGCCACCCTTACCGCCATGCCTCCCTGGATGATGGGGATTTTAGCAAAGACGCTTCCTATCTTTAAGGGAGGTAATTCTTTCTTGGCAATGGGCTTTCCCTGTTTCGCTTCCTCTTTTTTTTCTGCTAATTTGTCTTTATCCACCACGGCCACTACGAATCTTACTTCGCATTTCCTGTCTCCCTTGACCAGGACCTCCCCGACGAAGTTGGCTATCTTCTGACCATAAAACCCTAGGAGTTTTACCTTGTACTTTATTTTATCTCCCGGGAATACAGGCTTGAAAAATAAAGCGCTCCTAACCTGATAGGCCAGGAGATGTTTGTCCTTATGGCTTTTCCCCATTTTCTGCCTTAGGAGGACGGTAGCGGTCTGAGCCATTCCTTCCACCATCAATACGCCGGGCATAATGGGAAAGTCCACGAAATGTCCTTTAAAATAGAGGTCCTGCGGCGAAGTGTTTTTATAACCTATAATGGTATTTCCTTTAATACTCTCTATCTCTTCCACCCAGAGGAAAGGGTCATCATAGGGAATGATTTTCTTAATCTGTTCTTTATTAAACATCATATTGATAACCCTCCGTCGATTTTGATTATGGTTCCCGTGATAAATCCGGCTTTTTTCGAGGACAGGAAGGCCACCAGGTGGGCAACCTCCTCGGGTTTACCGAATCTGCCCAGAGCGGTTAGTTTTTTAACCTGTATTTTGAAATCTTCCGGAAGTCTTTCCGTTAATGAGGTTTCTATGAAACCGGGCGCCAGCGCATTAACGGTAACCTCAAACCTTCCTACTTCCTTTGCCAGAGCCTTAGTAAAACCTGCAATACCTGCTTTGGCGGCTGCGTAGTTAGTCTGGCCGAAGTTGCCCCGGAGCCCTACTAGGGAGGACATGTTAATTATCCTGCCTTTGCTCTCTATTATCATGGGCAGGGCGGCTTTGGTGCAATTGAAGACTCCTGTGAGATCAATATCTATTACGTTCTGCCATTCCTCCCGGCTCATCTTAGCTAGGGTTCTGTCTTTGCATATACCTGCGTTATTAACAAGAATATCCAATTTCCCGAACTCTTTTTTTACCGTTTGCATCATGACTTCTACTTCATCCAGGCTGGATACGTCGGCCGTAAAATAAGCAGCCTTCGTTCCCTTCCCTTCTAAATCACCTTTTAGATTTTTAAGACTCTCTTCCTGTGCCTTAATGTCATTTAAAGCGATTAAGGCGCCTTGGGAAGCAAGTTCCAGGGCAATAACCCTGCCTATTCCTTGAGAGGAGCCGGTAATAAGAACTACTTTTTCTTTAAGCATAGAATATTTAAATTAGTTTATTGGCGATTTCGGAAACCTTTATTTTTGATAAATAAATTAATCCTCCCAGAATGCTTTTCAGACAGTCTCCGAACAGAAAGGGATAAAGCCCCAAAGACAATACCTTGGGGGTCCCTACATACTCTGTTAACCATAAAAGACCCGGTATGTAAATGACCATGGAGCTCGCGGCCATGGCCGCAATTGCTGAGAGAAAATTCTTACTTTTTATTTTTTCTGTCAGATATCCTGCAGTAAAAGCGGCTGCCGGAAAGCCGAGAATATATCCGAAGGTCGGACTCAGAATGTAAGCCAGACCTCCTCCGTTTGAAAACCAGGGAAGACCCGACAGGCCTCCTGCCAGATAGATAAGCTGGGCTGCTGCGCCCTTCTTCTTTCCCAGTAAAGCTCCGCTTAATATAACGGCTAGGGTCTGGAGGGTAAAAGGGACGGGACCCAGCCCCGCTTTTATTCCCGCCGATATGCCCGTCAGAACGGAAAAAACGAAGACTAACGTAATATCCTTCAGTGCCTGCAAAAATTTCATCTTGGCAGGGGAAAAGGTAAAATCCTGCAGAGTTGACCTTGAGGGATTAGTAGAATTGTTCGATGTCATATTGGACTTCTTTTATCTCCCTTCCTGTTATGGGAATATCTTGAATTTTAATATTTTTGAGATACTCTGGCAAATCCTTCTGGAATGTGATTTCCGCAAAAACCCTTTCTAAATTGAAGGCGTTGAAGCTAGCCAATACAAGGCCTAAAGAGGCCGTGTAACCCGTTGATTTTCTAATGGATATTCCTTCGGCCACTGTAAGAAAAGAAGGCAGGATTTTCTGAAGACAGGAAACTATTTTTTGATATTCGTTGAGATATTTGGCGGAGAGAAACGAATCTTTTTTAATCAGCTTGAGGGTATTATCGAGAGCCCCTCTTACCTTTAATTTGCTGTCTAGTTTAAGAATAGGGAGATTAATCACGACATCGCTGCTGAATACTTCTTCTGATATTCCAAGAGAGATACCGTCAATCTCTTTCTCGAGAAAATTAGTTTGGGCGATATCTAGCGGGGATAGTCCGTTTTGCTGACATATTTCCAGTAGGCGGGATTTGGCGGCGGAGGCTTCTATTGGTATTTCTCCAAAGGCTTGGGCGGCCACCTTAATGTTATTTTTGGAAGCTCCCTGGTTCAGCAGATATTTAACGGCTGCGTTTAAAAATTGAGGGCTAGTATTTTCCCTGAAATATGGATGCTGGGCGGAAATTAGAGTAGGAAGCACTAAAATCTTTGAATCCCTATCCAGGTTTAACCCCCCGGGCCTTAAGAGCGAGACGGTCCGTTCTACCGCTTCCAGAATATCGTATTTTGCCCGCCATATAGATACCGTATCTTCACCCGGCAAGGATTTGATTTCAAAGTCGTCTCCTATGCCGTATTCCTTTATTGATTTGAATGTCCAGTGATTTTTATTTTCATCCTCCAACACCAAGACAAAATAGGGTACCTGCGGATGGAGAATGGTGGGTATGCTGACCTTGGAAACACCAATGACTTTAATCCTTTCGCCTTCGTTTATCCTTTCCAATTTCCGGAAGCAGTCGGGACATTTTCCGACAGGATACTGCCATGTTTTTTTACACTGCGGACATTGGTAAAACATATTTGTGTATTTTTAAAATGTTAGCAGAAATGATAGACTATATATTACATGAAAACACTTTATTTGCCAGCGGAGATTAGGGAGGAACTCAGGAAACCCTGGGGTATCTCCATCTTCGGCACTGAAAAAGAAATAAGGGAAAAATACAGCCAGATTATAAAGGAGAAAAAATACAGCCAGGTCATCACGGTAGGAGACAAGTGCTCTCTCAGCCTTACCTCTGATATTAAAATATTTGATGGGAAGATAAACCGGAAAGGCATAGAGAGCATCATTCCTTTTGAGTTGAAGGTTTTTAATCCTGCAGGCACTATCCAGGAAGAGGCGTGGCAGACTGTCGAGGAGGCTATTCGGGGAAAAAAGAACGTTTTTGTGAAAGGAGAGGAAGACCTTCTTGTAATTCCCGCGGTCTTGCTGGCGCAGAAGAATACGGTCGTGGTGTACGGATTGCGCGGCAGGGGAATATGTCTGGTGGAGGTTTCCCCTAAAATCAAACAGGATTTCCAAAACATAATAAGCAGATTCCAGGCTAGACGGTCCTCTGAAGAATGTGAACCGTAACACTGCCTCCAGTCCCTCCGATATTGTGGCAGAGTCCCGTTCTTGGAACGGGATTTATTTGTCTTTCTTTTTCACATCTGCCCCTTATCTGCTTTGTAATCTCGTAAATCTGGGCCAGCCCTGTGACCGATATGGGATGTCCCTTGGCTTTTAGGCCCCCGGAAGTATTAACAGGAAGCGCACCGTCCCGGTTGATTTTTCCGGAACGGATAAGCGCGGCCCCCTTACCTTCAGCGCATAATCCCAGGTCTTCATAAGAAAATAATTCCACAGACGTGAAGGCATCGTGAACCTCAGCTATTTCAATATTCTCAGGCTTCAGCCCGGCCTGTTGGAAGGCCTGATGGGCGGCCTTTCCCGTAGCCAGAAAGTGATGCAGGTCTTTCCGGCCGAAGGTAAGCATGTGGTCTGTGGCGAATCCCGAGCCGATAATCTTGACGTCTGTTTTATCACGGGTGAGAACCGCCGCCGCTCCTCCGTTTACCGACAGGGAACAATCCATAAGACGGAGTGGGGAAGCTACCACGGGAGAATTTTTAATTTTATCCAGAGATACGGGGCGCTGGTAAAAATAGGCCTTAGGATTAAGGGCCGCATTCTGGTGGTTCTTAAAGGCGACGAGGGCCAGATCATCCATAGAGGCCCCGTATTTTTGCATATACTGCTGCCATACCAAAGCATTCTGGACCGGAAATAAAAGCCCTTCCGTCTGTTCTATCATCCTTTCGGAAGCGGATAGTATCCAGTCAACGGTTACTTCACTTCTGTTGTCAACGAGCTTCTCCCCGCTTACTACCAGTACGTTGTTAAAACCTAAGCGGTTGGCCGTCCAGACAGCCACTCCTCCCCCTGCGCATACGGAAGGCAGCTCTATGATAGGGACATTGGTCTTGAATATATCGGATACCACTGATACCTTATGGGTTTGGTGTTCTCCTCCGGCTGCACTGGATACGGCCGAGATTACGATAGCATCCATGTCGGATATGCCCATGGAGGCATCCTCCAAGGCTTCCAAGGCAGCCTCAAAAGCCTGTTTCCACCAGGGTTTTTGGGAATAATCAAACTTTGTCATTCCTACTCCTTTGATATACATAGAAATAAAAAAATTAGTTTTCTGGAAGCCAGCTTACAGTGAGGCACCCTGAGCCGAAACCGGCTGTACTGGCGGCAGGATTGGCACCTATGAAAGACACTTCTGCTTCCATTCTGCTTTTTAATTCCTTCTTCATTAATTCCGCCTCCTCGAAATTGTCGCTGTGGCCTATCAATATCCTGATTTTTTTACCGTCCTTCCTCTTTTTTTTACTGACCCTGATGGTTTTTTTGACTAGGGCCTGACGGTAATCTTCTGCCAATACCACACCTCCCTTCCTATACTGTCCCTTTTTAATTTCAAATAGGGGGTTGAGTTTGATTATCTTGTCAACGTTACGCGCCCATCTCACATAGGAAGATTTCATCCCCTCCACTTTATCAAGCAGTTTTAGGTCCTTTGCGGCGATATAGGAACGGACTTGTGGAATGAGCTCTCTGAGCTTTTTTATTATATCTTCCAGTTCCCACTGTTCCTGTATTAATTCTATAGCGCGCAGCAATATCAGAGATTCTCCTCCGGCAGTATTCAGCGAATCTAATACGAAAACTCTTTTAGGGTTATCCAATCCTTTTTTTGCCTCCATGCCGTTTTTGAATGAATTGAAGATTTTGGAAGAACTGGTGATACACAGCACTTTTTCAAAGTTTTTCAGCTGTTCCTGAAAGATTTTGAAATAATCATCTGCGTTCGGCGGAGAGAAGGAGGGCATAGAAAAATCTTTTCCCTCTTCCCTTGAATGAAAGAGGACACTGTCTTCAAGAGGGGGCACGCTTCGAAAACTAATTTTTTGGATTTGATATCTTTCTTCTATCTTGGGTAGCAGGAGCGCTTGGTTGTCGACCATCAATCCTATGGATATCGTTCTCAAAGATTGCTCTCCCGCTATTTCATTGGACATGTCTTCCATCCTCAGGTCCCGGATTTGCCCCAAATTCCTCATCACTTGTTTTACCTCTTCAGGATAATCGGTGTGGATATGTATTTTTATCCTATTTTTTACCCTGACAATGTCAAGGCAGTTGCCTAACCCTTTCAGTTTTTCCGTGATTTCCTGCTGACTGAAAGGAGAATCCTCAATCAGGGAAACTATTTCATATCTGTTGGACAGCACCTGGATGAATCTCTTGATTTGTTCTGCGGAAGATTCTTCCTTTTCTTCTGCCGCCGTTTCCTTTTTCCCTTCCAGTGTCTCCAGATAACTTTCTAGTATAACGAGAAATCCCAGGCCTCCCGCATCTACCACATTGGCTTTTTTAAAGATTTCCATCTTTTCCCTGGTTTCCATAAGGGCCTTCCCGGCATTCTCTTTCGCTCTCCTGAATATTTTTATAAGGTCCTGTTCTTTTTTAGATTGCTCCCGGAAGGTTGCGGCCGCCTCATCAATTACGTCCAGTATGGTTCCATCTCTGGGATGCTGTATGCTTTCTCTCGCTCTGTCGGCTCCTTTTTCGAAACCTCTGGCTAATCTTTCGGCGTCCAAAGACTCCGGACTGGAGCTTGACGATATTCCCTCCAAGAATCCCGCTAAAAAGCCGGTATAAATTACACCGGCATTGCCTTGAGCCTGGCTCAGCGCTCCTTCCAGTATGGCATCGGCCAGGCTGGAGATATTTTCGAATTCTTTATTTTCGACAGCTTCTTTTATGCCGGACAGGGTCTTGGCGATATTATTGCCGGTATCCTGGTCCGGTACGGGAAAAACGTTTATTTTATTGATTTCTTCTTTTTCCTGTTCAATCTTGCTCCAAGAACTCAACATCATCTCCTTTAATTCTCTTTTTGTGAGATGTAGCATATAAGTCCTATCTATTAACAGAATTTCAATAATGCTGATGTGCTTCTATTGTCAGCATTGTTTCCGGAGGCGTTCAAATGACGGAGCGTTTGGTCAGTCGGCAGCATGCTTACTTGAACTTTTCCTCCAGTTCTTTCAGAATCCTGGCGGCCAAATCCTTTCCGCCCAGTCCGAAGGCTAATCCTACGGTTAAGGCGGTGGTAGCTACCATTCCTATGAAAATGGCTAAGATTAAAGGTTGGGTAATCCTTAATTGATAGAGGATGGCCAGTATGGCAAAAAACCAGATTATCCATCGTATAGAAGTGCCTAAAAATTTTGAGTAAATTATTTTTTCCTTTTCCAGTGTCCCCACTACCACCTTTTGGGAAAAGTCTGCCAGGAAGGCTGCCACTATGAAAATCAATGCCGCCGTAAAGATGTTGGGCAGATAGATTATTACCTGTCGGAGCAAGGAACTAAACTGGCTTAGACCGAGAAGGTCAGAGGCGCTCATTAAAAACAGCAGTATGATGAACCATTTTATTATTTCGCCAAAAAATTTGGCGCCGTCCAGTTCTATATCCAGCCTGGCGAAAGCAGAGTAGATTCCTATCCTTTTCAGGACTTGGTTGAGTCTGATTTTATATAGGAAGGCCTTCACCAGGTTTTCTATAAACTTGGCGGCGAAAATTCCCACAAGGAAAAGAAAGCTTGCTCCCAAAATAGAGGGAGAAATACCGGTCAAAGTATTTAATAATGAGTTAAATATTTCTTGGAACATATTGCCTTATTTTACCATTTTGCCTGATGGAGATTCAAGATGTAACCCAGCCTGTTTACTGCTATATGTAAGAAAAAGGTTAACAGCAGCAGGGTAATCCAAACGGTCATAGGAATGTTAACTATAGGAAAGAGGGTTAATATAAAAGACGAGCCGATGACGTAATTAGTCTGGTCGAAGGGAATGAATGGAGCTCCTGGTTTCAGATTTAACCTTCTCTTGACTAAGGCAAACAAAACATCTCCTGCCACAGCTCCTCCCGAAAGCAGGAGTCCGAGCGCCGGTATGTTAACCTGGCGGTAATTAAAGAGGCTTATATCTGCGAATGCTGGAAAGCGGAAAAGCCAGGACTGGAAGAAGATTACGATTAGCCCTGCAATAACGCCGCAGACAGCTCCCCGCCATGTTTTATGGGAACCCAGCAGAGGTTTTCCATCTACAAAAATTTTCCCAAAATCTATGGGTTTATCAAGAAAATTTAACAGACCCAGTTTCTTGGCAAGAGGAGGCGTCATATTGGTGAAATAGGCCGGGAGGAAAAAATAAAAGCTGGAAATCAGCAGCTTGAACATGATTAGCTTATTTGAGATTTGGTTTTATGTTAAGATTAATCTATGAAATGCGATTTTCACGTGCATACCTGTTATTCCTATGATAGCACTTCTCATCCTCATCAAGTAGTGCAGAGGGCATTGGAAAAAGGAATCGGATGTTTAGCCGTTACCGACCACGGAGAAATAAGGGGAGCTTCGGCCGCGAAAAAGTATGCATCCGATAAATCAGTTTTAATTATAACGGGTATTGAGGTCAAGAGTAAATCGGGCGATATTATAGGGCTGGATGTGAAAAAGATTATTCCCGACGGCTTGTCGGCATCCGAAACCATAGCCGCAATTAAAGAACAGGGAGGATTGGCCGTCGTTCCTCATCCCTTTTCCCGCATTTACGGCTTTAGAAGCGACATATCAGATTTTATCGGGCAAATAGACGCCCTGGAGGTCAGGAATGCCCTATTATCCAAACATGAAAACGAAAAAGCCTGGCAGTGCGCCAAAGAATACGGTCTCGCTTTTACAGCGGGTTCTGACGCCCATTCTCTGGAAGGTCTTGGACGGGTTTTTCTTGAAATCCCCGGCATCAACCTTAATGAAGAACAGATTCTGGAGGCGGTGAAATTGAAAAATGGAGTGCCTCGAGGGTCAGAAGCAAATTTTACGGAGAAGGCCGTGAGCTTCTGCCAGAGGACTTTTGCTAAAATAAGTCATTATGCTGGAGCAAAAAAGGCAAAAATTTAAATTTGCCGAAGAAAGGATTGGGAGCTTTTTTGCTAAATTCGGGTTGAACGCCAATAACTATACCGTAATTTCTATCTTTTTAATTTTACTTTCTTTTTATTTTCTAAGCAGGGCCGATTTTATTCCATCCCTAATCTTTTTTCTGGCGGCAGGTTTCATGGATTTGGTTGACGGGGCAGTAGCCCGGTTCAATAAAAAAGCTTCCAAGAGAGGAGCTTATCTGGACACCGTCTGCGACCGTTATGTTGAGGGGATAATCTTTTTAGGATTCCTTACCCTGCCCCTGCCTTACTATTTTTCTATTCCGGCCAAGGTATGGATATTTATTGCCTTTTTCGGCTCGCTTATGACAACCTATGCCAAGGCCGCAGCCAAGGAAAAAGGATTAGTTTCAGAGGAATTAAAGAAAGGCCTATTGGGCAGAGGAGAGAGGATGATTCTGATTGCTCTGGCCATGGTTCTCGGGGCTTTCAACATTTATTGGATCCTCTATCCTATTATCGCGCTGGCTGTTTTTTCCAATCTCACGGCTCTCCAGCGCATTTATCTATCCCTCGCTCCAAGATAAGGCCAGGGCATCGGGGCCCGCTATGGCGCCTACCACGTTGTTGACCAGATTAATAAAAATAATCTGGCTGTTTTTAATCTCCTGCTCAACCATACCTTTTAGGCGGTTAGCAGCTGCCAGGTTGTCTCCGTGGGTGATAACCACTCTTATACGCTGGCCCTCAGCTGCGGATTTTTTAGTCTTCTCCTGAATTGTTTTGGCCAGGGCAACGGCCGTGTCTTTGGCTCCGAACTTCACTCCCATAGGTTTTAAGGCTCCTTTCTGCATTCCGATTACCGGACGGATTCCCACGTTTCCCATTTTTCTTACCCATCCTGCTACTGTAGAAGACATGCGGCCGGAAAATTCTATCCATTTGGGGTCCTGGAACACTATAGTAAGGTGCGTCCTGTCCCGCCAGAATTTTTCCAGGTTTTCCGCAATCTGCCCGGCGTTTAATTCCCCTTGTTCCAGAAGCTCTTGGGCTTTCAAAACCATAAGGGCTTCGGCTCCGCTGGCGTTTAAGGAGTCTACCACGAAAACCTTCTCTCTCTTTTCGGCAGGCAGGAATTTTTTCGCCTGTATGGCGGAATTATAGGTTCCGGAAAGCTTGGAGACTATGGTGACGCATATTAATTCTTCAAATTTTTCAAATTGCTTATTATAAACGTCCAGAAAATTCTTGGGAGAGGGCTGGGACGTTTTACCGAAGGTTTTCATTCCTCTTTTTTCTACCTCTCTCATTTTTTGATAAACGTTTTCTCCGGGCAGGTCCTGGATTTCCGGCCAGTCTAATTTGACCGGCACTACCCCTATGTCGTATTTTTCTATTATTTCATGGGTTAAATCTGCGCCTTCGTCTGTCACTAATCCGATTTTTTCCATAGTATGAAAATCATTTTAAATTAATTTGAAAGCGACCTTTTCCTTAAATGGCCAGATGCCTGACCGCGGCTTTCTTTTTTTCAAAGTTGATGTTGACGGCTATAACACCTATCTCCCATTTTGAGTCCAGAGGTATTTTGTTCTTTGCCAGCCAGTATTCCGCGCTCCTGATTATCTTTTTCCTTTTGGCTGAATTTACTTTTTCTTCTGGACGTACCGGTCCATTCAGAGAAGACAGCGTCTTCACTTCCATAAAGGAGATAACATCATCCTTTTTGGCCACGATATCCAGTTCCCCTTTCTGGGGTCCCCGGGATGTGCGGAAGCAGAAATTGGTGTCCAGTATGCGGTAACCTTTCTTTTCAAGATAGGAACGGGCGATTTTTTCTCCCAGCTCCCCGACCTTCTTGGTTTTCATAAAATGGTTTCGAGCCATATTATAAAGATTTTGGTGGACCTGACGGGAATCGAACCCATGTCTCTGCAATGCGAATGCAGTGCTCTGCCCCTGAGCTACAGGCCCTCTATAATTTTCCGGAGTTCAGTCAGTGAAGTTGTCTTAGTCCCTCGGTAATCGGCCAATTTGTTTTTCCGGTCGATTAAAATTGTCTTTATGCCTAATTTTTCAGCAGGGGCGATGTCCCTTTCCGGGTCATCTCCTATCATTACTGCTTTGTCGGGATTTACTTGGAAACTTTTCAGCACCGTCAGGAAGACCTTGGGATCAGGCTTCAGGAAACCCGTTTCCACCGGAGTGAAAATTTCCCCAAAATTTTTCAGTTCAGAACTTTCAACCAGGAACTTTGCGCTGTCGGTAAGAATAGTTTTCTTGCCGGGCAGTTTCAGGATTTCTTTTACGTCATCGTATAATTTATAGGCAATGTTTTCCCGGAGAAAATCCGCCAGTCTTATCATGTTTTTCTTTCTTTGATTGTCGCTGAAATCTTTCAAAAGCTGACGGCTGAAGTCTTCCCAGTTTTTTGCAAAACACATTAGTTTGGAAAAGGCGTGAGAAAATTTTTCGGCATCGGTCTCCCTTTTTATGTTGATGCCGAAAATCCCCAGCTGGGAAAAGAATTTCCGGGGTTCATAGTCTTCAGCGAAAGCCAGGGTATTCCAGAAGTCAAAAATTATAAGCTCAGGCTTCATGTCTATTTTAAGTTCCTGTCCTGATTATGCTTTCGGGATGCTGGGAATCGAACCCAGGCCGCAGGCTCCCGATGCCTGTGTACTACCGTTATACTACATCCCGTATCAGGTGACCCAGTATTTCTTTTTGGTCATCTGGTCTCTTTTTATTTCAATTTTTTCGATGTATTTGCGGGCCGCAAAAGCAGCAGAGGAAAGTTCTTTAGCAGGCAGCCCACCCATTTCCTTAACCATTTTTCTAAGAAAACTCCTCTTATTGCTTTTCGGTTCTTTCAAAACTTCACTAAGCAGGATGTCCAGTATCTGGCCTACGGCAGGCCCCTCCTTTATGTCCATCATTTTCATTACCTCGTGGCCGTCGATTTTAAGCATCCTAGTTGAAATAGGATCTTGGGCAACCTTGTCTATCACATACTTCATATGTCTGAGCTTGTATGGTTCAGCCTTGGGAACCCCTGAGCCGATTCTATCGGCCATCCTGACTTGAAGAAGTTCTTCCATATTCTCTGATCCCACCTGCCTTACCAATCTTCTGACGGAACTTTTTCCGACTTCTTCCGGATTATAATAAAAAAGGTGATACCTTACCAGTTTTACTATCTTTTCTGCGTCCTTTTTAGGAAATTTCAACCGGTTTAAGATGCGGGCCGTTATCCTGGCTCCGACTATCTCGTGTCCGTAGAAGGTAGCCTCTTTTCCCTTGCCTCTTTTACTTTTGGGCTTTCCTATGTCGTGCAAGAGAGCAGCCAACCTTACATGCTGGTTAAAATCCCTTTTGGCAGCGTAATCCAGGGAGCGCACGGAATGCTCATAGCAGTCGTATATATGATGTTTGCTCTGCGATATCCCGCGGCTTTCTTCTAATTCCGGGATAATATAGCGGAGCAGGTTCAATTTTCTTAATAGCTCTATGCCCTCAGCGGCTCTTTCCGACATGACAATTTTTACCAATTCATCCCTTATCCTTTCTTTAGAGATGTCTTTCAGGAGCTGTGAATTATTTTTAATGGCCTGATAAGTTTTGTCCTCTATTTTCCAGCCGCGGCCGAGCTTGACCGCAAATCTGACAGCTCTCATCATCCTTAGGGCGTCTTCCGAAAATCTTTCTTCGGGAGTCCCGACTGCCTTGATTATCCTATTTTTGATATCTCTCTGTCCTCCGAATGGGTCGATAAGCTTTTTCTTTCTCTCACTAGGTTCTTCCCAGCCTATGGCTATGGCATTGACGGTGAAATCTCTCCTGGACAAATCCTCTTCTATGGTTTTAGCGAAGGTAACTTTATCGGGATGGCGCTTGTCGGCATACTGGGTTTCCAGCCGGTAAGTGGTAACATCGATCTCCCGCAGTCTGTCGTCCTGGCTGCCGGTTTGGACGGTCACCGTAAAAAACCTGTTTTTATAGTAGCTTTTGGTAAATATCTTTTGTATTTGCGAAGGCCGGGCGTTGGTGGCAATGTCCCAATCCTCAGGTTCTGCACGGCTTAAAAAATCTCTCACGCACCCGCCCACCACATATCCTTCAAATCCTGATTTCTTCAGTTTGCGGAGTACTGATTTTATTTCTTTGGGAAGCTCCATACAACTTGATTCTATATAAATTTATTGTTTTTTTCAATTTCTTTGATAAACTGGGAACAACAGTTTCAGATTCCTGGAATTGCTTAAATTCCGCCCCCGTAGCTTAATGGATAAAGTTCTGGTCTTCGGAACCAGCGATGAGGGTTCGACTCCTTCCGGGGGCACCCTTCGACTCGCTTCGCTCTCTCAGGGTAAACCCCTTTACTGAAACTACGGGGCGTAAGGATTGATAAAACAATTCTAAAAAGTTAAAATAAAATAATGATAAAACTGCCTAATATTTTAATATTTATCTTGCTGGTTTTTCTCATAGTTCCCTCGGGCGCGGGAGCCCTTTGCGAGGGGCCGATAGTACCCTGCGGGAGGGAGGGTACTCCGGAGTGCTCGGTTTGTCATCTTTTCGAGCTTTTTAATAATGTTCTTGAGTTTCTGCTGACCTGTCTGGTTCCCATTATTGGTGTTTTTATGCTGGTGTTAGGAGGCTTTTATTTTCTTTTTTCAGGTTCCAGTCCTGCCATGATGAATCAGGCCAGGTCTATTTTCACAGCCGCTTTGATAGGCATTATCATTATTTTTTCTTCCTGGGTGGTGCTGAATACCTTTCTGAGCACCATCGGGGTGGCAGAGTGGACCGGGCTGGATTCCGGCTGGTGGCAGATTAACTGCGTTTATAACTCTGGTGACGACGGAGACGGCGGCGATG